>ERZ1106954.1716-NODE-1716-length-16059-cov-30.123782_pt1 | contig 16059 bp, 12 predicted proteins | sample MGYA00403678_ERZ1106954 | MGnify/ENA primary metagenome ERZ1106954 (study PRJEB35170, sample SAMEA104062445) | human gut metagenome | biome: human gut; feature: human-associated habitat; material: faeces | place: Denmark | collected 2012-08-20 ... | reverse complement strand
GCGCAGGGCAGGGAGAATGCAGAAATGCTCGATGTAGCGGAAATCCGGCGTTTCCCAGTAGAGCATGTCGCCGACGAAAGCGCTGCCGTCCAGAATCGCCGTGAAGTGATAGTCAGGGTGGGTCAGAATGGCGGTCTGCGAGGGCGTTTCGCGCTGCTCATGCGCGGGAAAGCTGATCCCGTAGAGCGCCATCGCGTCGGCATATAGCGGGTGATTCGGGGATGGAATCCGTTCAAACGTCATGTGGAAGCTCCTTTAGGGAAGATTTCGGCGGGCAGGCGCAAATCCGTGCGGGGGATTTTGTCCCACGAGAACAACGGAATCAGCGCATCCAGCGTCGTCGGGCGCATTTCTGGCTGAATCCCCGCGCTCCACGCGAGGAAGCCGAGAATCTCCTCCGGCGAAAAGCGCTTCGAGAGCGCGGATAGATCCAAATCGCGGTCGCGCTTCGCCAGCCGCCGCCCCCGCGCGTCCATCAGCAGGGGAATATGCGCATAGGCAGGCTGCGGATAGCCCAAGAGATGCTGTAAGTAAATCTGCCGCGGCGTCGCGCTGAGAATGTCTCGCCCGCGCACGACCTCCGTCACGCCGGACAGCGCGTCGTCCACCACCACCGCCAACTGATACCCGAACAGCCCGTCCGACCGCTGCAAGAGAAAATCCCCGCAGTCGCGCGCGAGATTCTCCGCCTGCGCCCCGAAAACGCGGTCGGTGAAGGTGATTGTCTCATCCGGCACACGCAGACGCATCGCGGGCGCACGGGTCTTGGCGCGTTCGGCAGCTTCCTCTGGGGTCAAATGCGCGCAGGTGCCGGGGTAGATGAACTGCGTGTCGCCCAGATTCGGCGCGACGGTCGCGTGCAGCTGCGCGCGGGTGCAGAAGCACGGGTACACATGCCCTTCGCAGCGCAGGCGGTTCAGTACATCCTGATAAACGCCGCTCCGCTCCGACTGGTACAGCGGCGGCGCATCCCAGCGGAAGCCGAGAAAGCGCAAATCATCAATCGCCTGCTGCGCCAGCGCGCGCGGGCAGCGGGGAATATCCACATCCTCAATGCGCAGCAAAACCTGCCCGCCTTGACTGCGCGCGGACAGGTACGCCAGCATCGCGCAGAGCAGATTGCCCAGATGCAGCCGTCCGCTGGGGGTCGGCGCGAAACGTCCTATCATCGGGGGATTACTCCTTCTTTGCCTTGAACAGGTATTCATCCACCTTCTGGCGGATTTCGGGGGCGATTTCCCGCTTGATGGGGAAGGACGCCGCGTTTGCCAGCCGATCAAGCAGCACAAAGCCCTGCTGGAGGGTGATATCCAGCGCGTGCTCATCGAGATACCCGCTCTTCAGGCTGTCATGCCGATTATGCATGTAGTCCGCGCCGTTTGCGCCGAAGCGGGCGAGGTTGATGGCGGGTACGCCGTTATCCGCAAAGGGGATGCAGTCGCTGGAATAGGTGTCCTGCTTGGCGCGGACACCGTAGCCTGCTTCGCGCAGAACGCCTGTGACGTAGTGCAGGGCATCATCCGTGGCGAGGGTGACGAGGTGGTTCGAGCCGAGGGTCGGCGCGGCGACGTCGAAATTGAGCATGGCGACGCAGGCCTTGAGTTCATCCGCGTGCGCCTTGACATACGCCTTCGAGCCGAGCAGCCCCTGTTCTTCCGAGCCGAACCAGCAGAAGCGCAGTGTCCGGCGCGGCGGATGGGCGGCGAAATACCGCAGCAGTTCCAGCACGATGACGCTGCCGGACAGGTTGTCATGCACACCGGAAGAGAAATACACGCTGTCGTAATGCCCGCCGAGGGTGATGACTTCCTCCGCCTTGTCCGTGCCGGGAATGGTCGCGCAGACGTTCTGGCTTGTGCCGTCATAGCATTCGCCGGTCAGCTCGATATGCACCGTCTTTGCGCCGCGACGGACGATTTCAGCGGCAGAAGCGGCGCGCATGTTCAGCACGGGAATCGCGCTGAACGGCTCCGTCAGCGTTTCGCGCAGTTTGCAGCGGTTCAGGTCGCTTTCGCTCTCGCGGTCAATCGTGCGCCCGGTGAAGGTCAGAATTGCCGCGGCTTCCGCCTTGCGCAGCTTCTCGTAGGTCGCGCGGTTCAGATAGCCGTTCACGAGGACGATTTTGCCCTTCGCCTGTTCCAGCAGCACTTCGTCGGCATTCTCGACATACAGGAACTCCGCGTCCAGACCACCTTCAGGGGTAGAGGCAGCGCGCTCATAGCCTGTAACCTCGTATTCCTTGACGTAGGGCGACGTGACCCGCAGCAGCGCGTGAGACACGCGCCCGCACGGAACGGTGAACTCCTCCAGCTGGGCGGAAACGCCGAGCGACGTGCATTCGTTCAGCAGCGCTTCGGCGACGGTTCGCTCCTCCTTGGAACAGCTGACACGCTCATAGCCGTAAGTGCGCAGGAAGGAAAAGGCGCGGTGGGCAGATACGTTCATGAGAAAAGCCTCCTCTTGTGATTGTTTATCCTTAGTATACTGCATTTTTCGCCGCGCCGCAAGGCAGGAGAACGCGCTTTTTCATAGAACCTTCACATAGCGCACCTTTTGCGGACACAGAAGGGCGGTATCATCATTTCTGCAAGCAAAACGAACGGAGGTGAGCGCTGATGGCGGGCGTTCAGTGTTCCTTTGAACGGGTGGAAAAGAAATTCGTCCTCACCCATGCGCAGGCAGAGGCGCTGATGCGGGATTTGACCGCAGGGTATATGGCGGTTGACCAGTACGGGCAGCATACCATCCGCAATCTGTATTATGACACCGATGATTATGCGCTGATCCGCAGGTCGATTCAGAGGCCGAGGTACAAGGTGAAATTCCGGCTTCGCGCCTATGGTACGCCGATGGAGGATTCGCTGATTTTCGCGGAACTGAAGAAAAAGTACAGCGGCGTGGTCTACAAGCGGCGCATTGCGGTCAGCCCGGACGACATGCGGCGCTTTCTGCGCGGCGAAACGCTGGACGGCGAAAATCCGCAGATTCAGCGCGAGCTGCATCGGTATTTGTCAGAGCATCCGATTCGCCCGAAAGTGTTCCTCGCCTATGAACGCGTGGCGCTGTGCGGGCTGGAGGACCCGGCGCTGCGGGTGACGCTGGATACACACCTGCGCTACCGCACAACGCGCCTTGACTGCTTCACGGATGACGCGGGAGAACTGATTTGCCCCGACGACCCCGTGATTCTGGAGGTCAAGCTCGCAAACGCCGCCCCGCTATGGCTGGCGCGGCTATTGAGCCGAAACAAAATCTACATGTCGTCGTTCTCCAAGTACGGCACATGCTATTTGAACCACCTTGCGCGCCGCACGCCGGATATTCGCCCGATGGCGCACAAACGGAACAACGAAGGAGAAATTGAACATGCGTCTTGATTCGCTGCTGACCTCGATTCTGCCCACACCACTGACTGTTTCCGCGCTACTGCTGTGTCTGGCATCGGCGCTGGTGCTGGGCATTTTGACCGCGCTGGTGTTCACGCGCGGCTGCAGGCACACCGCGTCCTTCGCGCTGACGCTGGCGCTCCTGCCGATGTCGGTCGCGCTGGTGATTATGATGGTCAACGGCAGCATTGGCACGGGGCTGGCGGTCGCGGGGACGTTCGCGCTCGTGCGCTTCCGCTCCGTGCCCGGTACGGCGCGCGAAATCGCGGCGATTTTCACCGCTGTCGCGATAGGCCTTGCAATGGGCATGGGAATGCTCGGCGTGGCGGTAGTTTTCTTCCTGCTGGCCGCTGCCGCCGTGCTGGTGCTGACGAAACTGCACTTCGGCGCAATGCCGGAGAATGCGAAAGTCCTGCGCATCACCGTGCCGGAAGATGTGGACTACGAATCCGCACTGCCCGACGTTTTCCGCACGCACCATGTGACGGCAACGCTGGAAAAGGTACGCACCGAAAGCATGGGCACGCTGTTTGAACTGACCTATCAGGTGAATCTGCCGAGCGCCGTCCCCTCGAAAGCGCTGCTGGACGACCTTCGCGAGCGCAACGGAAACCTCCCGATTCTCTTCACGAATCCGGGGGATAAGGACAGCCTGTAATTCCACATTAGGCAACTCAAATAAAAGCTATCAATAACCAAATGATAATTTAGAGGACACAAGCCTGTAACAAGGAGGTTCATCATCATGAAAAAGTGGCTTATTTCGATATTGGCAGCAGGCGTTGCATTGCTGGCAAGCACAGCATTTGCCGATGGCAGCATCACCCTCTCTCCTGATGGAAGCACATCCACCGACGCATCTGTCCGTATCGACGGTCAGAACGTCACCATCACCCAAGCGGGTACATACCAAATCGCCGGGACACTTGGCGACGGCGCGCTCATCGTCGAAAGCGCCGAGAACGCGAAAATTACCCTTGTGTTGGGCGGCGTGAGCATCAAGAACAGCACCGGTGCGGCGATTCAAATTGCCACCGCCGACGACGTGACCATTGAGCTGTCGGAAGGCACGACGAACGTCCTGCAATCCGGCGAAGAAGTGGACATTGCCACTGCCACGGAGAGCGAAGAAGCATCCGGCGGCGCGCTGCAAAGCAAGGTTGACCTGAAAATCAAGGGCAAGGGCAGTCTGACCGTGCTGGGCTACCTTAACAACGGCATCCACTGCACGAAAGACCTGAAAATCAAGAACGGCAATATCAGCGTGACTGCACTGGGGCACGGCATCAAGGGCAAGAATAGCGTGACCGTCTCCGGCGGCACGGTGACGGTGACATCCGGCAAGGACGGCATCACCAGCGACGAGACGGAGAACGAGGAAAAGGGCTTCGTGACCATTGAGGACGGCGAAATCATCATCACCAGCGTGGGCGACGGCGTGTCGGCGGAAACGACGCTGACAGTGACGGGCGGCGTGATTTCCATCATCAGCGGCGGTGGAAGCGCAAACGCGCAGCAGAAAACCGACAACATGCGCGGCTGGTGGGACTTCGACAATTCCGCCAGTGACGATAACAGCGCGAGCTGCAAGGGGTTGAAAGCAGGCAAAGCGCTGGTGATTTCCGGTGGGTCGATTACGATTGACGCGCAGGACGACGCCCTGCACACCGACGGCGACATGACGATTTCCGGCGGCGAATGTATCCTCAGCACGGGCGACGATGGCGCTCATGCGGCGCTTTCCCTGACTGTGCTGGACGGCAAAATCACCGTGCTGACCTCCTACGAGGGCTTGGAAGCGAATCAGATTACGCTGGCAGGCGGCGAACTGGACATAACCGCGACGGATGACGGCATCAACGCGAACGGCGGATCGGACGGCTTCAGCGGTGGATTTGGCGGAGGGTTCGGCGGCGGACGCGGCGGCATGGGCGGCAGCTTCGGCGGACGGCGCAATGACACGAACAATCAGAGTGGCGACATGACCCCGCCGGATAACAATAACATGACGCCCCCGGACAACAGCAACATGCAGACCCCGCCGGACGACACGACCGACAAGCAGCCGGTGCTGCTGATTACGGGCGGCAAAATCACGGTGAATGCGGATGGAGACGGGCTGGATTCCAACGGCAACCTGCGCGTGGAGGGCGGCGACATTACTGTCAACGGCCCAGCCAATGGCGGCAACGGCGCGCTGGACATTGGTACGGAAAACGGCGGAGCAGGCGTCATCGCCGGCGGTACGCTGATTGCGCTGGGCGCGAGCAGCATGGCGGAGAACTTCGGCAGCACGTCCACGCAGTGCGCGTTCCTTGTGACGATGAACAGCTTCGGCGCGGGCGAGACGATTACCATCACGGACAGCCAGGGGATTGTGCTGTACACGGGCGTGACGGTGAAAAGCGCGAACAGCGTGGTGTTCTCCAGCGCGGATTTAGTGGTAGGCGAAACGTACACGGTGACGATTGGCTCAAACAGCGCGACGGTGACGCAGAGCAGCACGGTTGTGGGAAACTCGAATGGGTTTGGGGGCGGCTTTGGGCGGCACTGATGTCGTTCCCGTATCAACACGCGGGCATAGCATGAAAATGCGCTCAACTGAATCGCGCGAACGGGAGTCCAGAGGGTCGAAGACCTTTTGGCGGGGTCAAGGGGCAGCGCCCCTTGGGTTCCCCAAATCAACACGCGGGAACAGCATGAAAATGCGCTCAACTGAATCGCGCGAATGGGAGTCCAGAGGGTCGAAGACCCTTTGGCAGGGTCAAGGGGCAGCGCCCCTTGCGCCTCCCCCAAAAAATGAAGAGGGGTCGAGAGAATTGCTTCTCTCGACCCGTTTTTGCGGGGTTAGTTTGCGTTGGCTTCGTCGATGTACGCTTGCCAAGTGCCGCGCATGGATTCCGCCTTTTCAGCGGGAGTGGTCGCCTGCGCGTACACGTCCCAGATGTACTGGCTGCCGAGGTCGTAGCCGGTCACCATGTCGGAATACCAGACGAACTGATGCTCCGGCTCACGCATCATGGTGATGGTCTCGTCCACGGCGCGCTCGTCGCGGTACTTCTGATAATAGCCATTCTTCCAGTCGTCGCTGTCGGTGTAGCCGGGGGTGGGGTTGGTGAAGAGGTTGTAAGCGAAGGCAATCTTCCACGCGCGATCCGCGTCGTAGCAAGCCGGGATGACCATGATATTGTCAGAAGGCGCGTAGAGGTAGGTCTCGGCGCGCGGGCCCTTGGGGAAGAACACGAAGCCATAGTCGTCTTCCATGTTTGCCAGAGAGCCAGCGAAGTAGTCTTCATGCACCTGCAGGGCGACTTCGCCGTTGATGAACGCACTCTCGAAGTAGTTCCATTCCGCACCTTCGGGCGCCTTCATTTCGTACTTGGACACCATGTCCATGACCCAGTTCATAGCTTCGAGGAAAGCGTCGGTTTCCGCCGCGTTGTAGTACTTGCCGTTCTCGTCCACCTGAACGAAGCCAGCGCCGTTGGAAACGAGGGCGGCGGGAAGCAGGTGAGAAGAGAAGGACATCATGGCATAACGGTCAATCACGCCGTCGTTATCGGTGTCGCGGGTCAGCTTTTCGCAGAGCGCTTCAAAGGCTTCCCACGTCCATTCGCCCTTTGCCTGAAGGTCGTAGATTTCTTCGGGGTCAACACCGGCATCGTTGAGCAGGCGCTTGTTGAAGAACACGCCCTTGCGGGGTTCAGCCTTTTCGGGGCGCATACCGTAGATGCCGCCGTCCTTGCTCAGCAGACCGGTAACCGTGCCGTTCCACTTCTCGTCGGAGAAGTCGAGGCAGTCCAGCGTGGACAGGTCGTAGAACAGACCCGCCTTGAAAGGCGCGAGGTACGCGCCGGCGCGGAGAATCCAAACATAGTTCTCGTCGCCGCCCGTGGTCGCGAAGTTGGTGAAGTCGGAGGGAGAGTCGTTCCAAGTCGTGGCGTTGCGCTGCACAATCTTGAAGTTGTAGGTCTCTTCCAGCCAAGTGCGGTAGTCGTAGGTCGCTTCGCCCGCCGCCGTGGTGGGTTCGTCGTCGTGCCAGTCGGAAGACCACCAGTCGCAGACGGTGATTTCCATGCCGCCGAGGTCGATGACGTTGCCGTCCGCGTCGCGGTAGATGACGATGCCGTCATCCTCGTAGGGGTTTTCGACGTCTTCTGCGATTGCCAGCGGCAGGGCGCAGAGAATCATCACCAGAGAGAGAAACAGAGCAAGGTACCGTTTCATGAGATTGCCTCCTTTTATTTTATGACCAGCGGGTCATAGGATCGTGGGGGATTCGCCGTGGCTTTGGGTTTATCCGCTGCTGGATTTTCTTGCAGCAGGGGGAATCGCCTCTGCGGAGGCGACCAAAGGGCTTTCCGATCGCCCTTTGGAAACCTTCGGCGCCGCAGCGGGTTGGGTTCAGAGCGGCAGGCACAGCCCGCTGCTTGGAAACCGTGGATAGTGTGCCTAACCTGTGGATAAACACGCGGACACTGTATGAGAGTGTCACCAACTCAATCGCGCGGAAGGGTCAAGGGAGGGGACTTCGTCCCGTTTCATTCTCCCTTGTCACCCCTTGATGCCGCTCGCGGCGATGGATTCGACGAAGGAACGCTGGGCGAAGAGGTAGAGGACGAGCAGGGGGGCGACGAGCATCAGCGTGGCGGTCGAAACCATCTGCTGCTGATAGCCCATCGACGCGCCGCCGGAAAGCCCCAGCTGAATGGAAACGTAGCTGTTCAGGCGGTCGGCGACGGTAGAGGCTTCAAGGCTCAGGAGCTTGATGTTCCCCAAGAACAGCTTGGAGTAGAACGTGTCCGTCCACTGCCAGACGAAGGAGAACAGAAAGCAGGAGACCAGAATCGGCACGGCGTCGGGCAGAATCACCCGCCAGAACGTCTTGAAGATGCTGCATCCGTCCACATACGCCGCTTCCTCCAGCGACTTCGGAATGCCGGTGAAAAACTGGCGAATCATGTAGATGTACAGCCCGTTCTTCAGCCCCATGCACGTTGCGGACATGAGCGCGTAGGGGATGGGGGAGCCGCGCAGATTCAGGCTGCTGCCCGTCGTCGCCTTGAAAATGCCGAAGATGTCGAAGAAGTTGAAGTGCAGGTAAAGCGAGGACGAAATCGTCTGCGGCGGAATGATGACGGTGATGATGACCGCCGCGAACCAGCACTTCTTGAACGGGAACTCGAAACGCGCAAAGCCGTAGCCCACGAGCGTACAGGCGGCAATTTGCAGCACCGACACCGCGAGGGAGACGATCAGCGTGTTCAGGAACGTCGTGCCGTAATTCAGCAGGATTTTGCTGGCGGCGAGGGAGTAATTCGCCGTCGTCAGGTGACGCGGAATCGAGATGACCGTGGAGTCGTACAGGTCGCGTTCCGCCATGAACGAGACGCTCAGCTTGTCCAGCAGGGGCTGGATAATCATGAAGCAAAGCCCGAACAGCAGCAGGAAGCGAATCAGTTGATAGCCCTTGCGCCGCACCGTCTTGCGGAGCAGATATCCGCCGGACTTGCGGTTGCGCGCCCAGAAGCTGCCGCTGGGATGAGCATGGGTCACGGTCTGCTTACTCATCGCTGCTCACCACTCCTTTCAGCATCAGGGCACTTGCGCCGATGAGGACAATCGTGATGGCGAAATACACCCAAGCCATCGCGGAGGAGAAGCCGTAGTTGTATTTCAGCGTCATTTCTTCATTGATTTTCTTCATGACTTCGCTGTCTGTCTTCATGAAGAAGTCGATGATGGTGTAGATGATGTTGACAATCAGCAGGGGGGAGACCATCGGGAAGGTAATCGTCCAGAAGGCTTCCCACTTCGAGCAGCCCTCGACGTCCGCCGCTTCGTACAGGCTGCGCGGAACGTTCTGCAGACCGGAAAGGAAAACGACAATCTGGATGCCGCTTGCCATCACAATGTCGTACACTTCGTCAATCAGGGAAAAGACGATATCCAGCACGTCGCTGCCGATGCCCGTGAGCTTGAGAATCTTCATCAGCGACTCGGACAGCGTGAACGGGGAGGACTCCGCCATCATCTGCTGCATTCCCGCCATCAGGGTGTTGTCCGTCTCCAAGCCGATGAGAACGCCGCTGGAGAGGATAACGGGCAGGAAGAAGATGGCGCGGACGAACGCGCGCCCTTTGAATTCCTGATTCAGTACGATGGCAATGACGAAGGACACGACGAGAATCGCAATGGTGTGCGTGACCATCACGCCGATTTCTTCGCTGAGCAGCTTGTTGAACTCCGGGTCAATGGTGAAGGCGCGGATGTAGTTGTCCAGCCCGATGAAGGTCGTCTGGAAGCCCTGCCCGGCGGTCACGTCCACGCGGCATAGGCTCATCCAGAAGGAATCCACCAGCGGCAGCAGCATGAAGCACAGGAAGCCGATGATGAAGGGCATAATGAACAGATAGCCGGATACTGCTCGGCGCGCACGAATGGAAATGCGTTTGCCGCTCATTTGCTCACCTCCTGTTGCGCTGCATAGCTGCGGGCGGGAACGGTGATGCCATCCACCGCCGCGTCGGTATAGCCGAAGTTGACGTAGACGCGTGTGCCGTTTGCGTAAGTCGTGATGGTGACGTTCCCGACGCGTTCATGGCCTGTCATTTCCTGATTGAAGATGCCCGAAAGCGTCTGACGGTACTGCGCGACCTGTGCGGTGATGTCATCCAGCACGAGCGACGCGTCCGCGCCGTAGAACTCGGAGTAGGTGGAATCCTGCAAAACGCGCGCGCTCTGGGCGGTCAGCGTGTATTGCAGACCCGCGCCCACTTCCGCGCTGCGCAGGAGGACTTCCTCCGCGTCATCCGCCAGATTCAGTGATGCGCCCGTGTAGGATACGCGGCTGTGCAGCGCCAGCGGGTAGAAGGGGATGTACTCGTCGATGATGGAATACTGTCCGCCGTCGAAGTCCATGTCGGTGATGAGCGTCGCCTGAACCGCGGCGTAGTCGTTGCCCTGACGAATCATCACGTCGCGCCCGGATGCCTTGAGTTCAGCGAGCTTTTCCGCCTGCTGATGCAGCACGGCTTCGCGGGTCGTGTGGTTTTTGCTGTCGTAATCAGCGGAGAGCATGTACCCAATGTCGCGGAAGGAAACGCCTGCGCCGTAGGAAGCCGCCGCGTCCACCAAGGTGTTGACGCTGCGCATGGCGATGGCGGGCTTGACGAGGTAGTAGGTGTCGCGGTCGTCGTTCGCGCCGTACCAGATTGGGCTGTATTCGGGGATTTCCGCTTCTTCACGCGTGGTGAAGCGGGCAGCGTCGCGGAAGGAGATGAAGCCCTCCAGCAGGCCGCTGTCGCGCGCGAAAGCCGTCAAACCGTCCAGATAGAGCGGCACACCCGCAATCGCGGCATTCTGTGCGAAGGAGAACAGCTCCTCCTGCGTTCCCAGCTGCCGAATCAGGCGGACGGAGGACAGCAGCTGCTGATTTATGCCGCCGTTCATCCATCCGGCGTAGCGAATCGACATGTTCTGCGCCAGATTGCGGGTGACAAGCTCGCGCAGGAGGTCTTTCGCTTCCGCATAAGTCGTCATGGCAATCGGGACGCTGGTGGGCACGCCCGCCACCTGCTGCACCTTGTCAATCGCGCCAATCAGCTCGATGCTCAGCGGCGCGTCCGCATCCACCGTCTGTGCGGCGAAATCCGGGTACTTTGCGGTCAGGTAGTCGCGGTAGGACGCCGCCATGTCCATGTAGCCCGATTCGGGCAGAAAACGGTAGCGCTGGCGGATGAAGCCCGTCGGATGCGCCGTTTCAAACATGTAGACGGCGTTGTTCGTGCGCTCGGAAACGTCGTAGGCGTCGCCGTGGACGATGGTGTACGTTGCGTTGACGGTGTTGTAGGAGGTCAGGCGGCCGGCAATGTCCGCGCCGATGCCCGCCCACGACGCGCCGTCCTCCAGAATGCAGATGAATGACCCGCTGTCGCCCGAAACGCCGAAAACCGGGAAGTTGATGCGCGTTTCGTTCGTCACCTGCGTGCGGATGGACGCCCAGTCCCAGCCGTAGAGGTTGGCGTAGTAGGCGCGCTGGGAAACGCGGCCGTTGTTGAAGCGGATAATCGCGCCGCTGCCGTCGGGGACGAACAGGAAGCCGTTATCCGCCGTACCGCCCGCGCCGAAAGCCGGAAGCAGCGTCAGGCTCGTCAGCGGGTAATCCACGTCGTAAGCAAGGTCATCCAGCGGTACTTCGACAACAAGGTCGCTGCCGTCCAAACGGAATACCATCGAGACGTTGAAAACGGCCTTGGCGATGGTGCTGCCCGCCTGCACGATGCGGCTGTTGTCGTATGCCAAATCCTCCGCCGTGTAGCTCACTTCGGCAAAGATGCTTTCGCAGCGCTGCTTCAGGTGATCCTTTGTGCCGTCGCGCAGCACCCAGACGTGCTCTTCCGCCAAATCGGGGTAGGCGGCGAGCAAAGCAGCCTTGTCGTCAGTCTTGCGGAGCTTGTCAATATTGTATTCACGGTAGTATTCTTTGATGTCCTTCTTCTGCTTGGAGGTCATTTTCTCCATGAACTGCTGCATTCGCGCGTCGCCAATGGCAGTTGGCATGAGGAAAGACCGCTGCACGCGTCCGACGGAGTAGTTCACGCGGACGCTGCCATCCTCCTGCATCAGCACTTCGTAGACCCCGTTTGAAATGCTGTGTTCCTGCGAGGTGAACTGGGTGGTCATGCCGGTGGAGGCGGCGTAGGTGAGGCTCAAGGTGGAGTTCAGCTTGTTCTTTTCCACCGGCAGGGCAATCGGGTCGCTGTCCGCGTTATCAGGCGAGGACAGCCAGACGTGCCCGGTGCGCTTGTCGGTGAGGGTGAAGTGGGTCGTCGCCGGGTCAAGCTCAAAGCGGAGAGCGTCATTCTCCATGACCATCGGCGTGTCAGGCTCTGAGTAGCCGTAAAGCGGCACGTCGTGCCCTTCCAGCTCGCCGGAGGTGTCAAAGAGCGGAAGAATGACGAATTTCGTCAGCGGATAAAGTGCCAGAAGAAGAATCAGAACCAGCACGCCCCGCACAAGGATGCGTCGTTTCATGGATACTTTCTCCTTTCGTCAGTACAGACGGAACAGCACTTCTTTGTAGAGGGAGACGAAATAGCCGATGCCGTCGCCAACGAGCGAAAAAAACAGCAGCAGCAGGAAGATGATGACGACCATCGCCAGCAGCGTCATGATGGTGAACAGCAGCGTCTTGCCCAGCGAGTAGTCATGCGTCTGCATCATGCCGCAGATGATGAGAACACCGCTCCAGCCCAGCGACAGCCCCTCCAGAACGTAGTAGAACGCGCCTTCCTTGGCGGTAATGACGTTTGCGAGGAGAATCATCGCCGCTTGCAGGATGACGTAGGGCGTCAGCGCGTAGCAGGTGGCGATGTAGACATCCTTGAACGTGCCCTTGCCCTCAAACAGCGTCGTCAGCCCCCAGTTGCCCGCCACGAAGAACAAAAGCGGCAGGAGGACGGCGAGACATTGCTGGATGATGTTCACGCTCGGCCAGTAGACGTTCATGAACAGGAAAGGCGTGAACTGCATGGACAGCAGGCGGACAAGCAGCACCAGAAACACGATGATGTTCGCCGCGCCGAGGCTGCCGCGCTTTTCGCGGCTCAAATCCCAGAAGCCATCGAAGGGGTGGAAGATAACGTAGAGCGAATAGCGCAGGGAGGACAGCAGACGCTGCCACTTCTGCTTGTCGGTCAGTTTTGCTGCGAGCGTCATGCGTTGTCCACCTCCCACTTTATCTTGCGGATGTGCCCGACGACCATCGGAACGACCAGCAGCACCGCGACGATGCCGAAAATCCACCCGATGTTCTGCTCTACCCACTCGGAGCGGTAGTAGCGGAACGCTTCGGAGTAGTTGCGGCTGTCGCGCGCCATGGCGAAATAGTCACAGGCTTCTTTGTATTGCTTCTGCTGCAAAAGCGCGCGCCCGATGCCGATGTAGGCAAGGTCATAGTTGCCGTTGCGCTTCATGACCTCGCGCCAAGTGTCGGCAGAAGCGGCGTATTCGCCCGCGTGGTACTGCTCAGTCGCCTTGTAGACCAGCTTGCCGTATTCTGTCGGGGTCAGCACGGTCACGCAGCAGTCCTGACTGTCCAGCACCAGCAGGTCATAGCCCTGATGCTCCAAAGCGACGGGATTCAGGAAGTATCCGTCCATGTTGCCCACACCGCCGAACGCCCAGAGCAGGTTGCCCTGCTTGTCGTAGGTGAAGATGCGGTTGTGCGTCTTGTCCATGACGGAATAGATGTCGTTGTCCAGCACGGTCACGTCCACGAACTTCGAGGGGCCGGAGTTGGTGATGTTCGTGTCGCCGCGCGCCCATTGCAGGTCGCCGATGACGTGGCTCGTGCCGTTCTCAATCAGGATGTTCGTGCCGATGGCATTCAGGCGGCGGACGGGTTTCGCCGCGCCGGAGGTCAGCTCATTGGAATTGAAGGTCTGCGTGGTGACGAAGAAGAAGCCTTCCGAATCCAGCGCAATGTTGTTGTATTCCGTCGGAACGAAGGATGCCTGCTGCGCGCGCTGCTCCTTCGTGGAGAGCAGCCGCCACACCAGCTCGTACCATGTGTACTTCACTTCGCTCGCGCCGATGAAGCCGGTGAACGTGCCGTCCGCCTCGTACTTCATGAGGCCTCGGTTGACGTTCTGCGCGAGGCAGAAGACGCGTCCGGTCGTGTCGCAGACCAGCTTCGTCGGCAGAAACGCCATCGACTGGTCGAAGGTCGCGTCCGCCGGGCGGGTGAAGACGCTCAGCAGATTCAAATTCCGGTCTGCTTTCAGGATGCGGTTGTTGTTCGTGTCGGCGATGAACAGTGTGCCGTCCGCCATGACGAACACATCCTGCGGGGCGGAGAGCGTATTTGGGGTGATGTCGCCGGAAATTTCGGAAATCACGCGGGTCAGCGTGAAGCTTTCGCCGTTGCGGGCGACTTGCAGAATGCGGTTGTTGCCCGTATCGACGATGTAGATGTCATTGCCGGAGACGGTCAGCCCGCGCGGGGTGCGCATCGGCGTTTCCAGCCCAAGGGAGACGCTGGACAGCATGGCGCTGGTGCGGTAAGCATCCGGCGACTGGCGTTCGTCGCCCCAGTAATCGTAGGTGTAGGTGTAATTGTAGTCAAAGCCGTCTGCGGCGCGCGCGACCATCCCGCCGCAGAGCGCGGCGAAGAGGGAGAACGCAACCAGACAGGCGCAGAGACGGGAAACCATGCGGTTCATCGGCGTCCTCCTCTCTTAATCTTTCAGACCGGATGTCGCCATCGTTTCGAGAATCTGGCTCTGGCTGAGGATGAAAATCAGTATCGGCACAGCCATGACGACGACCGTAACCGCCGCCGCCTGACCCGTGCGGGCAATGCCGCCCGCCTGAATCTGCTGGAGCGCGTAGACGAGCGTCTTCTGCGCCTCGGAGTAGATGACGGCGGACGCCTTGGCGTTCCAGAGGTTCTGGACGGAGAAGATGATGAGCGTCAGCCACGCGGGCTTGACGTTGGGCATGACAATCGTCCAGAAAATGCGGAATTCCTTTGCACCGTCGATTTTCGCGGACTCAATCAGCGACATGGGCAGCCCTTCCATGAACTGCTTCATCAGGAACAGCCCAATCGGCGCGGCGAACGCGGGCAAGATGACCGCCCAGTGCGTATCGACAAGGTTCAGGCGCGTCATGGTCAGGTAGTTCGGAATCGCGGTGACGTAGCCGTTGAACATCAGCGCCGTCACGACGAGGGCGAAAAACTGCTTGCCGAGCGGGAAATCGTACTTCGCCAGCACATACGCCGCGAGGGACGCAATCAGCAGATGCCCCAATGTACCCACGAGGGTGATGACGACGGTGTTGGTGATGTAGCGCGAGAAGGGAACCCAGCTCTGCCCCATCGTGACGAGAAGGTCAGAGAAGTTGTCGATGGTGGGGTGGCGCGGGAAGAGCGTCGGCGGGAAGCGGAACAGCTCATCCAGCGGTTTCAGCGAGGACGAAATGGCGAACACCAGCGGAAACGCCATTGCACACGCGACGAGGAACAGCAGCAGCCCCACCAGAAAGTCGCCCACGCGGGAGCGGTTCGGCTTCTTGTGGCGCATGTTCGACTTCTTCGTCAGCTTCAGTACCTTCTGCGGCAGCTCAATCGGCGTGCCGTCCGGTCTGACTGGACCTTTGTAGCTGTGGACATTGATGGTACTCATGTGCCAATCCTCCTCAGAGCGCTCTGAATCAGCTTGTTGCACAAAATCATCACCAGGAACAGCAAGGTGGCGATGGCGGAGGCATAGCCCATTTCAAAGCGGGTGAAGCCATAGTCGAACAGGTGGGTGACGACGGTGTGCGCGGCGTAATCGGTGGAGGGGAAGCCCGCCAGCGCCATCGGCACATCGCACACGCCGAACGCGGACGTGATGGACATGACCGCGCCGAACATCAGCATCGGCTTCATGTTCGGCAGGGTGATGTAGTACAGCTCCTGCCAGCGGTTGCGGATGCCATCCACATAGCCCGCCTCGTACTGCGAGCGGTCAACGCCCTGCAAACCTGCGACGAAGGAAAGGAAACCCGTGGACATGCTCATCCACAGCGTGACGATGATGATGACCGGCATGATGTAATCCGGCGTCGTCAGCCAGAGAATCGGGGCGTTGAGGATGCCCAGCTTCATCAGGATGGCGTTCAG
>ERZ1106954.1708-NODE-1708-length-16107-cov-4.172813_pt1 | contig 16107 bp, 10 predicted proteins | sample MGYA00403678_ERZ1106954 | MGnify/ENA primary metagenome ERZ1106954 (study PRJEB35170, sample SAMEA104062445) | human gut metagenome | biome: human gut; feature: human-associated habitat; material: faeces | place: Denmark | collected 2012-08-20 ... | reverse complement strand
GCGGTCATTTTTTATTCTTCTTCCGGCTGCGGCGGCCGCGGTCTGCACACGACCGTGGCGAAGAGGAGCGCGAGCACGCACACCTGCACGAAGTAGACGTACCGGAAGCTCTGGTGGTAAACATACAGCACGGAGATGATGAGATTGCCGAGGAACGGCACGGCTGCGGAGCGGAAACGCTGCATACCGTTTTTCCGCCAGAAGAGCAGCAGCACCCAGAACGCGATCAGATACGCGCCCGTGCGCCAGAGCAGAATGTCCACCACGCTGTTTCGGGGCGTTCCGGTCAGCCGAAGGTAGGCTTTGGTGAAGAAGTTCTGCCGGTAATCGCGGAGCACGCCGTCGTCCGCATCGTAGTAATCGGCCATATCGACGTACTGCGCCATCCAGTCCCGGTCATACACAAGACAGAAGGACTTTGCGTTGAAGCTGTCCTCCGGTTCCGCGACATCCCAGAGAATGTCGCACCCGTCGATGCGGTCCTTTAGTATCACATCCGGATACTTGCATAGCGCTTCGCCGTAGACCCGGAGGATATCCGGCGTCGTTACCTCCGTCGGCGTATAGGGAACGCTCCCCTCCGGACGGCCCCAGTAATAGAAATCATGGCCGTAATAGCGGGCGTAATAATCGTGCCAGTCCTCGAGCGGGAGCGCCTTTTCCAAAATCGCGTCCGCTTCCTCGGAGAGCGGCAGATCCTTATTCACGCACGAGCCGACGGCGCAGAAAAGCGTCGTGAACGGCGAGAGCGACACCGGCGCAACATTGAGTGCCGTCATGACCGGCCCCTTGAATACGCCGAACGACACCGCGGCAAGTACCGCCGCCGTAAGCGCGCGGAGCTTCACCTGCTCATAGCGCCGGACGGTGAGCACGATACAGAGAACGATCATCGCCGCCGCGGGCGCGGCACCGTTGTGCCGCAGAAGGGACACGAGAAAGATGTCCAGCGCAAGACATGCGTAAAACGGCCATTTCCGGCTGCGCGGCGTATCGAGCGCAAGCTGCAAAAGGAGATATGTACCCCATAAAAGCGCGAGCGTGAACGGAAAATCCTTTAGTACGGTTGTCCAGCTGAGCACCTGATTCGGCATCAGCTCGAAGAAGCATCCGAGAAAGACGAGCAGCGGCAGCGGCACGCCGCGGTCGTACCCCATCATGAGGAACGCGCACAGCACGAGCGAGAAGAGCAGCAGCTGCACCGCCGTGAGCGCGGCGGGATGCGGAAAGACCGTCAGAACAGCACGTATGAGCAGCGTATCCAGCACCGGATGATCGTCGCTCAGCGGGAGCTCACCCATCGCCTGACGGTATTGATAAACGGCGTCGAGCGGAAATCCGCCCGGCCATTCGGCCCAGAGCACAAAGACCTGACAGAGAAGCAGTGCAATAAGAAGAACGCACAGCGCCTTCTTCCGGCTTCCCGGCTTCGGCAGCGTGCGGGGACGGGCGGAGAGCCATTCCAGCGCGAACAGCATCAGCCACACGACCGGGATAAACCAGAGAATACCGCTCAAAACATAAAAGAGTCCCGGCAGAGAGAAATGCATCCGGGTATTGCCATTAAGAAAGAACCGCTGCGCGAAGCTCGCGAGCGAGGCGTAAACGGCGATTATCCCAATGGCGGCACGGGAGCCCTTTGTGCGGTACTTTTCCATACAGCCGCTCTTCCGGTTGAAGCACCAGACGGAAGCGACCGTCAGCAGCAGGAGAAAGCCCTGCGTCAGATGCGTTGGCTGGATGCGCTCGCTCGTGAAAAAGAGAAAGGCATAGTTTGTGGCGAAGAGGGCGGCCCGGAGGACATTATTTCGCTTTTTCATTGTCGGTCGTCTGTGCGGCGTGGTATATGCCGGAAAGGATCGTCATCTGCAACTCAAAATTCTGCCGGTGCATCTTGCCCTGCGTATCGAGGATCAGACCGCATATGAAGCTCTGCAGAGAGAACAGCGCCATAAAGCACGCCGCCACGAACGTCGGGAGCCGCGGTACGAGCCCGGTGTGCAGATACTCCGTCAGCACCGGGCACAGAAAGAGCAGCGCCGCGACCATCAGTATCCCGGCGATGATGCTGAAAAACGGCAGGGGCCGGTAGTCCTTATAAAGCCGCGCAATCGTTCGCAAAACCTTGAAGCCGTCCGAAAAAGTGTTCAGCTTGGACTCACTCCCCGCCGGGCGGTCCCGGTATCCGACCGGGATCGACGTGAGCGCAAAGTTTTTGTCCAGCGCGTGGATCGTCATTTCTGTTTCGATCTCAAAGCCCTTGGAAAGAATCGGGAAGCTCTTGACGAACAGAGGACTGAACGCGCGGTATCCGGTCATGATATCCGTCACGTGACCGCCGAAAAAGCGGTTGACCAGCTTTCGCACAAGGACGTTCCCACTGTTGTGGAACGGGCGCTTGTTCTCCGTGAAATATGTGGAGGAAAGGCGGTCGCCGATCACCATGTCGTAGCCGTCGCGCAGTACGCCATCCGCCATGGCACGGGCATCCTCCGCCGGGTAAGTGTCGTCTCCGTCAATCATCAGATAGCACTCCGCATCGATCTCGCGGAACATCGTCCGGATCACGTTGCCCTTACCCTGTCGCCGCTCGTAGCGCACGACGGCGCCGGCGGCGCGGGCAATCTCGTCCGTTCCGTCGGTGGAGTTGTTGTCGTAAACATAGATCGCGGCTTCCGGCAGCGCCGCGCGGTAGTCCTTTACCACCTTGGCGATGGTGGCACTTTCGTTGTAGCACGGTATCAGAACGGCAATTTTATCCATGTTCGTCCTCCTTTTCCGGCGTTATGTCCGGGATCTCGTTTGCGGGACGGCTCTGCGGCTCATCGTTCCAATGCGGTTTTACCGCGGCGGTGATATAGAGCAGCGCCAGCACGCTCACCTGCACAAAGTAAACGTACCGGAAGCTTTGGTGATAGAGCACCAGCATGGAGCCTGCGGCGTTTGCCAGCATGGGCAGCGCCGCCCACCAGAGACGGCCCATGCGGTTTTTGCTCCAGAAGAGCAGCAGCACCCAGAATGTGATCAGGTACGCGCCGGTACGCCAGAGAAGCATATCCGCCGCGCTGTTGATCGGAGTATTTGCCGCGGAATAGTACGCTTTCGCGGGCACAGCGGTTTTTATATACGAACCGTCGTCCAGCCGGTCCAGACGGCTCGTATCCAGCGGGAGCATGTTTTCGGGAAATGGGGAAACAAAGCTGAAGGATCTTGCGTTGAAGCTGTCGGGCGGCTGGACGACGTCCCAGAGAATGTCCGTGCCGTCCAGACGGTCCTTGATGACTACGTCCGGGTACTTCCGCAGTGCCTCCAGATAGACCGTAAAGGCGTCGCGGGCGGTGATATCAGAGATCTTATACGGCTCGGAGCCTGTCGGACGGCCCCAGTAATAGGGATCATGTCCCACAAAGCGAGAGTAATATTCGCCCCAGTCCTCCAGCGGCAGCGCCTTTTCCATGATCTGCTCGCTCTCCTCCGAGAGCGGGAGCTCCTTGTTGATGCAGGAGCCTGCGGCGCACATCATGGTCGTATACGGGGACATGCCGTTCGGCGCAACGCCAAGCGCCGTGAATACCGGCCCCTTATACACCGCGAGAAGCACCACGGCGGTCAGCGCCGAGACGGCGGGTCTCCATTTTAGAGCGGCATGGTTTTTCAGTGTCAGAACGATGCACAGTACTGCAACGGCCAGACCCGGCACAACGCCGTTGTGCCGCAGCGTGCAGATGAGAAAAATATCTGCAGTCAGACACACATAAAACCCGAACTTCCTGCTCTGCGGCTTTTTCATCGCCAGCAGCGCAAGCAGATAAAGCCCCCATAAAAGCGCGAGCGTGAACGGAAAATCCTTGAGTACGTTCGACGCCGAGAGCGCCTGATTCGGCAGAAGCTCGATCACCGCGCCGAGAAATGTCAGCCGCCGGAGGGGAATGCCGCTGTCGTACCCGATCATCAAAATGGCTGTCAGCAGCCATGTGAAAAGGAGCATCTGCACGGCAGTGATCGCACCGGCCTGCGGAATGACGGTCAAAATGAGCTTTTCCAGCAGCGTGTGCATCACCGGATGCCAGTCGTTGATGCCGTAAAGCCCCGTCGCCTGCGAAAGCTGGTCGATGGCGTCCGCCGGGAAGCCGCCCGGCCACAGGATCCACAAAACGCCCAGCTGACACACGGCCAGTACGGCAAAGAGCGTCCACCACGCGCGGCGGCGGCTTCCTGGTTTCGGCAGCGTGCGGGGACGGGCGGAGAGCCATTCCAGCGCGAACAGCATCAGCCACACGACCGGGATAAACCAGAGAATACCGCTCAAAACATAAAAGAGTCCCGGCAGAGAGAAATGCATCCGGGTATTGCCATTAAGAAAGAACCGCTGCGCGAAGCTCGCGAGCGAGGCGTAAACGGCGATTATCCCAATGGCGGCACGGGAGCCCTTTGCACGGTACTTTTCCATACAGCCGCTCTTCCGGTTGAAGCACCAGACAGAAGCGACCGTCAGCAGCAGGAGAAAGCCCTGCGTCAGATGCGTCGGCTGGATCCTGTCGCTCGTGAAAAAGAGAAACACAAAGTTTCCCATGAGAAGAAAGGCGAGCACTTTCTGCCGCTCTGTCCAGCCGCGTTTTTCCATGGGGCGGGCGAGAAACAGCAGCGCGAGCTGCGCAAAGTAGAACACAACGCACCACGCGCCGAGCGTATAGAGCAGCTTTTCCCAAAGCGCGTACATGTGCGAGCCTTCCAGCGGGAAGCGCACATGCGGCAGGAACGTGTTCCAGCCCGCGCCTACGAGCAGCGCGGCGAGCAGCGCCGCGGCGATCCGGCTTTGGAGCGGGAACGGCTTTCCCTCGGCGTATTTGCCCTTCAAAAAGCATGCCAGCATGCCCATGACCACAAAATAGCAGAAGATAAAGACTCTCTGCAATGAGGTTTCGAGCGTATGGAGGTCGATCAGAAAGGTAAGATAGAGCGCGGCCAGAACGATGGCCGGTAATGCCAGATAGTTTTTGCTTTTTTTCATAACCCGTACTCCGATAATGCGTTTCGGTCAGGAGACTTTGTTGCGTCGGAAAATCTTTTTCAGAAAATCTCCGAGAATGCGGAGCGGCTTGGTGATCTTCCAGCAGGTGGAGTTTTCGTAGCGATCGCATTCGCTTTTGTAGTATGTTAGAAGCTGCGCCGTATCACCGGGGAGAGATATGTCGTTGTCTCCGTGCAGCAGATCCCATGTGAAGTAGTGCTTCAAAACTTCGTATGTATAATCCGGAGCTGGACCATTATCCTTTCTTAGCCAACTGCCCTCGTAATGGTGCTCGCAGACACATCTCCCGTCGTGCATATTCACAGTCATACGATTGGCGCTGAATACACGGATGTTACCTTCCAAAAGCTGTGATTTTCCGTTCAATTGCAGGTTCGTCCGTTTGATGAGAAGCTGCGTAAGACGGCGTGGGATCGTGAAGTCCTCTCCGGGACACTCTGTCAGATCGAAAGTGTCTTCTTCATACGAGCGGCGCAGTTCACCAATGAGCCCGCAGTTTTTTTCGGCACCCAAAATACCGGCGTGAATGAAGAGAGGTGTTTCAAAAGCAAAGAACGCTTTCGCATAGAGAAAACTTTCCAGCGGCTGATGAAGTTCCATGTCTGTATCCATGTAAACGCCACCGTGATCGTACAACGCCTTTAACCGAAAATAATCGGAAACAAAGGCATACTGCTTCTTTTCGTACGCTTCTTCCACATATCGGTTTGTGTGAATGTTGCAATTGGATTCATTCCACTCCATGATCTCAAAATCCGGGGCGTACTTCTTCCAGGAATCCATGCATTTTTGAATGAGCTCGCTTTTCTCCCCGTTGCCGAACCAGCAGTAATGGATGATTTTCGGGATCGTGTCCAGATGCTCAAAATCCAGAAATGTCTCTTCACGGATCGCGTCGGCAATATAAGCGTTTCCGCGGAAATAGTCCCGGTTCCGGTCATAGTATTCCTTGGACTGCTTTGTGAAGTCATCGAGAAAATTGGTGCAGAAAAAGTTGAGGCTCCAGTATACCGCAAACTGTATTTCCTTTTCAAAGAGAGGGTTGGCGTGTTCGCGGATACGATCCCACGCGGCATAGCAGTCGAGCAGGCGCTTGTCGCCGGATTTTATCGACGTGATGGAACCGACGCGCTGGCGGTAGAAATAGAGCCCCTCGCGGAGATAGGAGGCGTTTTTGGCCCAGCTCAGAAGGATCGGCGTCGTGGCGAGATCCTCGTAGAATCCGGCAGGGAAGCGGATGATATCGAAAAGCTCGCGCGCGACCAGCTTTGTGCAGATATTCACTGTGCCGTACTTGGCGGAGTATTTCATAATATCCGGCCGTCCAGCGTCGGGAAACTCAACGGAGCGGACGAGCTCTTCCCGCCCGTCGTCCCAGAAGGCGATATAATCCGCCATCACGCAGTCGGCATTGTGCTGCCGTGCGGCTTCATACATTTTTTTGAGCATATCGCAGTGGATAAAATCGTCGGAATCAACGAATGCGAGATATTTTCCGCGGGCTTTGCCGATACCGTAATTGCGCGCGTTGCCCAGCCCGCCGTTCGGTATGGTGAACGCCCGGATACGGTCAGAAAACTGATATACATAGTCATCGATGATCGTCTGCGACTTGTCTGTCGAGCCGTCATTAACGATAATGATCTCAAAGCTATCGAAAGTCTGTCCCACCACAGAGTCAAGGCACTCCGGGAGATAGTCAGCGGTGTTGTATACCGGGATAATGACGGAAATATCCGGCGTTTTAGAGGAGTAGATAGTTTGCGTGTGCATCACGGCGCGGCCTCTTTCTTCGGAGGTCTGGAAAAGTGCGTCCAGACTTTCTTTGATTCGTTCGTTGTTGTACGCATAGGAGCGAAGAGCAGTTCTCTTTTCTTCCAGCAATTTCCGGTCATCGTAAATGGCGGCCATTCCGTCTATAATCGACAAAAGGTCATTTTCTATAATCCAGCCGTATTCGTCCGGAAGCAATTCCGCCACACCGCCGGTGCGGGTGGACAGCACCGGCGTTCCGGCGGTAAGGCTCTCTGCTACGGTGAGAGCGAGACCTTCGTATTCCGATAAAATCGCCGTTACGTCGGCGGCCTTCATGTAGGAATACGGGTTTTGCCGAAAGCCGAGAAAATGCACATTGTCCAGACCGTAGCGCTCCTTCTTCTGCAGAAGGGAATCGTATTCATATCCGCGTCCTAAAATCAGCCATTCAATATTCAATCCACGCTCTTTCAGTACTTTGGCGGCGTCCAGCATCCGGTGAAAGGCTTTCTGCTCTTCCAGCCGTCCGGGCAGAACAACGGTCAGCGAATTGGACGTTTTCTTAGAGAAAAGTTCCGCATCGACTGCATCGGCTGCCATAGCGCGGATTTTGTCAGAATCTACGAAATTGTATACTACCGTGCTTTTTTCTGCGTGTTCGGGGAAATACTTCAAAAAGTTGTTCCGGTTATGTTCCGAAACAAAAACGATCCTGTCATAGGCTGTGAGCAGCCGCCTTCTGCGCTCCGTATCGTCCTGCACGACGTTCTTCCAGACGTCGTAATCGATGTGTATCCACTGGATCTTCTTTGCGCGGGTTTTGAGGTTTGCGATTTTTTCAAAGAAGGCTGAATTCTCAAACGGAACGACGATATAGTCGGCATCGGAAAAAGAGGCTCTTTGGGAGACCACGATTCCGTCAGCAAGCTCCGCGCGCACCGATGCTTCCGCTTTAGCGGGAGAGTACAAAATGACCCCGTGGCCGCAGCTGCAAAGATAGTTGGCGATCTTAAACGTGGCGAAATGTCCGCCGCCTTTGTAGTTTATGTTGTCGACCGTAAAAATAATTTTCGCCATCCTTGGATCTCCTTCTATAGCTGAGTGATAAGTTTGATGAAGCCGTTGTCGTCGCTTGTAATTTTGCCGTACCGCTCGTCTTCGAGCATCTCCCGCACGCCGCCGACGTCGTTGGCGATGACCGGCACGCCGAGCGTTTTGGCCTCGTCGATCGTGACGGGCGTGCCCTCATACTCCGAAAAGAGCACGAGCGCATCGCACCGCGCGAGCAGGGGACACGGGTTTTCCATATATCCGGTCAGCGTCACGCACGGGCCGAGACCGAGCGCGTCGCGCCGCCGCCGGATATCCTCGTACAGCGGCCCGCTGCCGGCAAAGTACCAGCGGAACGCGAAGCCGCGCTTTTTCAGCTCCGCGGCGATATCGAGCAGCCGGTCATAGCGCTTTTCGCGCTCGAGCCGCCCGATGGTGATGAGATTGCAGACCCGCTCGTCCACCGGCACCGTGAGCGGCGCTTTGGCGCGCTCGCGTATCTCGCCGCGGAACACCGGGTTCGGCACGGCGAGCGTCTTGTCCGCGAACTGCGGATATACGGCGAGAAACTTCTCGCGCAGCGTCTTGTTGAGACAGACGATCGCGTCGAACCGGCGATAGAGCGCGGCGTCGTTTTTCGTAACGGCGCGCGTCCATTCGTTCAGCTCCCGCCAGGCGGCGTAGTCCGTATGGATCCACTGGATCTTTCCCGGATGGCGGCAGCGGGAGACAAATTCCCGCATTTTGGAGGCCTCGCTCACGACGAAGATCGTGTCGAAGGTCTCAAACGCCGCGGTCATGTTCCGCCGCAGCAGCGCTTTCGGCAGCACGGACTCGAGCCCGATGTGCGCGAGCACCGCGTAGGCGAGCCGGAGAAGCTTTCCGGCGAGGGATACGTCCCCGTCGCGCAGCACCTGCCGCGTCGGGCGCGAGAGCAGCCGCAGCCCACCTCCGTCGGGGATCTCAAGCAGCCGGAATTCCTGTCGGAGCGCGGCGTCCCGGCACGGTTCAGCGGAATAGAGCCATACCTCCGCTACGCCGGACACGGCGCGCGCCTGCGCGAGCGCCGCGGCGCGGGCGCCGCTCGCGTAGTTTATATCGTCGAATACATAGAGATCCTTTTTCGTGTCGTTTTCCAATAGCGCTTCCAGTGTGTCCCGGGATGTTTCGGCGGCTGGACGTTTCGCGTCCCGGCGCATCGTCTCCGCCGCGGCGCCGGTGAGAAAGGCGCGGAGGCTTTCGGCGATCTCTTCATCGGAAAAGCCGCAGAGGACGCCGTTTTTGCCGTCTTCGATCTGTTCGAGCGCGCCGGAGGTGCGCGTTGCGATCACCGGCACGCCGAGCGCCTTTGCTTCCGTGATGACCATCGACCACGATTCATGGTCGGAGAGGACGCACACGGCGTCGGCGCGGCGCATCACGCCGTAGGGGTTGTCGAGCGGGCCGGTAAGCGTGAAATAGTCTTCAAGCCCCGCATCCCGCACCGCAAGCCGGAGCTTTTCCACGAGCGGGGCGTTGGCAAGCGAGCCGATGTTCACCCAGCGAAACCGCAGCCCCTCGGAAAAGAGCCGCTGCATCGCCGCGACCTGCCGCAGATGGTTTTTCTCCTCACGCACGTTTGCGACCGTCACGAGCAGCGGCAGACCGTCCTCCGGCAGAGAGACGGGCAGCGGTTCCTCACTCATGGCGATGATCTTCTCGCTGTCCACGCGGTTCGGAAGCACGGACGAGCGGGAGGCGAGCTGCGGATATTTTTTCACCGCCCCCTCCATCGAGTGGCGGGAGGCGAAGAGAAAGCCGTCGAACTGCGCTTCAAAGCGCAGGATGTCCGGGTGGAGAAAGGCGGCCTTGTCCATGTCTGCGTGGATCCAGACATATTTGCGCCGTGCCGCGGCATAGCGCGCGCAGAGCGCGCTCGAAAACCACTCGCCGTAGGAAATGGCGGCGTCGTAGTATTGGTTTTGCAGATAGCGGATGGCGCCGCGGCGGAACGGCTGCGTGCCGGTGAGCTTCCGCTCAAGCTTGAAGACGGCCTTTTTCACGAACGCGGTCTTTTTTTCGTTTTCGGCCACGTTGATGACGTGTACCCAGTCCGGGATCTCCGGAATGAGGGAGAGACTGCCCGGCAGGTCGATCATATCAAAGATGAGAAGATCGACGTCAAAGCGCGCGCTGTCCATCGTGCGCAGAAGATTCACGAGCGCCGTTTCCGCGCCGCCCCTGAAGAACTGATTGATGATAAAAAGGACGCGCTTTTTCTTCGGTGCGGTGGTGCTCATGAACGCATATACTCCCCGCACACGGCGTCCGCATCGCCGAGCATGCGCATATGGCCGTGCTCGAGCCAGAGAGCCTTTTTGCAGATCTTCTGCACCTGCTCGATCGAGTGGGAGACGAAAACGACCGTTGCGCCGGAGGCGATCATCTCCTGCATGCGCGCGAAGCTCTTCTCCTGAAATTTATAGTCGCCGACGGCGAGGATCTCGTCGATGATGAGAATGTCCGGCACGTTCATCGTCGCAATGGCAAAGCCGAGACGCGCCACCATGCCGGAGGAATAGTTCTTCACGGCGGTGTCCACAAAGTCCTGCAATTCGGCAAACTCGATGATCTCGTCGAACCGCTCGGACATATACGCGCGGCTGTAGCCGAGGATCGCGCCGTTGAGATAGATGTTCTCGCGCGCGGAAAGGTTGGCGTCAAAGCCCGCGCCGAGCTCGATGAGGGGAGCGATGCTCCCGCAGGTCTCCACCGTGCCCTTGGTCGGCTTCAAAATGCCGGAGACGATTTTCAAAAGCGTGCTCTTGCCGGAGCCGTTCAGCCCGACGATGCCGAGAGAATCGCCCTTTTCGAGCGTGAACGATATGTCCCGCAGCGCCCAGAACTCCTGGAAATGGAGCTCCCGGCGCACGGCTTTGATGAAATATTCCTTGATGCTGTCGATCTTCTCCGAGCTGAGATTGAACATCATCGAAACATCGTTGACTTTAATAACGCTGCCCATGGCGCACCTCCGCTCAGACATACAGGACGAATTTGTCCTGCTTTTTATAAAATACGAAAAGCCCCAGCGCGAGCATCAAAAGCCCCAGACACAGGCAGAGAAGATTTTCCTTCAGACTGGGGAACACGCCGTAGAGCACGATGGAGCGCATGTAGGTGACAAGATGGTACATCGGGTTGATCTGCATGAGCTTCATCACGGCGTCCGGCAGGATCTCCACGGGGTAGAAGATGGGCGTGAAGTATGTCCACGCGAGAATGAACACGCTGTAGAAATGCGCGATATCGCGGAAAAACACCGTGACCGCCGAGAGCAGGATGCCGAGCCCGACGGAGAAGAGGAACGTATAGAAAATGGGGATCGGGAGCAGCAGGAGCGTCGCGTGGAACGGCGCGTCGGTGATGAGCATCACGATGAACATCGCAATGAGCGAAAAACCGAGATTCACAAGCCCCGAAAGCACATTCGAGAGCGGGAAAAGGTACTTCGGGATATAGACCTTTTTGATGAGGGAGGCGTTGGATATGATCGAGTTGAGCGCGGTCGTCGTCGATTCCGAATTGAACGCAAAGATGAGCGAGCCCGAAAGATAATAGATCGGAAAATTCGGGATATTCTGCTTGAAGAGCGTGGAAAAGACGATCGTGATGACGACCATCATCAGCAGCGGGTTGAGCACCGTCCACACGAGCCCCAGCGCGGAATGGCGGTAGCGCACCTTGATGTCGCGCACCACAAGCTCGCGCAGCAGCGGCGTGAACCGGCGAAAGCCCTCCATTTTTTCTTTTACGTAGCCTTTGTTGAATGCCATGATCCGGTATTCCTCACTTTTTCGTATCGCGGCTCTGCAGCTTCCACTGCAGCCGCTTTACCGAACGCATCATGCCGCGCGGAACGCACGCCATGATGAGCGGTTTGACAAGATAGATGTAATCCGAAGCCGGGGAGCCCATCGCGCGCAGTCCGCGCGCGCGGACGCGAACCTCATACATGCGGGTCCTGGCATTGTGACGGAGATAGGCTTCCTGCGGTTCGTACACCGAGTAAAGGATCTCCTGCAAATTCTCCCCGATCACGCCGTTGGCGGCAAGCCGCATGACGAGATCATAATCCTCCGTGCGGCGCGTTTCGGGGGAGGTGCTGTAGCCGTTCACGCTCTCGAGCACGGCGCGGCGGAAGAGCATCGTCGGGTGGAAGAAGGGATTCTTCTGCGCGATGATGTGCTTCGTGATCTTCTGCGGAAACTGCCGCGTGCTCCATACGCCGGTATCGTCGAAAACGCGCACGCCGCACGCGGCGTAGGGCGCGCCGGACGAGAGCAGAAAGTCCATCGTCCGCTCGATGCGGTCAGAGTCGGAAACATCGTCGGCGTCCTGCCGGGCGATGTATGCGCCCTGCGCGCGCGCAAGGCACTCGTTGAGCGAAGCGCCGAGACCGAGATTTGTTTTGTTTTGGAAGATCGTGACGCGCGCATCCTGCGCGGCAATGCGCTGCATGATGCGCCATGTATCGTCCGTGGAGGCGTCGTCGCAGAGGATGAGCTCCAGATCGCGGTACGTCTGCGCCAGAACGGACGCCGCCGCCTTTTCGAGTGTGGGGGCGCCGTTATATACGCTCATGAGAACGGAAACGAGTCCGGCATTGCAGTTGGGCATTTTTCCCCACCTCCGGGTTAGTATAAACGTATCAGAGGCATAAAAACCCCTTATAAAGGTAACACTTTTGCGCGATGATAGCAAGCAGTATGTTTTTCCTGTACGGAAAAACCGCCGGAAAGAGTCATTTTCCCGGTTGACAAGCGGATATTTCGTGATAGAATGTATAAGATTTTTGGGCTATGACGAAGCAAGCCGCGCTGATACGGTCTACAGAGAGAGGGGGAGGCTGAAAGCCCCTCGTCCGGCGCCGCGGCAGCCACTTTTGAGCCTTCGCGCGAAGAGCGCGGCGGTCCGCCTCCGTTATCGGGCGCACGAGATACGGCAGGCGTCAGCGCTTAAAGCCGCAATCAGGGTGGTACCGCGTGGAATGTTTTTCCCCGCCCCTGTTTTTCGGGGGCGGGGTGTATTTGTTTTTGGAGGTTAGTATGAAAAATTTCGGACTCAATGAGCTGCGGGAGATGTATCTCTCCTTCTTTGAGACAAAAGGTCATCTGCGTCTGCCCAGCTTCTCGCTGATCCCCCGCAACGACCCCTCGCTTCTGCTCATCAACGCCGGCATGAGCCCCATGAAAACATGGTTCACCGGGGAAGAAGAGCCGCCGCGCCGCCGCGTGACGACCTGCCAGAAGTGCATCCGCACGCCCGATATCGAGAACATCGGCAAGACGGCCCGCCACGGCACTTACTTTGAAATGCTCGGCAACTTCTCCTTCGGCGATTACTTCAAGCGCGAAGCCATCCACTGGGCGTGGGAATTTCTGACCTCCCCCGACTGGGTCGGCATCGATCCCGACCGGCTGTACCCGAGCGTCTATCTCGATGACGACGAGGCCTGGAACATCTGGCACAACGAGATCGGCATCGCCCCGGAGCGCATTTTCCGCTTCGGCAAGGAGGACAACTTCTGGGAGCACGGTAGCGGTCCGTGCGGCCCCTGCTCCGAGATCTACTACGACCGCGGCGAGAAATACGGCTGCGGCAAGCCCGGCTGCACCGTGGGCTGCGACTGCGACCGGTATATCGAGATCTGGAACATCGTGTTCTCCCAGTTCAACAACGACGGCCAGGGCAACTACACCGAGCTTGCCCAGAAGAACATTGACACCGGCATGGGTCTTGAGCGTCTCGCGGTCGTCTGTCAGGACGTGAACTCCCTCTTCGACGTCGATACCGTCATGAACATCACCCACAAGGTGAGCGAGATCACCGGCGCGCACTACGGCGAGACGAACGCGAAGGACGTGTCTCTCCGCATCATCACCGACCACATCCGTTCCTCGACCTTTATGATCTGCGACGGCGTTCTCCCCTCCAACGAGGGCCGCGGCTACGTGCTGCGCCGTCTGCTCCGCCGCGCCGCCCGCCACGGACGTCTGCTCGGCGAGAAGGAGCCGTTCCTTTATAAAGTCTGCGATACCGTCATCCACGAGAACCGCGGCGCTTACCCCGAGCTTACCGAGCGGCAGGAGTATATCACCGGCGTCATCCACTCCGAGGAGGAGAACTTCTCCCGCACGATCGACGGCGGCATGGCCATCTTCGCCGGTATGCTCGCCTCCCACAAGGAAAAGGGCGAGACCGTGTTCTCCGGCACCGACGCCTTCAAGCTCTACGATACCTACGGCTTCCCGCTGGATCTCACGAAGGAAATGGCGGCGGACGAGGGCATGACGGTCGATGAGCCCGCGTTCCAGACCCTGATGAAGGAACAGCGCGAGCGCGCCCGCGCCGCCCGCAGCTCCGATGAGACCGCCTGGGCGGGGCTCGATCTCGGCCTGGACAATCTCCCCACCAAGTTCACCGGCTATGAGCGTCTGCACGACGACTGCACCATCCTCGCCATCGTTGCCGAGGACGAGCTGCGCGAGCGCGTTGGCTCCGGCGTGCACGCGAGCATCGTTCTTGATAAAACACCGTTCTACGCAGAAATGGGCGGCCAGAGCGCCGACCATGGCCTGCTCATTCTCAAGGACGCCGTCTTTGAGGTGCACGATGTGCAGAAGAACAAGGCCGGCAAGGTGCTGCACCACGGTGTGATGGTCTCCGGCAATCTCGCCGTCGGCGACAAGGTGAACGCCTGCGTCGATACCGGCCGCCGCAAGGCGATCATGCGCGCCCACAGCGCCACGCACCTGCTGCACAAGGCGCTGCGCACCGTTCTCGGCGACCATGTCCATCAGGCCGGTTCGCTCGTTGAGCCGGACCGTCTCCGCTTTGACTTTACCCACTTCTCCGCCATGAAGCCCGAGGAGATCGCCTCCGTCGAGCGCATGGTGAACGAGGCCGTGCTCGAAGGCTTCCCCATCACCGTGAAGGAGATGCCCATCGCGGAGGCGCGCAGTATCGGCGCAATGGCGCTCTTCGGCGAAAAGTACGGCGACGTTGTCCGCGTCGTCGATATGGGCGATGGTTACTCCGTGGAGTTCTGCGGCGGCACGCACCTCGACAATACCGCGAAGGTCGGCTCGCTGCGCATCGTGAGCGAGTTTTCCGTTGCGAGCGGCGTGCGCCGTATCGAGGCCATCACCGGCCAGGAAACGCTCAAATTCATGGAGAACAACACCCGTCTGCTCATGACGCTCTCCGAGCGGCTCAAGGCCAAGCCGGAGGAGCTGCTCACCCGCGCCGAGGCGCGCACGAGCGAGATCCGCGAGCTGCGCTCCGAGCTCGAAAAGTTCCGCGGCCGCGAAATGCTCTCCAACGCCGAGAGCTTCCTCGCCAGCTCCAAGAAAGTCGGCCCGCTGCACGTGTTCACCGGCGTCGTGCCGGTCGATACGCCGGACAACCTCCGCAAGATCGGCGACTTCCTGCGCGACAAGGACGAGAGCATCGTTGCGGTGCTCGCCGCCGTGCACGACGGGAAGATCACCTTCCACAGCGTGTGCGGCAAGGCGGCGGTCGCTGCCGGCGTCCGCGCGGGCGATATCATCCGCTCCGTCACCGCCATCTGCGGCGGCAAGGGCGGCGGCAAGCCGGATTCCGCCATGGGCGGCGGCGCTGATACGCTCAAGCTCGACGACGCTCTTGCTACCGTGGACGATTTCGTCGCCGGAAAGCTGAACTGAATTTTTCAAAAGCCGCCGCATTGCGGCGGCTTTTGCCCATTATGTGAAAGGAGCACTATTATGAACGACTGCCTTTTCTGCAAGATCATCGCCGGAGAGATCCCGTCCGCGAAGGTGTATGAGGACGAGCACGTCTACGCCTTCCGCGACATCAACCCCCAGGCCCCGACGCACATTCTCGTTGTGCCGAAAGAGCACATCGGCTCCGCCGCGGAGCTGACGGAGGAAAACTCCGCGGCCGCCGCGCGCTGCCTCGTCGCTGCGGCGAAGATCGCCGAGCGCGAAGCGCTGACCGGCGGCTACCGCATCGTATCCAACGTCGGCTCCGACGCCGGACAGACCGTGAAGCATCTCCACTTCCACATCCTCGGCGGCAAGCGCCTGGACGACACGATGGCGTAAAGGATAAACAAAACCTCTCAGTCACGGCGCTGCGCGCCGCGCCAGCTCCCCTGTTAGGGGAGCCAAGTTAGTATTCCGCAAACCCGCTTGCCTCCCCTAACAGGGGAGGTGGCAAAACCAAAGGTTTTGACGGAGAGGTTT
>ERZ1106954.1704-NODE-1704-length-16108-cov-5.809880_pt1 | contig 16108 bp, 11 predicted proteins | sample MGYA00403678_ERZ1106954 | MGnify/ENA primary metagenome ERZ1106954 (study PRJEB35170, sample SAMEA104062445) | human gut metagenome | biome: human gut; feature: human-associated habitat; material: faeces | place: Denmark | collected 2012-08-20 ... | reverse complement strand
AGATCGACCTTAAGAACCCCAAGTCCAACCGCGGCAACGCCGGCTTTTCGGACGAGGAGCGCGGCAAGTTTACCGAGCTGCTCGACGCCGGTTTTACCGACACCTGGCGCGCGGCCAATCCGGACGTCGAGGGCGTCTACAGCTGGTGGAGCTACCGCTTTAATGCCCGCAAGAACAACGCAGGCTGGCGCATCGACTACTTCCTGGTAAGCAACGCAATCGCCGGCAACGTACGCGACACCGGCATCCGCGGCGACATCTTCGGCAGCGATCACTGCCCCGTCACCCTCGCCCTGGAGCTCTAACCCCCAAAATGATCCCCTGGGGACGGAGGAAAACAGATCATTTTGGCTCTCCGAGGACACCTGCGTAATACATCTGCCGCGAAAAGCGCCCATCTACTACGTTTAAGCCGTTACCCTCAACCATAACCATGTTCTACGAAAAACCACAGGCTTTCTACCTGCGGTTTTCTTTTCACATTGCTCACTGTGGTTGAGGACGGCGACCTAAACGTAGTAGATGGACCGCTTTCGTGGCGAGCACTCCCAGCTGGTCCCCAGTGACGGAGGAAAATTGGTCATTTAGCCTTCTGGAGCCCGCTGCGACCGTCATACGAGTCGGCGTGCGCAAAACTATGCCAGTTTACGGGGCTGAATCGCAGATCCCTGACCACACGCAATTCGAGCAAAATAAAGCCGCAGGTAAACGGCTTGCCCTATTACGGAAAATGCCGGTATGGTCGGTCTGTGTCAATCCCGCCCCGTAAACCGGCATAGTTTTGATATGACACCAAGGCAGTATTGATTCTCGCCCCGGCGCAACCACCACTACAGCCCGTACTTCACGACGACGCGGTTGATGCGGCAACACCAAGGCTTGTACAGAGCGGCCAAAAACACGCAGGTCGCGAGTCCGTGCGTGATATCGAACGGTACGGCGGTGGCAAGACGCGCTGCGGCGCCTGCCCAGGTGAGCGGCTGCACAAAACCGATGATGTCGTATGCGTTGATTACAACGCCATACAGCAGGCCCGACGCAAAGCCGTACGCCATCAGCGCCGGCATGCGCACGGTGCCATCGGCGCGATCAAAAGCGCCCGCATGCGCCAGTGCGCCACCGATATAGCCCACCAGACCCCAGGCATACATCTGCCATGGCGTCCACATGCCCTGTCCAAAAAAGAAATTACTGGTCAGTGCCGCCAGCGCGCCGACCATGAAGCCGTTGCGACGGCCAAGTGTCGCACCCGCGATAATGGCGATAGCACTCACGGGCTTAAAATCGGGAATGGGGCCGAACAAGATGCGGCCCGCCGCGGCCAACGCCGCCAGAACCAGCGTTGGCATAATCTGGCGCAAGCCCGGGCGCGATACCTCATAGCCCGCAAAGAACAGTGCGAGCACGAGCGCCACTACAACCAGCATGGCAAGCGCAGCCTGCTCAATGCCCGCCAGCAACGCCGCAGTCATCACTGCCGGCACCGCCAGGAGCAGCGGAATCTCCATTTTTGTGAGTAGGCGCGAGGCGCGATGATCCGTCATTCCATCACGCCCTGTAGAACACGTTGTCGGCAAAGAAATCTGCCGGGGGCTCCATGCAGGCGATCTCGCCGTCGAACATCATGGCGACGTCGTCGGACACCTGCTCGGCAAAGTCTAAGTCGTGCGTGGCAATGACGACGGTGCCGCCGGCCTGCGCATGCTCGCGCAGGGCTCGGGCGATAATGCAGCGACTTGCCAGGTCAAGGCCCTTGGTGGGCTCATCAAGCATCAGCAGCTCCGGACCAATCAACAGCAGCTTTGCCAACGCAAGCAGCTGGCGCTGACCGCCCGAAAGATCGTACGGGTGACGCGTCTCCAAGCCCGCCAGGCCCAGGCGCGCTGTCTGCTCCCGTGCTGCGGCCTCGTCGTATCCGCAGGTCGAAGCCCATTCCATCAGCTCGTCGCGCACCGTTTCGGCGACCAGCAATGCCTTGGGGTTCTGTGGCAGCAGCGCCGCCGAAGCCGTCCCACGCACCATGCGGCCACGCTGCAGCTTAGCCGTCTTGGCCAGCACCGAGAGCATCGTCGACTTGCCGCAGCCGTTTCCGCCCACGACCGCATGCACCGCGCCGGCCGAAAACGTCACATCGAGCCCGCGCAGCACCCAACCGCCCGCGCGATCGTAGCGAAACCAGCCTTCCGACAGGGTGGTAGCCGACCCACCGTGCATTTTTTGGAGTATTCTGCTTCCATCCGTGCGCGGGAAGGCTGCCGAGCCGTTCTCGAGCGACATTTGCGCCACAAATTCGGACGATTTGTCCAATTCCGAACTTTTTTTCGCGCTCGATACGTCCCCGGGCGGTTCCGGAGAGCCCAAATTGTCCTCGTACCTGCTGAATACTCCGTTTTTTGCACATCGGATGGCACCCCACCCCAACATGTCATCGGAAAACAGCGATTCTCGGCGTCCCAAAGAAGCCATATCCGCCACCTCGCGCACGCGACCGCCCTCAATCCGGTACGCACACGTCGCATACTCGAGCATCGGCCGCGGTTGATGCGTAGCCACAACAACCGTGCAGCCCAGCTCACGGTTCACGCGAAACAGCGCGTGCAGAAAATTCTTCTCGGCAACGGGATCGAGCTGAGACGTGGGCTCGTCGAGTAACAGGACGCGCGGACGCAGCGCCAGAACGGCGGCGAGCGACAGCAGCTGCTTGCGGCCACCCGAAAGCGTATCGGTATCGCGATGAAGCCAGTCCTCCAGACCAAAGAAATAGCTGGTCTCGGCAACACGGCGGCGCATCTCGTCGCGCGACACACCCAGATTCTCTAGGCCAAACGCCATCTCGTGCCACACGGTCTCGCACACAATCTGGTTCTCGGGATCCTGGAACACGTAGCCCACGCGCTCCGCAGACGCGCGCACGTCCATGTCGGCAACGTTCTCGCCCAGCACGCGCAGCTCGCCAGCGCATTCGCCCGTCGGCGAAATCTCGGACTTGAGCAGCGAGAGCAGCGTCGACTTACCCGATCCGGTACCGCCAACAAGCAGCGCAAATGCACCTTGGGGAACAGACCAGTCGAGCCCCTCGAGCACCGCAGCATCAGCCCCGGGGTAGGCAAAGCTCAGGCTCCGCACCTCAATCGCCGGCATATCCGGGCCGCACGCCGCGCCCGACACCGGGCCCCTATCCAACCGAGCCATCAGCCGAACCTCTTCTCATCGATCGCATGCAACGCACAGGGCAGCACCATCCAGGCAGCGTACACAACATAGCCCGGCCACGGCGCGGGCACCGAAAGCTGCGGGTAAAACGAATACTGCGTTGTCGCGGTCCATGCCACCGCCACCGCGGCGGCACCAAACACCGCAAGCCCAACCAGCGCGGCAGCGTCGCCGCGCCCCAGCCGATACCGCGCGTACGTCGTGCGACGCGTCGCGGCGCCCCACCCGCGCGAGCGCATGGCGTCGGCGCGCTCCAGCGAATCTTCCATGCCCCAGCCCATCAACACGCTCGATGCCCGTAGGCGCGAACGCACGGGGTCGGCCGGCGCACGCCCCGGCACATCAATCGCGTCCTGCACCGCCAGCACCGTGCGGCCGCGGCGCAAAAACTGCGGGATAAGCCGCATGCACATCGAAATCATGAGCGCGATCACCGGCGCAGCGTTGCCCAACAGCGCGAGCACCTTGTCGTATTCGAGCATCGACGCCGCGGCCTCAAACCACAGCACGCTCGCCACAAACAGCCCACCCATGCACAGGCCGTAAACCATGCTCTCTAGATACACCGCACGCATGCCAATGCGAAACAGCTCCGTCGAGCCCGAGGCGCTAAACAGCGGATTGAGCACCGCGATGATCAAAATCACCGGCAGCTGCCAGCGAAGTGCGCCCAGCGTGCGGGCAGCCCCACGCATCGCAAATCCATACGCCAGCCCGCCCGCAAGCGACAGCGCGATCAGCACCGGTTGCATCGAGAACATGGTGAGCCCCAGCGTCAGCACTATATAGAGTGCCGGCACAGCCGGATGCGACATCGAGAATGCCGCGACGGGCTCGCCGCCAAACTCCTCTCGCATGATATCCATGGGCACCCCCATCCCCTCGCTCAAACGACAGCTCCGCAATACCGCCAACGCCGCCCGCAAGCGGCGCAAGCGCCACGCCGGCGGCGCAAGCCTCAACCGCCGCAAACCAATCGCTACGCGCTCATCATATGCCTGCGGTATCATATTGCGCCGTGTATCGTTTCCAAACACACGTCTCTATAACGTAACAGGAGATCACATGGACGCAACCGCAATTATCCTCGCCGCCGGCGAGGGCACCCGCATGAAGTCGAACCACTGCAAGGTTTCGCACAAGATCCTGGGCAAGCCCATGGTTCAGTGGATCGTCGACGCCACCATCAAGGCCGGCTGCAGCCGCGTCGTGGTCGTCATCGGCAGCCACGCCGACGAGATGCGCGCCCTCATCGATGGCGCCTACGCCAACAGCGCCACCAAGGTCGAGTGCGTCGAGCAGACCGAGCGCCTGGGTACCGGCCACGCCGTAAAGGTCGCGCTCGAGGCCTGCGGCATCACGCAAGGCCCCGTCGTCGTGCTCAACGGCGACCTGCCCCTCATCACCGCCGACACCGTCACCAAGTTCGCGCAGACCGTCGCCACCGGCGAGCTCGCCTGCACCGTCATGACCATGACCCCGCCCGATCCTTTTGGCTACGGCCGCATCAAGCTGGGCGCCGATGGTCAGATCGAGCGCATCATCGAGCAGAAGGACTGCACGCCCGAGCAGGCCGCCACGCTGCTGGAGTGCAACGCCGGCTGCTACGCCTTCGACGGCGCGCAGCTTGCCGCCCACATCAACGAGATCGGCAACGACAACGCACAGTCCGAGTACTACCTGCCCGACATGCTCGAAATCCTCAAGGGTCACGGCCAGGCGGTCTCCATCTTCCACTGTGACGACTACCGCGACGGCCTGGGCGTCAACAGCCGCATCCAGCTCGCGCAGCTCACCGCCATCGCGCGCGACCGCATCAACGAGCACTGGATGGCCGAGGGCGTCACCTTCATCGACCCCACGCAGGCCTGGATCGGCCCCGATGCCGTCATCGGCCGCGACACCGTCGTGTGGCCGCAGACGCATCTGATCGGCCACGTCACCGTGGGCGAAGAGTGCCAGCTCGGCCCCAACAGCCGCCTCACCGACACCACTGTCGGCAGCGGCTGCATCATCGATGAGACCATCGCCATCGAGGCCGTCATCGAGAACGGCGTCGACTGCGGCCCGCGTGCCTACCTGCGCCCGGGCACTCACATGCTCGACGGATCCAAGGCCGGCACGCACGTGGAGATCAAGAAGTCCACGATCGGCGAAGGTTCCAAGGTGCCCCACCTGTCCTATATCGGCGACACCACCATGGGCTCCGGCGTCAACGTGGGCGCGGGCTCCATCACCTGCAACTACGACGGCGTCCACAAGCACAAGACCGTCATCGGCAAGGATGCCTTTATCGGTTCCGACACCATGATGGTCGCGCCCGCCCAAATTGGCGACGGCGCGCTCGTTGCCGCCGGCTCCGTCATCACCGAGCCGGTCCCGGCCGACGCACTCGGTCTGGGCCGCGCCCGTCAGGTAAATATTGAGGGCTGGGCCGCCGATTATCGCCGCCGTCTGCACGAGGACGACGAGATTTAACGTTTCGCCAAACACAAAAGGAGCTGTTCCATGGGGACGGCTCCTTTTTCTATCGTGACCTGCGCGACCGGATGAGTGGTCGGTTCGTGTCCGTTGACGGTAAAGACGTTATCAAGACTCGATAAACCCCGCCGCACGGTTACAATGCAAAAAGGCATCTATATGGCATTCGATGTATAAAGGAGAAGGGTAATGCCGATTAATGATCCCGAGAAGTCGGAGAATATGCGCAAGTCCATCCGCGTGTATTCCGGTTCCTCCAACCGTCCCCTCGCTCAGAAGATTGCTGAGTACCTTGGGGTCGAGCTTTCGGGCCTTACGCTAAAGCAGTTCGCCAACGGTGAGATTTACGCCCGCTACGACGAGACCGTCCGCGGCGCCGACGTCTTCCTGATTCAGTCCGTGGCTGGCGGCAACGTCAACGACATGCTCATGGAGCTGCTCATCGCCACCGACGCTGCCAAGCGCGCATCCGCCCGCTCCATCACCGCCGTTATCACCCACTACGGCTATGCCCGCCAGGACCGCAAGGCCGGCCCGCGCGAGCCCATCACCGCCCGCCTCGTCGCCAACCTGCTCGAGCGCGCCGGCGTCGACCGCATCATCACCCTCGACCTGCACCAGGGTCAGATCCAGGGCTTCTTTGATATCCCGGTTAACCACCTGTCCGCACTGCCGCTGTTTGGCCAGTACTACAACGACATGCACTTCGACACCGACAACCTGGTTGTCGTCTCCCCCGACGTGGGTCGCGCCAAGGCCGCCAAGAAGCTGTCCGACATGCTCGGCTGCGACCTGGCCATCGCCCACAAGGGCCGTCCGCGCCACAACGCCGCCGAGGTAATGGGCATCATCGGTGACATCAAGGGCAAGACCTGCGTCATCAACGACGACATGATCGACACCGCTGGCACCCTGTGCGCCAACGTCAAGGAGCTCAAGGCTATGGGTGCTGGCGACATCTACGTCTGCGCCACCCACGGCATCTTCTCCGGTCCGGCCATCGAGCGCCTGAACGACGCCCCGATCGTCGAGTGCGTCGTCACCGACGCTATTCCCGTCGAGGTGGGCGGCAAGATCAAGACCATCTCGGTCGCCGAGGAGTTCGCCCAGGCCATCTCCGCCGTTTACCACGAGGAGCCCGTCTCCACGCTCGTCGGCGGCGATTTCGCGCTGTAGCCTGCCGCGCATCATCTTTGATGCTTTTAAAGGGTCGGAAGCGAGCTTCCGACCCTTTTTCTATCCCTCGCCATCCTTCCCTGGACAATTAGTTCAGATACGTATTTTTTTAAAGCTCCAAAGGACCGTTCGGAGCCTTCTGAGCTCCCCAGCGGATGCCATGCCGTCCAAATCTCATCGTTCTCGAGTACAACCGCTGCATATTTACCCTCAAATCGCCCTCAAGGGCCTTAGACACGCCTCGAACGCCCGCCGCCTTATACGTATCTGAATTAACCGTCCAGTAGCTATCGTCAACCTTCGCGGCAGAGCTCAATTTCCTGCAATCCCCTCAACCGATTCCACCGATTTCGTAACACCCAGCCGTTCATGGCGCGCAGCGCCCCGCTGAGCGAAAAGAACGGTATGGCGGTCGCATTCTGCCGCCAACTTAGTACGTTATAGCTATGACGACCGTGATTTCACATCTCTCCGCCCTCCGCGCAATTCGTCGCGCACGACGGGCGTACTCTGCCCTACCCTGGGACTTCGTTGATAGCGAACAGCAAGCACATGCCTTGGCTAGCTGTATTCCCAACAATGACGCGATAGACTTTGGTGCACTTTCGATACTCGACGCCTGGAATGAAGATGATTCCGAACTGCTCGATCTTCTCGTTTCAAACGAAGACAACAGACGCCGCGACAGGCGACTTCTTCAGCATATTCTCTCCACTCCGCTTCCTGAAGGTGCAATTATGCACGTCGAGGCCGACATCTACGCAACGTCTCCTGCCATGACAGCCATGCTTTGTTCCAAAAATGAATCAGTTGCCAAAACCTTGATGCTTCTCATGGAGCTGCTCGGAACCTACTCACTTCCGCCCGAGGCAACTCACCCCATCGCCTACGACGACACGTGGCCCAAGGGCGATGGCTACGAAGCGATGGGCGACCTCGATTGCCGGGGCGACCAGTCGGCGGCCGAACAGCAGAACGAAACCCGCTACGAACAGGCGCACTACAAATGCGAGCCCGCCACAACTATCGAAGAGCTTGAGGCGGTTGCACGCTTCGCCAAAAGTAGCTCATACACATCGTTTCGCACGGCAGTCAAACTTGCCCGACCCGGATCTGCATCCCCAGCCGAATCCCTAATGTTTGCCGTTCTCGGAGCGCCCATGCGCTTTGGAGGATTCGGATGTTGCAGCCTGCCCATGGGAGGCCTGCTACTCAACTATCGAATCGACTTCGACACTCTTGCGGTTAACATGTCCTCCGGCATCCCTTACGCCATCTGCGACCTATATTGCCCGGCCGCCGGAGTCGACAACGAATACAACGGAATTGGGCATGAGCTTCAAAACGCTCGCATCCACGATGGCAATCGAAATAATGGCCTCAAGGCAATGGGCATCCACGTCCTGGTTATCAATCGCGACCAAATGAAAGACCTTGTTGCACTCGAAGCCTTCGCCCAAACGATGCATCGACTCGCAGGAGTCCGATTCCGATATCGCATCAAGGGCTATCGCAAGCGTCAGGCCGCTTGGCTCAACGCTCTGCGGGCCGGAATCGGCCTTGCGCCGGTCTAAACAGCGAATCACCCGTGCGCCGTCGAACAGGGCTGGACAGTTAGTTCAAATACGTATAAATAGACACATTGAATTAGGCTGTTTTGCAGCTATCTCTATACCATTCGCCCTATTTGAAAGCGGGGTAGACTTCAAAACAGCGTCATATGGACTAACTAAAGTTCCAAAACAACGTATCGGCATTGAATTGAGCAATTCGAGTCCTCAGAACTTATACGTATCTGAACTAACTGTCCACCTCGGATTTTGACGGCCGTCCAAACGCCCCCAAACAACCTCAATTGCCCTCCATTTGACAGCGGCAACAGGGTCGCTCACCATAGCAGGCGACAAATCAACGAAAGGATGAACATGGCAGCTGCACAGCCGCTTAAGATTCGCATGGTTGCCGGACTTGGCAACCCGGGCGAGGAGTATGCCGAGACCCGCCACAACGCCGGCTTTAAGGCAATCGACGAGCTGGCCCGTCAGGCCGGCGTCACGTACTGGAAAAACCAGGCCGGCGCCGAGGTCGCGCTCATCAACATCAACGATGCCGAGGAAGAGAACGGCAAGCGCCAGATTGTACTGGTCAAGCCGCAGTCGTACATGAACACCTCGGGCGGGCCCATCTCCAAGCTCTGCCGCGAGTACAAGATCAAGGCCGAGGAGCTGCTCGTGATCCACGATGAGCTCGACATTCCCGCCGGCGACGTGCGCGTTAAGGTGGGCGGCGGCCATGCTGGCCACAACGGTCTGCGTTCCATCATCGACAAGATGGGCAGCCGCGACTTCAGCCGCATCCGCACCGGCATCGGCAACCCTCCCGGCAAGATGGCCGTCGCCGACTACGTTCTTAAGCAGCTGCGCGCCCGCGAGGCCGAGGATTTCCAGGACACCTGCGCCCGCGCCGCAGATGCCGCTGGTTTGGCCATCGTCCACGGCGTAATCTACGCCCGAGATCACGTAAACGGCGCCGCTTCCGCCAACGGCAAGCACTAAAACCTACTATTTAGGGACAGGTTTATTTTGGCGGGTTTTATCTACGGAAATGCCGCGGTGGCCGCATCGCAATAAACCCCGCACCGCCATACACACATAGTGCCCCAAAGGGGGCCGGCCTCATCACAACCCGAGGCCGGCCCCCTTTGCTGTTTTGCCTGATAAAACCTGCCAAAATAAACCTGTCCCTATTTGGCAGGCCAAAGTGGATAAACCCTGCTCCCAACCGCCGAAGACACACGTAAGTGACATGTCCATGAGGGTATAATTTGCACCGTATGTCTGCACAACGCCTGTGCGCGTACGGTTTTATTCGGGCTACCGTCCATTTCCGTGGAGGCACGGTTCGGCAGCCCTAACAAGAGAGGGGTTCTATGTATAAGATCCTGGAGAAGACGCAGTTCTCTGAGAAGGTGTTCAAGTTCCGCATCGAGGCGCCTGCAATCGCCAAACATGCGCACGCTGGACAGTTCCTCATGGTTCGCGCCAACGAGACGGGCGAGCGCGTCCCGTTTACCCTGGCCGGCTGGAACGGTGACGAGGGCTGGGTCGAGTTCATCTTCATGGTGATCGGCAAGACCACCGAGATGCTGTCCACCTACGAGGCCGGCGAGTCGCTGCGCGACGTCGTGGGCCCGCTGGGCGTTCCTACCGAGATGGCTGAGGGCCCCTGCGCCGTCATTGGCGGCGGCGTCGGCCTGGCAATTGCCTTCCCGGTCGCCAAGCACCTGGTCGAGACCGGCCACGAGGTGCACGCCATCATGGGCGCCCGCACCAAGGACCTCCTGCTCATGGAGGACCAGTTCCGCGAGCTCCTCGACGAGGACCACATCCATATCACCACCGACGACGGCTCCTACGGCGAGCAGGGCGTTGTCACCGCTCCGCTGGAGCGTCTGCTGCAGGACAAGGCCGTGAGCCAGGTCTTCTGCGTCGGCCCCGTTCCGATGATGAAATTCTCGACCCTCACCGCCCAGAAGTACGACACCCCCATCACCGCGTCGCTCAACCCCATCATGGTTGACGGCACCGGCATGTGCGGCTGCTGCCGCGTCGAGGTGGGCGGCGTGACCAAGTTCGCTTGCGTCGACGGCCCCGACTTCGATGCCACCCTGGTCGACTGGGATGACCTTCGTGCCCGCCAGGCCGCTTACCGTTCCGAAGAGGGCGAGTCCCTCAAGGCCTATGAGGAAAAGAGCTGCGCATGCCACTAGTTAACGGTCGTTTCGTTGCCGATATGAAGTCGCCCCGCACCCCCGATAACGAGGAGCCGGCTGCCGAGCGCGCCTGCGACTTCCGCCCCGTCGACAAGGGCTTCACCGAGGAGATGGCGCTGGCCGAGGCCGAGCGCTGCCTCAACTGCAAGAAGCCGTTCTGTGTTGAGGGCTGCCCCGTCAACATCAACATCCCCCGCTTTATCGAGCAGATCCGCGCGAAGGACTTCGGCGGCGCTCTCGATACCATCCGCGAGGACTCCATGCTTCCCGCCATCTGCGGTCGCGTCTGCCCGCAGGAGAACCAGTGCGAGGGCAAGTGCATCCGTGGCAAGAAGTCCGAGCCCGTGGCCATCGGCCAGCTCGAGCGCTTCCTGGGTGACCGCCCCGAGCTCGCCTCCACGCCCAAGATGGCTCCCAAGAACGGCAAGAAGGTCGCCGTCGTCGGCTCCGGCCCGTCCGGCATCACCTGCGCCGGCGAGCTCGCCCGCAACGGCTTTGACGTCACCGTCTTCGAGGCATTCTTCACCGGCGGCGGCGTGCTGGTCTACGGCATCCCCGAGTTCCGTCTGCCCAAGGCGGTCGTCAAGCGCGAGATTGACGGCTTGGAGGACATGGGCGTCAAGTTTGAATACAACTCCGTCGTTGGCAACATGGCCACGGCCGAGGAGCTGTTCGAGCAGGGCTTCGACGCCATCTACGTGGCAACCGGCGCTGGCCTGCCCAAGTTCCTCAACGTCCCCGGCGAGAACCTGCCCAACGTCTTCTTCGCGAACGAGTACCTCACCCGCGTGAACCTGATGAAGGCCAACAAGTTCCCCGAGTACGACACCCCCACCAAGCACGGCAAGAACGTCGTTGTCTTTGGCGGCGGCAACGTGGCTATGGACGCCGTCCGTACCGCCAAGCGCCTGGGCGCCGAGCACGCCATCATCGCCTACCGTCGTACCGAGGACGAGATGCCCTGCCGTCGCGCCGAGCTGCACCATGCTAAGGCCGAGGGCGTCGAGGTTCTGCCGCTCGTCTCCCCGCTCGAGTTTGTCGCTGGCGAGGACGGCTCCGTGTGCGCCGTCAAGGTCCAGAAGATGGAGCTCGGCGAGCCTGACGAGTCCGGCCGTCGTCGCCCGGTGCCCATCGAGGGCGCCATCGAGGAGATCCCCTGCGACGTCGCGATCTCGGCCATCGGTACCAACGCCAACCCCTTCGCAAAGAAGATCGGCGGCAAGATGGAGCTCAACAAGTGGGGCTACATCGTTGCCGACGAGGAGACCGGCCAGACCACCGATCCCCGCATCTGGGCCGGCGGCGACATCGTCACCGGTGCCGCTACGGTCATTCTGGCGATGGGCGCCGGCAAGAAGGCCGCCGCTTCCATCACCAAGAGTCTGCTGGGCGAGTAATCACCCGCAGCGCTAGCCACCAAACGGCAAAGTCCCCGTCGAGCACACGCCCGGCGGGGACTTTTTCTATACCGGCCGCCCGAAACGCCACAATGGAGACAGGCACCTTTGTGGTGGTTTGGGGTCTGGTCGGCAAACCAATTCCGGCGTTTGTCTCAATCTGTAACACCTGGAGCCCGTTGAGCCTTGTAGTTGTTACAGATCGAGATATTGCGCCAGCCGCCCCCGCTTTATCTCGATCTGTAACAGGTAGACCACGTTGAGTCCCGTAGTTGTTACAGATTGAGACATTGTGCGAACATCCGCCTGTTCATCTCAGTCTGTAACAGTTAGAGGCCAAATTCCTCGCTACGTGTTACAGATTGAGATTTTGCTAAAGCCGAGGATGAGCGCTGCCACCAAAACCTAGCGCTTGCGGCGCTTGGTCGCAGCGATGCCGGCGGCGGCTACGGTTGCGCCGGCGATGCCTAGGGCGGTAACCGTCATTGCGGTAGCGTCACCCGTGGCAGCCAGAGTAGCGTCGCCCTTCTTGGCCTGCGTGGTTTTCTCAACCGCCTTGGCCGTGGTGGTTGTCGTGACCGGTTTAGCCGCGGGTTTGGTCTCGGGCTTCACCTCGGGCTTGGGCTCAGGCTTGACCTCAGGCTGCGGCGCGGGCTTTTCGGGGTCGACCGGAGCCGGCGTGGCCTCGGGCGTAAACGTCAGATCGGTGTTGAGCCACAGAGTGGAGATACAGCCGCTCTCGGGATCAACTACACTCGCTTCGCCCATCTGGTAGCCGCACTCCTGGCCGTTGATCACCAGCTTGGTGTTGGGCGTAAAGTAGAATCCGCGCGCGGGCTTGAGGTAGATACCGTAGCGATAGGTCACGCCAGGCTTAAAGGCGTCGATGTGGTTCGTGATGTTCTGATCCCAGAACTTCTGAGAGTTCACTTCGCTGCCGTCGCTACCCGTCCAGTACTCACACTGAGGAAGGGGGTTGGAGCCCGTCGGAACATTCGCCTTAAAGACCGGCTTATCGCCCGCCTTGAAGGTGGTCGTGGCGCCGTTGATCTCTATAACGTCGATGGCACGCCATTCGTCGATTGGCTGCTCGCACAGCATATTGTCAGCGTTTGGCGCGAAGACGCCGTTGGCGGTCTTGATGTGGTGCGCCCAATGACCGTTGACGTTCATATTGCAGTCATCGGCCACGGTATTGTCGCCCTTGAGCCTCAGCTCAACGGAGTACATGTAGAACTTTCCCTCCTCGAAGTGGTCAATCTTCTTCATGCCCGGCGTGTACTTTGCGGGGTCGGAATACCAGAAGGCAACGGGCTTGAGCTCCGCAGGGTCGCTGCCATCCATCTCTTCCCAGCACTCATAGGCGATCTCATACTTATCGGCATCGGCGGCAGGAATCGTCGCGGTCGCACGCGGCGCCTCGCCGGGCGCATAGTCGGTTTTCACTTCATTGACGTTCAAATTCTCGAGGGCTTCGTTTTCTGACGCATCGAGCGTAATTTCGCTATTGATGACGTAGCGGAGGTAATAATCGTACCTGGTTTCGTTGAGGATAGTCGAGCTGCCTTCATAATCAGTTCCGGTATACTCCAGTGCCGTGCCAATATAGAAAGCCTCATTGCGCGTGAGTCGATACGAGCCGCCTGCCGCGCCACCCGTAAAGGTCAGCGTCAGCCTCATGTGATCGCCAACAGGCTCAAAGCGGGCCGTCACATCGGACATAGATGCGTCCTGGACTTCAGCCAGGGTGCCCGAAGCAGCATCGGCCCGGTAGTACTTGGTTTCGACAAGTTCGCAGAGCGGCTCATCCGGCATGCCGCCCTCAACATCGGGAAAATCATAGGTGTACGACTGACCCTTTTCGAGCGTGATGTTGCCCGGAAGCCCGCAGTTCGTGTAGTGGGAAACCACGGTCGTATTGACCCTAACGTCGCTGCCGCCAACAACATCGGTCACACCGCAGGGCATGATGGCGTTGCTCGCCGGCATGGCGGCGTTGTCGTCGCCAGAAGCGTTTTGCCCAGCGAGCGCCGCACCGCTAGACTCATTGGCGGCATCGGCTGGGATTGTCTGCTGAGGCTCAACGGTGGCTTGCGCCGCCGGAGCAGCGTCGGTTACAGGCGCGGTCGAAGCAGCTGGTGCGGTCGTTGCAGCCGTATCCTCCGTAACCGCCGGCGTCACCGGAGCCGCGGCGACCTCACCCATTGCAGCGGCGGGATCGGCACATTCCGTCGCCAGTGCCACGCTCGGCAGCAGCAGCTGGCCGACCATAAGCGCGCACGCACCAACGCTGGCAATCCTTACGCCCGCGCAGCGCCAAGTTCCATGGATGAGCGAGCAGGTGCGCTCATGCTGAGTTTGCTTATCAAAGTGACTTCCGTTCATAACGACCTCCTTGGTCGAAGGATTACACCACCACAAAGGTGCCTGTCCCCTTTGTGGTGGTTCTGTACCACCAAGATGTGCCAAATGACTCCGTACGCCTAGGTTCGTAGATACGAACCTAGGCCTCTACCTGCGGTTTAATTCAATATGATTTCACCATCGCCACACTCGTCCCAGGGACGCTACAATCGAGGACACGATTATTCGTCCACCCAAAGGACCGTTCTTGAACCTGAGTAAGCCTAAAATCAACGCGCTTCTGTCACTCGCGCTCTTCACCTTTGCCTTCCTTGCCGCCGAGTTTCGCTTCGACGTCAACGTCGGGCTGCTCGCCGGTGCCGAACGCGTTGTAATCGCGCAGGGCTTTATTCTGGATGCGAGCGTGCTCGGCTTTATCGGATACGCGCCGCTGCTTGATCACGCGCAGCGCAAAGGCCAGCCTCAGGCAGTTGTCAGTGCCGCCGTCCCCATCGCCATCTTGGGGCTGCTTCAGATTCAGTCCCCCACGAGCCCGCTTGCGCTCGAGATTCTGGGATGCCTCGCATTCCTCGGACTCGGCCTGCTGGGCGCCGCCACTCACCACGCCTTTTCGTTGGCATTCCAGGATGACCCCAAACTCGCCACCGGCGCGGGAGCGGCCTATGCTGCGGGCATCCTGATGCAGTTCGCCATCAACCTGCTCGATTGCGGCGGTATCGCAGAGCTCATCATCCTTGGCACAGCGACGATCGCCATATCCGCCCTCGGCGTCGTTCCCCAAAAGGCTGCCGGGAGCTCCAGCCCCACCATCAATCCCTTTGTTGAGCCCTCTCATGCCCTCGCCAAACAGGCATGCTGGAGCATCGCGCTCGTCATAATTCTCGCCTGCTTGTTCTCGACCCTCGACAACGTGGTCACACTCTCCAACGCCCACGGCACCATTGCCGTGCAGACCTGGCCGCGCCTCTTTTTGGCGGCAAGCGGTCTTGCCGCCGGTCTTATCTTTGATCTTACCGAGCGCCGCTACATGGGACTTGTCATGTTCGGCATCGCCGTGCTCTCGACCATTTCCATCTTGGCCGTGGAGGCCGGTGCCGATCCCAACCTGGGCCTTGTCGTCTTTTACCTGAGCTCGGGCTTTTTCGTCACGTTCTTTACCGCCACCTTTACGCAGTTGGCACCGCGCATGCATGCACCCGCCCTTTGGGCCGGCATGGGTCGCGCCGCCAACAATGTATGCGCATTCACCACGTCGGGCATCTCGCTTGCTCTCGTGACCTCGGATAACGTTGCCCTCATCATGATCGGTGCGCTCGTTTTGCTCGTCGCCGCCTGCGCGGCATTCGTGGCAGCCGGCCTGTTCCGCCTGCCCCAAACCGAGCAGGAGCGAAAACGCGAGCAGCTGGCAGAAGAAGCACTCGCCGCCCCCACCATCGAGGAGCAGCGTCAGGCCTTCATCGCCAACCACGCTCTCACCCCGCGTGAAGTCGACGTGCTCATAGCCGTGACCCAGGATGAACGCCCGCTCAAGCAGGTCGCCGAGGAGCTCGGCATCTCGATGCGCATGGTGCAGCGCCACCTGAGCTCTATCTACCAAAAGACCGACACGCAAACGCGCGCCGGTCTCACCAAAGCCTTCCCCTCCGCCTAAAATCAAAACCACCCTTAAAAAGGGTGGTTTGCTCTTAGGGTATAACCCACGGGC
>ERZ1106954.1697-NODE-1697-length-16141-cov-3.419868_pt1 | contig 16141 bp, 9 predicted proteins | sample MGYA00403678_ERZ1106954 | MGnify/ENA primary metagenome ERZ1106954 (study PRJEB35170, sample SAMEA104062445) | human gut metagenome | biome: human gut; feature: human-associated habitat; material: faeces | place: Denmark | collected 2012-08-20 ... | reverse complement strand
TGATTGTTCAGAAGCCGCTAAGAAATCCTGCAGAAAGCTAAGCAGATGTTAAGGGTGTGTCGAATCTATGGAAGAAAAAAAGCTGGTTTGGTATGATGCTTTTTGAAATCCCGGACACGCAAAAAAGCGTTACGGAGAGAATCTGCAGAAAGCGGGGTAAAGAAAAAATGAGTCAGATTTTTGGTGCGATTATGCTTGTGGTAATGGGAATTCTGGGCGGATTTCCCACCCTGTACCTGTGCGTGAGCCTTGTTGTGGTGCTGGCACAGAAAATATACGGAAAGGTTGTTCATGGAAAATCCTTATACGCTTAAAAAATTGCAAAAAGCAGTCCCGCCGCAGATAGAAACAGTCCGCCGGCGGGATTTTTTTCCCCATTTTGCAGAAAGATATGGTAAGATACAGAAGAGAAAGGCATTCGGAGAACGCTGATGCAGAGAAAGAATATGATAGAATGAAAACAGAGCCCGGAACAAAAAGGGCGGACGATCCTAAGAAACATCCTGATCACGGTGGGCATTATGGGCGCTGCGACGATTGTATGTCTGGCACTGCAGCATTTTTCAGAGGCGGATACGCATGTGCCGCTGCTGTTCGTGCTTGCGGTCGTGATTGTGGCGCGGTTCACGGAAGGATATGTTTATGGGATTCTGTCAGCGATGGCTGCGGTGGTTTTGGTCAACTATGTGTTCACCTACCCGTACTTTGAGTTGAATTTTTCGATTACAGGCTATCCGCTGACCTTTGTGGTGATGCTGGCGACGGCGGTTATGGTGAGCGCGCTGACGACGCAGATTAAATGGCAGGAGCAGATACGTCTGGAAGTGGAAAAAGAAAAGGCACGCGCCAATCTGCTGCGGGCGGTGTCCCACGATATCCGGACGCCTCTGACGTCAATTCAGGCATCCGCGTCGGGAATTTTAGACAATTACGACGCGCTGGGACGGCAGGAGAAGGTGGAGCTTTTAGAAGGTATTCGCGACGAATCCCGGTGGCTGATCCGGATGGTGGAAAACCTGCTTTCGATCACGCGAATTAACGGGGACCGTGCGCAGCTTCAGACGACCTGGGAGGTCGTAGAAGAGGTCGTAGGCGGGGCGGTTGGGAAGTTCCAGAAGCAGTTTGCGCAGATCGAAGTAGAAACGAGCATGCCGGAGGAGGTCGTGATGGCTCCGATGGACGGCATTTTGGTGGAGCAGGTTTTGGTAAACCTGATGGAAAATTCTGCGATACATGGAAAAACAACCACAAAAATACGAATATCCATCCAAAAACTGCCGGAACGGGTGCTGTTCTGCGTGGAGGATAACGGAAAAGGAATTGATCCGGCGATTTTGCCGATTATTTTCGAAGGACAGCTTCCGACCGGCGATCATGCTGCGAGCGATGGAAAACGGAGCATGGGGATCGGACTATCGGTCTGCATGAGCATTATTCAGGCGCATCAGGGCGACATGAAGGCGGAAAATATGGCGGCGCACAGGGGAGCGAGGATCCAGTTCTGGCTGCCCTGTCAGGAAGAAAACTGGATGGAGGAAGCCTGAATGGAAGTAAGGGACAGAATTCTGATTATTGAGGATGACCGAAGCATCCGCAAATTTTTCCGGACAATTCTGGAAGCGAACCGTTACGATGTCATTTCGGCGGATACCGGCGAGGAGGGCTACAGCCTGATTACATCCCAGTGTCCGGATCTGGTGATTCTGGATCTTGGGCTTCCGGATATAGATGGTATGGAAATTTTGAGCAGACTTCGGAAATGGTCGGGCATGCCGGTCGTTGTGATTTCTGCGCGGAGCCATGAAAAGGACAAGGTGGAGGCACTGGATCTCGGAGCGGACGATTACATTTCCAAGCCGTTTGGTGTCATGGAGCTGATCTCCCGCGTTAAGGCATTATTGCGCAGAACCACGAATGCGCAGGAAGAATCACAGATCTCCTACGGGAATATTCTGGTGGATAACGATAAACACGCCGTTTACGTGGATGGAAAACTGTGTGAACTCACCTACAAAGAATTTGAACTTTTAAAATACCTTGTCATCAACAAGGGAATCGTGCTGTCGAGGGATAAGATCATGAACCAGGTGTGGGGCTTTGACTATGAGGGTGAATGGGATTGGACGAGATGGTCCTTCCTTTCAAATTCACCGGATTGGAAAGAGGCATATGTTGACAGGGCAAAGCTTTTGTACGAAAGGGATAAAAACTCTCCCTGCGTTATAATGTGGTCGCTCGGCAACGAGAGCGGCGCAGGCGTAAATCACAGAGCAATGGCCGAGTATATAAGAGAACGCGACAACTTTGCAGTAATTCACTATGAAAACAGCCACAAAGAGTTTAAAGCTGTTCCCGACGGCGAAGATTTCAGCGATATATCCGATGTCGAAAGCCGCATGTATGCGAGCGTAGGATATATCGAAGATTATTTAAAAAATCCCGAAAATAAAAAGCCGTTTTTTATGTGCGAATATGTCTGCTCAATGTCAACAGGTGATGTATATGACTATTTTAAATTTGCAGACGAATACGAAAACTTCTGCGGCGGCTGCGTATGGGAGCTCACCGACCACGCGGTAGCGGTAAAAGACAAAAACGGAGCAGTGCGTTATTACTACGGAGGAGATTTCGGTGATATACCGATAAGCCGCACCGGCTGCATTGACGGTCTTGTTTACCCCGACCGCAGCGAGCGCCCCGGATATTACGATATGAAAAAGGTATATGAACCTTTTAAAGGCGAATTTAAAGACGGTGTTCTCAAAATCAAAAACCGCAAAAGATTTTCTTCTCTCGGCGATCTTTATGCCGAATGGGAGGTAAGCTCCGACGGCAGAGTGCTCAATCAAGGTACGTTAGATTCTCTTGACATTGCACCGGAAGACGAGAACATTTATGATTTGTTTAACGAGAATGATTATAAAGATTACGAAAACTGCTTTTTAACCGTTTCTTTTAAGCAAAAAGAAAACACTGCATGGGCAAAGAAAGGCTATGAAGTTGGATTTTTGCAGTTTGAACTCGGGGTTTTCGGAGCAAATAACAGTGTCTCTCAAAAAGGAAACATAATCTGCGATGAAAGCGACAGAATAATTAAACTCTCTGCAAACGGAAGCGAAACAGTATTTGATAAAAAATACGGTAAACTCATTTCATTTAAAAAGAACGGAAAAGATATTATCAGCGAAAGCGCGTCTTTTGATATTTGGCGTGCGCCAACATATAACGGCGGCTCTAAAAAGCAGTGGGATCTTGAGGGCTTTGACAGAATAAATCAAAACACATATGACTGCATAATCAAAAAAGACAGCGAAAAAATTGTAATCGACACAAACATTTCGCTCGGTGCAAACTCCGCACCGCCGGTTATAAAAATGAATGTTAAATGGAGCTTTGACAATGCGGGTGAGCTCACCGTGGAATGTAATGGAAATGTTCGCGAAAAGAGTGCGCTCCTCCCCCATCTCGGTCTTAAATTTATTATGCCGAAAGAATTTGAAAATGCCGAATATTTCGGTTACGGCGATAAAGAGACGTACCCCGACAGGCACAAGGCTTTTAAGCTGGGGCTTTATAAAACGACGGTTACCGATATGTATGAGCACTATATCTGCCCGCAGGAGTGCGGCAACAGATTTGCCACACGTTATGCGTCTATTGCCGCAGACGACGGTTCGGGAATAAAAATCTCTGCGCTTAACGGCAAAGATTTTTGCTTTAAAGCACTGCATTATGATACCGAGGACATTATAAATGCCGAGCATGATTTTGACTTGCCGCCGGCAGACAAAACCGTTTTAAACATTGACTGGAAGGTTAACGCAATAAGCGAAGCGGAGGATTTAGACGTTCCGAAAAATTCAAGAAATTTAGGCGATAAAGAATTTGACTTCGGATTTAAAATAGTTCCGTTCAATAAGTAATTATACAAAGCGCGTGTGCCTCGTTTGTGAGAGACATATGCGCTTTTACCGTTTAACCTTCCGAGAAAGCATGTTTTCTGTCATAAAATATAAACCTTACAAAATTGTAAGATTGGGCGCGAAACTGTAAGGTAAATCTATGGCACGGATATAGATAAGTCTGATAAAATAAGCCTGCAAAACGAAAGGAGAATGAAATATGTCAATTTTAAAGGTTGAACATCTCAAAAAAATCTACACCACCAGATTCGGCGGCAACAAAGTGCAGGCTTTAAGCGATTTGAATTTTTCGGTTGAAAAGGGCGAATATGTTGCCATAATGGGCGAATCGGGCTCCGGCAAAACCACACTTCTTAACATTCTTGCCGCACTCGATAAGCCGACAAGCGGCGAAGTAACGCTTGACGGGCAAAAACTCTCGCAGATAAAAGAAAAGGAAATCGCCTCTTTCAGGCGAGATAATCTCGGCTTTGTTTTTCAGGATTTTAATTTGCTTGATACATTTTCTTTGCAGGATAACATTTTTTTGCCCCTTGTGCTTGCAGGCGGCATGAATTTTGAAGAAATGAACAACAGATTAAGACCCATAGCAAGAAAGCTCGGGATTTATGAGCTGCTTCAAAAATATCCCTATGAAGTATCCGGCGGTCAAAAGCAGCGTGCAGCGGTCGCAAGGGCGCTCATAACCTCCCCCAGCATCACTCTTGCAGATGAGCCGACAGGTGCGCTTGACTCAAAAGCCACAGACGAGCTGCTCTCGCTCTTCTCGGATATAAACGCAGAGGGTCAGACAATTCTCATGGTTACTCACTCGGTAAAAGCGGCAAGCCACGCAGGCAGAGTATTGTTTATTAAAGACGGCGAGCTTTTCCACCAAATATACCGCGGTGAGTGCAGCAACGAGGAGCTATATCAAAAAATCTCCGACACTCTCACAATGCTTACAACAGGGAGTGGAAGAAAATGAAAAAAGGAATTTATCTGCGGCTCGCTGCAACGGGAATAAGCAAAAATAAAAAGATATACTTTCCCTATATACTCACAAGCATTTGTATGGTAACAATGCTTTATATAATAACATTCCTCTCAAAAGACCAATCGCTTGCCTCAATGCGCGGCGGAGACTTTATATCAACTGTTTTGAGCATGGGCACCGCCGTTATGGCGATATTTGCGGCAATATTTTTGTTTTATACAAATTCTTTCTTGACAAAACGCAGAAAAAAAGAATTCGGCCTTTATAACATACTAGGTATGGGCAAACCGAACATAGCAAAAATTCTCGCATACGAGACGCTCATAATTTATCTTGTGTCCGTCACGGCAGGTATAATATGCGGCATACTTTTCTCAAAGCTCGCACAGCTTGCAATGACAAAGCTGCTTGATGAAAAAGCACAGTTTGATTTCAAAATAGAACCGATTGCAATAACGTCCTGTATTATATTTTTTGCAGTCATCTTTGTTTTGATTCTTTTAAACAACATAAGACAAATTCACGTTTCAAACCCGATAGAACTCATTAACAGCACATCGGCAGGTGAAAAGCCGCCCAAATCAAATATGTTTTTGGCTGTTGCGGGCGTTTCCTCACTCATAACGGCATACTGCCTTGCCCTGACATCCGATGACCCCATAAGCGCACTTTCGGTGTTTTTTGTAGCGGTTATACTCGTAATAGTCGGAACATATCTGCTCCTTATCGCAGGTTCTGTTGCGCTTTGCAAAATACTGCAAAAGATAAAGGGATATTACTACAAGACAAATCATTTTGTATCGGTTTCTTCAATGTCTTACAGAATGAAGAGAAACGGCGCCGGTCTTGCATCTATCTGCATACTTTGCACAATGGTGCTTGTAATGGTTTCTTCCACCGGCTGTCTCTTTCTCGGCAAGCAAGACACTATTCGCGGCCGTTACCCCAGAAATATTGTTACAACCGTTTACTCCGGCAAACAGGAGGCGCACGAAGCGGTTGAAAAAGCAATTTCGGATGTGTTAAGCAAAAACAATATGACGGAAGAAAACTCGCTCAGCTACAAATATTTAAGCTTTGCAGGCGAGCTTAAAGACGATACGCTCGAAATGTCTAAACCGTATATCGGCACAAATGCTGGCATGTCAAATATCATCGAACTTTATGTTGTTCTTTTGAGTGATTACAATAAGATCAACGGCTCAAACGAAAGTCTTAATAAAGATGAAGTAATAATTTATTGCCCCAAGAGCGATTATAAAAATGATACATTCAGCATTGGCGGAGTCGGCACATTTAAGGTAAGCAAAACGGTAAATGAATTTATACCGAACGGCGAAGACACTGCAAACATCATTCGCTCTGTTTATATTGCGGTGTCTGACGAAGAAGTTTTGCAAAAAATCTATGAAGCTCAAAAGGAAGTATATCAGGAAAGCGCTTCAAATCCTATATTTTACCACGGCTTTGACCTTGATTGCAGTGACGAAGTTCAGTCAAAAATTTCAGCAGAAATAGGTTCTGAAATCATGGCACAGCAAAACAGCGGTCAAAACTACGGTATGGTTAAGATTGAATGTGTTGCCGATGAGAAGGATAGCTTTGTATCCCTTGCAGGCAGTCTCCTCTTTCTTGGAATAATGCTCGGCATAGTATTTATAATCGCCGCGGTTCTGATTATGTATTACAAACAGATAACCGAAGGTTATGAGGACCAGAGCAGATTTGACATTCTGCAAAAGGTCGGCATGACTAAAAAAGAGGTTAAAAAGTGCATTAACTCACAGGTTTTAACCGTTTTCTTCCTCCCCCTTCTCATTGCGGGGCTTCACATTGCAGTTGCTTTTAAGCCCATTTCAAAGCTTCTTATTTTATTCGGACTTCTTAACACAAAACTTCTCGCACTGATAACTTTAATTTGCTTTGTTGTTTTTGCAATTTGCTACACGCTCGTTTATATTGCGACGTCAAAAGCATATTATTCGATAGTCAGTGACATGAAAAGAGATTAACATACAAAAAAACCGCTGCTCGCTTGCAGCGGTTTTTTGTTACTTAACCGATGTTAAAATAAAGCTTTTAATAAATTCAATGATTTTTGCGATAAATCCGTTTATCACCTGAAGCAAAGACATATCGGGATTAACCGGTACCGTTTGCGATATAAGCGAAGTATATTCGATATAAGAAGAGTCTTCGCTCAACTCCTGCTCGGTTTTGTTTTGGTCTATCTCTTTTAAAAGAAGACCTGCTTTTTGCATTGTTTCAAAATCGCGCTCGTTGATATATCCGTCGTGATTAACGTCTGCGGCATATTCTGCGGTATCGTCGTGAAGCCAGCCGTTTGCATAAAGCGTGGCAAGGTATGCGTCCTGTCCGTCACACCAGCCGTCTCCGTCAACATCACCGAAGATGACAAGCTTAAAAATCTCTATCAGCTCAAAATCGGAGTTATAAAGCTTTATAACCGTTCCCGTACCGAGCCCCATTGCGGTCTGCTCAATTACCAGAGTGCCGCCGTTTGTCGCCTCTAAAAGATTTGTCAAATCTTTTGTGCCCGGTGCTACGCCGTAAACAAAGTTATTTTTTATATCAACAACGGCACCGCTGCCTTCTTTTGCAACAAGCTCCGAAGACTCGTTTCTTACAAGTGAGTCAATAGCCGAGTTAATGTTATCTGCCATTGCGTTTACATCTGCCTGGCGCGTTATCGGCAAGTCATATTCTACCGCGGCAACGGTTTGCTCAAGAAGCTCTACGCTGTCGGCAGTGTATCTTGTAAGATACAGGGCTTTATAGCGATCTATTGCTTTATCAACCGATGTATAATCTGCCGTTTTGTATTTTAAGCAGCTGACCGCAACCTTTATAGCCATTGTTGCGGAGGATATATCTTCAAGCGTAGCATACTTATCGTCATAAACTTTTTGTGCATTGTCAAGAGCCTGTGTAAATATCGCGTAGCTCTCGGCAGTATACAGCTCGCCCGTATAATTCTTGACGCTCATAATCGTTTCATAAAGTTCTGTTTTGTTTGCCGTTACATAAACCGTGCAGAACACTGTTTTTCCGCCGTCAAGAGTTGTGCAGCTTATTCTTGCCTCGCCGCTGTCAACCGCCGTTATTTTGCCGTCTGTGACAGTTGCGACATTTTCGTTGCTGCTGCTCCACTTAACGCTTTTAACGGACGCGTCGCCCATGCCGAGAGTGCCGGACGGGGTGACGGAATATGAAACATCCGCGCTTTGACCGGGTGAGAGCTCTACTGTGGATTTATTTAGCGAAATACCCGTTACGGGATAATTTGCAAACGCAACATAAAAGCTCTTTGAATACTGCCTGCCGTAATAATCCGTAACAGTGAGAGTTATCATTGCGGCGCCCGAGCTGTTTTCGGTGGGGCTGACTTTTCCGTTTTGGTCAACACCGATTTTAGAGTTTGAAGAAGTCCATTCAACGCTTTTGTACTCTGCGCTTTCGGGGTAAATTATATAGCCGAATGTTGCACTCGCCTTTTTATACGAGCTTGAAAGAGATACTTTAACTGTGTTGTATTCGGGAGCTGTTTCGCCGTTTTTGGTGATAACGATATTTGTTACGGTATCAAGAAGCTTCAGCGCATTAAATGCTTTTGTAAGCTTCTCAGCCGCCAAATCTATCTCTGCCTGGGAGTAAACAAAGCTGTTATTGACCTCAACCGCTTCTTTATACGCCTCTTCAAACACGGTATAGCTTTCATATGTGTAATCGGATTTTTCAATTGCGGCGTCATCTGCCGTTTTAATGGCAGAAGCCAGCGCACTCTTATCGCCGAGAACGGTAACGCTTGCGCTCGCCTTGAAATTACCGTCGGCAGTGTAAACGCTTATAACCGCTATGCCGCTGTCGTGATAAGTGAGTCTGCCGTTTTGGTCAACGCTTGCAACACTTTCGTTTTCGCTCACCCATGTAACATCCTGAATAGAAGCGTTCGCACCGTCAAGAGAATAAACTGTTGAAGAAAGCTTCACCGGTGCGGCATTTACGCTCTGCGCCGTCACGGTTGATGGATAAATCTCTGCCCTTGAGGCGGGATTTTTTGCAAATGCTACATTCACTTTATCCTGCGCGATGTTGCCGGCATAATCTTTAACCGTTACGGTTATTTCGGCATAACAGCCTTTCTCTGTAACAGGTCTGCAAACACCGCTGTCATTAACGGTAATATCTGGGTTTGAAGAAGTAAAGGTTACCGTGCCCAAGGTAGTATCTGTGGGGCTTAGAGCATAACCGAGTTTAAGTGTTGTATCGACATATTTGCTTTCAACCGCTTTTGTTATATAATCGCCCGCATCCGAGCCATTATATAAAAGCTCAACCTTTGTAACCGCTCTTATAATAACAAGTTGATTTATTGCCGCTGTGAGAACGTCCGTCATGGCATCAATTTCTTGCTGGTCGGCAGACGCGTCGCGGTAGACTTCATATGCCTGCTCTTTTGCTTTGAGCATAATATCAAAAGTCTCTTTGGTATAAACGCTACTGTCGAGCGCGTTTGCTTCAAGAATTTTTTTAAAGAGACGCGTTTTGTTTATATTGACAGAGATATTACAAGTTGCGCTCTTGCCGCCCTCATAAGATGTTGCGGTAACCGTTGCCGTGCCGGGTGCAATGTAGTGAAGCGTTCCGTCATCGTCAACGGTGACGACCTTCTCGTCACTTGACACCCACATGAGATCATCAATGCTCGCCGCTTTAAGACCCATAGTGCCTGTCGGCTCAACGGTGGCATTGATTTTGCCGGTCTCCCCTGCCAGACCGCCGAGTGTATCCTGGTCAAATTTTACATTTGTAACAGAAACATAGGCAAAGCTCACATAGATACTCTTGCTCAGCTGTATTCCGTGATAGTCTGTTGCCGTAACGGTTATGAGTGAATAACACGCTTCATTCTCAAGCGGAGAAACTTTGCCTGTACTGTCAACAAACACTTTCGGGTTTGAAGAAGTCCACTCAACTGATTTTATCATTGCATTATACGGCTGAGTTGAAAAGCCGAGCTGCAACGATGAATCTTTATAATTTTCAAGAAGGTCAACAGACTGTGTTATATATTCTCCGCAGATAACGCCGTCTTTTGTAATATCTATTGTTTCAGCCGAAATTATCGGTTTTAAATCTTCATAGGCAGAAACCAGCTCTTCAAATGCCGCGTCAACCGTGAACTGATATACACTGTCATCTGCGTCAACGGCTTTTGCCTGAGCCAAAGCCTCTTTGAAAGCGGTGATTTTTTCTTCGTCCGCTTCCACCGTGTTAAGGTCAAGATTTTCTGAAAGAGATATAATATTTTTAAGGTTTGTTTTGTTTGCAAAAACCTCAACGGTGCACACGGCTTCGTAAAGTCCGTCTCTTGTGCGGCAGGTTATAGTTGCCGTGCCGCGGTCTATGCCGTAAACCGTGCCGCCTGCCGCAAATGCAACGTCTTCATCGGAGCTTGACCATACAACATCTTTTATTGTTGCACTCGAAAGTGTGCTGTTCGGCAATATTTTTGCGCTTATATCAAAATCCTCACCTGCCAAAAGTTCTTTGCTTTCGGGGTCAAGACTGATTCCCGTAACGGGAACATTTGCAAAAGCAACTTGAATTGTGTCTTTATATCCGCCGTCAACGGTTGTGACTGTGACTGTGCCGTATGCGCTCTTATTTTCTATGGGGCTGACCTTTCCGTCGGCGGTAAGTTCAAGGTTCACCGCGTCCTTTATGCTCCATTTGAGCGCAGGGTTTGCCGCCGTTTCGGGATAAACCGTTGCGGAAAGCTGCCTTACCGTCTCGTTATATGTGTTATAAACGGGAACCTTATATGTAACGGACGGCGCGCCGTTTATCGAAACGCCCGAAACAGGGTCACCAACATTTACCTGCACCGTTTGAGTGAGTCCGTTTGAGGCTTTGAGCGTCATATATGAAACACCGAGCTTAAGTCCCTTAACTGTTCCGTCCGCCGATACGGTTATTGTGCCGTCGCTTACAGCTTGAGAAGCGGTGGCATAAATTATTTCTCCGCTTTCTGCTTTAACTCCCCACTGAACCGACTGCTCCGCTCTTTGCGGATAAACCTTTGCCGTAAATTTATGTGAAGTGCCGGGGTCAATATGCGAGGGACCCGTAATTTCAATATCCGAAGCCTCGGCATTTTTGCCGTATACCTTAAAATCTTTTGAAACTGTGATACCGTTCAGAACCGCAGAAACCGTCACGGTTTTAACGCCGCTGTCAGAGCCTACATCAAGAATTTTAAGATAGCCGTCAGATGAAACGGACGCAACGGACGGGTCGCTGAGGCTCCATGTTGTCTCACCCGTAAGTGCGCCGCCGGGCGTAATATCCGTTACATAAAGCTGTTCTCTGTCTCCCTCAACATATGAATCCGAACAACTTATATCAAAAGATTGAAGCGGCAGTTCATCAACAATTTTAAATGTAATTTTATCATTGGTCGAAGCTTTCATAAGATAGTTTGAAAGCAATTTTAATATTTTGTTGCCGTTGCTGATACCCGAAATCCAAGAGCTGACGCCGGTCAGCTTTAACACAAGCTTTATTGCATAGCTAAGCACGGTAACCATTGTTGACTGACTGACATCTATGCCGAGAACTTCTATAAGCCACTTCGCAAGCATCTCGGTTCCCTCATCGCCTGCGCCCTCGACAAAATCTATCATTTTTGATAAGAACAGTTCAAATTCGGGTGATGCAGTAACGGTGACCGTTCCTGCTTTTTTAAAGGTTATAACACCGTCCTCTATTTCGGCATAAGCGCTCGCCGCGTCCCAAATGCTGTCGGTCGCAACAGACCAATTTGTTGTCATATCAAGGCGCACCGGAGTAATAACGCTCTGAAGCTTAAAGCTTGTGCCGACCGCAACCGTTTTGGGTAATGACTCTTTGTTTGTAATATATGTTCCGTTAGGCAGTGTGTTGCCGAGAGTTTGTGTGGACTTGTTTACTTGAACGTGAACCGGCGCACTTGCAAGCGTTTCGCCCGTATAGCTCACGAGAGAAGCTGTTACATCAACATAGCCTTTTTCAAGCATTGAGGTAAGCTTTGCAAAAAGCTCCGTCCTGTTCTCTTGAGAAAGATCCGAAAGTGCCGGGTCGAATGCGGCGCAAATTTCTTCTGCGCTTATTTCTTCTGTTTTGAGGTCTTTCATTACATTCTCAAGCTTTTCGCCGAGAGACGGACCTGCACCTCTTATGGATTTGATATTGTTATCAATCCAAAGCTGGACGAGCGCCTGCTTGGAGCTGTCATGCGCTCTGATTTTACCGTCGCTGTCAACAGAGGCTATCAGCGGATTTTCCGCCGTCCAAACAATGCTTGAGCCGTTGGGCTGACTGCAATTTATAAACTTTACGGTAAAGTCCGCATTTTCGGCTTCTTCAAGCATAATTGTTTTTTCGGTAACATCTTCGGATTCACTGTTAAGAATACCGATAGTATATGTTGCACCGAAAGCGGTAAGCCCCGGAGCAACGCAGGTTATCATAACAACCGCCGAGAGAAATATGCTTAAAAATTTTATCGTTTTTCTCTTCATGCCGCATCATCTCCTAAACAAGTTTAAAAATATCCTTATAAATTATACACCATGTTTCTATATTTTACAATACTTTAACCGGCAAAAGAAAAGAGCCTCAGCAAAATGCGCCAAAGCTCTTTTAATCTCAATTTTATTTTTCAGCCTTATATTTTTTGATTAAAATTTTTGCTGCCTTATATATATCACCGCAGCCGAGAGTTATAACCAAATCGCCCTCTTCGGCATTTTTATAAACATAGTCGGCAACCTCTTCAAAGGTGTTGAACCACACGCTTCCGGGAATTTTTTCGGCAAGCTGAGAAGTGTATACGTTATAGGTGTTTACTTCTCTGGAGCCCATAATCTCTGTCATAACACACTTATCCGGAATTTTAAGAACTTCCGCAAAATCATCCATAAGCATAGCTGTTCTCGAATATGTGAACGGCTGAAAAACTGCCCAGACACGTTTATAGCCCATCTCCATAGCGGCCTCAAGCGTTACTCTAAGCTCTGCCGGGTGGTGCGCGTAATCGTCTGCAATGTCTATTCCGTTATAAGTACCGAGCTTTTCAAAACGTCTGCCCGCTCCGGCAAAATTTTCGAGTGCTTTAATGGCATCCTCCGCTTCGACGGAATTTTGCATACATACGGCTATTGCGGCAAGGGCGTTATACACGTTGTGATGACCCGGAACACGCAGGCTTACATGACCGAGAAATTTGCCGCGCTTATAAGCGTCGAACTTAGCAAAAGCGTGGTTCATCTCTATATTTTCGGCATAATAGTCATTGCTGTTTTTAAGACCGAAAGAAATCATTTCTTTGCCGTCAATACCTTCAACGGCTTTTAATGTATTTGCATCATCGCCGTTATAGATAACCGCCTTTGTCGCCATATCGGCAAATTTGTGAAATGATTTAATGATATTGTCAAGATTTTTAAAGTACTCCAAATGGTCTTCGTCTACGTTTAGTATTACCGCAACATCGGGATAAAGCTTTAAGAAATGATCCTCAAATTCGCACGCTTCGCAAACCATGTTCTCATTTTTACCGACTCTGCCGCTGCTGTTAATCAGAGGGAGCTTGCCGCCTATAACAGCGGACGGGTCTTTTCCGTTTTCTAAAAGCATTTGTGTTATCATGGACGAAGTAGTGGTCTTGCCGTGTGTTCCGCAAACGCAAATACAGTTGGAGAACATATCTGTAATCGCCCCGAGCATTTCGGCACGTTCAAAAGTCGGTATACCCGAATTTTTTGCCGCAATAAGCTCCGGGTTGTCTTTTAAAATCGCGGCTGTGTAAACAATCATCTCCGCACCCTTTATGTTCTCTGCCTTTTGACCCACAACAACGGGTATGCCGAGATTTCTTATTCGCGCAAGGGTGTCGCTCTCGTTATTATCCGAGCCGGAGAGCTCATATCCCTGCGAATGTAATATTTCTGCAAGCGGGCACATTCCGGAGCCGCCAATACCTATAAAATGTATTCGTTTTACTTTTTTTAAGAGTTCACTGATAACTGTCACAACAATTACTCCTTTAAATCTATTGTTAATATTATATTTCATCTTATCAAAAAAACAAATAGCTTTAGACTAATTTATCACCCAAAATGTGTAAAGCTCATATTTATGTATTAGGAAAACAAAAAAGAGGGTGAAATAATGAAAAAAATCAAAAAGCTTATTTCTCTCGGCGGAGATAACCGTCAAAATTATATGCTCCGGCGCTTTAAGGAATTCGGCTACGATGCCGAATCTTCAGATACAGTACCCGAAAACATAAATGACTTTGACGCCGTTATTCTTCCGCTGCCCGCGTCATCCGATTCCGTGCACATAAAGGGCACAAACATTAAATTTGATGACCTGTGCGATTGCCTCTTGCCGCAAAAAATTATTTTCACCGGCAAAATCGACGAAACAACCAAAGCGGAATTTTTCAAAAAAGGCATATCGGTATATGACTATTATGCGCGTGAGGAATTTGCTCAAAAGAACGCAGTGCCGACGGCACAGGGTGTATTGACCTTCGTTATGAACCACCTGCCGAAAACGGTGTGTTCGTTAAAAGTAACCGTAATAGGCTACGGAAAAAGCGGAAAGGCCATTTGCAAAATGTTTTCTGCTCTCGGGGCGGAGGTCACATCATGTTCAAGAAAATATCTCAGCGTGGCAACGGCACAGGCACACTGTCTTAGAAGCTTTCTTTTAAAAGATGCGGCAAAAGCCGCAGAATATTCGGACATTGTGATAAACACGGTGCCCGCAACAATACTCGGCAAAGAATTTATAGACAAAGTGCCGAAAGAAGCAATGCTTATTGATATTTCTTCTCCGCCGTACGGTTTTGACCTAAGCTATGCCGAAAGTGCAGGGCGAAAGGTTTGCATTTTGCCGTCTCTGCCCGGTCACTATGTGCCGGCAACCGCGGGCAGTATAATAGCGGACACAATATTAAATATATTAGAGGAGGCCGGATTGTGAACAAAACAAAACTCGGTTTTGCCGTGTGCGGTTCTTTCTGCACCTTCTCAAAAATAAAAGAAGAAATAAAAAAGCTTGCCGAATCAGATATTTATGACATATACCCTATATTTTCCGAATACGCATACAGCACCGACACCAGATTTTGCAAATCTTCGGATTTTGTAAGTGAAATAGAAGAAATCTGCAAGCGAAAATCCATAAAAAGCATCAAAGAAGCCGAACCGATAGGTCCTAAGAAAATGCTTGATATTTTAGCCGTAGCCCCATGCACCGGTAACACGCTTTCAAAGCTTTCTGCCGGAATAACCGACACCAGTGTAACAATGGCGGTAAAAGCCCATTTAAGGAACGGAAGACCCGTTGTTATAGGCGTATCCACAAATGACGCTCTCGGAACATCGGCGTCCAACATCGGCTGCCTTTTAGGCAGAAAAAACATATACTTTGTGCCGATGAGGCAAGACGACTGTATAGGGAAGCCGCGCTCGCTTGTCTGCGACTTTTCTAAAATCGGCGAGACATTAAATTTTGCATTAAAGAATGAGCAAATTCAACCGATATTCATTTAAAAGATATAACCGTTTTGAATTTTCAAGGCGGTTATATTGTTTTTAAAGAAAAATTGCGGCTTAAAATCAGCTGTCTCAATCCTTCTTCGTCCTCGGGCAGTTCGTCAACGAAAATGCCCGAGGACGGTTTGTGCTCACCGTGAAAATCGGAGCCCGAGGTCATAATATAATCAAAATGCTTTGCCCACTCAAAGGCTATATCGTTTCTTGAATCGTGACCGGGGTGACCGTTATGCACCTCAACACCGTCATAGTGACACGGCTCAATAATCGTCATATCGTCTCTGAACGGATGCGCCTGAATTATACTGCAGCCGTGCTCTTTTAAAATCTTGAATCCTTCAAAAGTTTCTTTTTCATGAATATCTTTCATGTCTCTGAGCTTTTCTTCACTCAAGCCGTATATTAAATAATCGTTATCAAACTCGTCAAACCGAAGTTCACAACCGAGATAAACTTTAAATCCGGGATGATTTTCCGCCTCTTTCAATGCGGCTTTGTATCCTTTTAAAAAGCAATCAACTTTTTCTTCCCATGTCGCCTGCGGATTTTCGTTTAAAATTTTTCTCTTAAATGTGTAAGCGTGCAAATGGTCCGAAATAACAAGCCCGTCA
>ERZ1106954.1693-NODE-1693-length-16164-cov-14.122478_pt1 | contig 16164 bp, 11 predicted proteins | sample MGYA00403678_ERZ1106954 | MGnify/ENA primary metagenome ERZ1106954 (study PRJEB35170, sample SAMEA104062445) | human gut metagenome | biome: human gut; feature: human-associated habitat; material: faeces | place: Denmark | collected 2012-08-20 ... | reverse complement strand
CGCCACGGTGAACAGCGTGGTATCCATCAACTGCTCTGCCGTGTCCACCAACATCTTCGGCCAGAAGGTGGAGTCCGCCTCCTCCGGCAGCGGCTTCGTCATCACCCAGGACGGCTATATCGTCACCAACCAGCATGTGGTGTCCGGCGCCAGCAGCGTCAACGTCACCCTGTATAACGGCGATACCTATCCCGCCACTGTGGTGGGCGGCGACAGCGACTATGATGTGGCTGTGCTGAAGATTGAGGCCACCGGCCTCCAGGCCGTGACCCTGGGCAAGAGCGCCGACGTCAACGTGGGCGACACGGTGATGGCCATCGGCAATCCCCTAGGCGAGCTGACCTTCTCCATGAGCCAGGGCATCGTGTCCTGCTGCGACCGGGCCATCAACGTGGACGGCACCCCCTTCAACATGCTCCAGGTGGACGCCTCCATCAATCCCGGCAACTCCGGCGGCCCCCTGATGAACCTGTACGGCGAGGTAGTGGGCATTGTGTCCGCCAAGTATTCCAGCTATTCCGACACCACCGTGGAGGGCATCGGCTTTGCCATCCCCATCAGCGATGTCCAGACCATCATCACCGACATCATGGAAAACGGCCAGGTCACCGATAAGGCCTACATGGCCATCAAGGCCGGCAGCATGACCGAGCAGATGGCCGCCCAGTACAACATCGACGTGACCAAGGGCGTGTTCGTCTACGCCGTGGAAAAGGGCGGCGCCGGGGAAAAGGCGGGCCTGCAGCTGGGCGACGTCATCACCAAGCTCAACGACACGGACATCACCTCCATGAGCGACCTGTCCATGGCTAAGAAGAGCTATAAGGCCGGCGACACCGTCACCCTTACCGTGTGGCGCGGCGGCCAGGAGATCACCCTGAGCCTGACCTTTGACCAGCAGCCCCAGACCACCGGCACCGAGGACGATTCCTCCAACCAGAACCAGGGCCAGCAGGATTCCTACGGCGACCTGTACGACTACTTCTTCGGCCGGGGCAACGGCGGCCGCGGCAACTAAGACAGCGTGACCGCTTCTCCGGAAGCGTCACTGGATATATTTTGCATTCCAATTACTCTCTCTTTCTTCTTTCATCTTTCTTCCTTTAAGCGTGGGCGGCGGCTCCGGTATCCGGGGCCGCCGTCCACGCGCGTTTTTTTGCAGGGGCGGACGACTCTGTCCGCCCCATGGACGTACCCCGTCCCCCCGCGCCTGCCTTGGGCACATACTCCCCTGTCATATCCCCGCATACACTTTCAATAGGCGGCCCGCCCTGCGGGAGCGCCGACTTATGGGGAAAGCGAGGAAATTGACCATGAAAACAACCTTCCGCAGGCGGGGGATCGTGCTGGCGGCGGCGCTGGTGCTGCTGTGGGCCGTCTCCGCTGCCGACACAGGCGGCGGACCTGCGTCCTTTGTGGGCACCGGCTGGGCGCTGCTGCCTCCGGCGGTGGCCATCGTGCTGGCCTTTGTCACCAAGGAGGTGTACTCCTCCCTGCTGGCCGGGTGCGTGATGGGGGCGCTGCTGTCAGAGGGCTTCGCCCCCTGGCGGAGCTTCGAGACGCTGTTTCTGACCCTTATGGAGGGCATTGACCGGAAGATCTTCTTTTTCGACGTGCTGCTGGGGGCCATTGTGGTGCTGTTTGCCCGGTCCGGCGGCTCCCGGGCCTTCGGGGAGTGGGCTTCCCGCCGGGTGCGTTCCCGCCGGGGAGCGGAAACGGCCACGGCGACCCTTGGATGCCTGATCTTCCTGGACGACTATTTCAACTGCCTGACGGTGGGGGCCATCATGCAGCCCATCGCCGACCGCTTCCGCATCTCCCGGGAGAAGCTGGCCTTTCTCATTGACGCCACCGCCGCCCCGGTGTGCATTATCGCGCCCATCAGCTCCTGGGCCGCCGCCGTGTCGTCGTACATTCCGGCGGAATACGCCGGAACGGTCAACGGCTTCACCCTGTTTCTGCGGGCCATCCCGTATAATTTCTACGCCCTTCTGATGCTGTGGATGGTGTTCGTGGTGGCCCTGACGGGCCGGGATTTCGGCCCCATGTACCGCCGGGAGCAGCTGGCCGCCGTCCAGGAGCCTCCCCGGGATGACCGCTCTTCCGCCGGCCAGTTTAGCCCCCGGGGCCGGGCGGTGGATCTGCTGGTGCCCACGGTGTGCCTCATCGTCTCGGTGGTGTGGGGCATGGTGCTGCTGGGCCGCCGGACCTGCCGGGAGGGGGGGCTTCCCCTGACGGCGTCCAACGTCTTTGCCAACACCGATGCGCCCATGGCCCTGTGCTTCGGCTGCGCGGTAACGCTGCTGGTGATGGCGGTTTTATACATTCCCCGGGGTGTGGTGACGTTTTCCGGCTATGTAGAGGGATTTCTGGATGGCTTCAAGCTTATGACCCCGGCGCTGCTGGTGCTGACCTTTGCCTGGGGGCTGAAATCCTTTGCCGCCCGGCTGGACGCGGCGGCCTTTGTCCAGGGGCTGTTTGCCGGGCGTGAGACCTTGACGGCCCTGTTCCCGCTGGTGCTGTTTCTGGTGGGCGGGCTGCTGGCCTTTGCCACCGGCACCAGCTGGGGCACCATGGGCATTCTCATTCCCGTGGCGGTGCCGGTGTTTGCCGGCAGTTCCCTGCTGCCGGCGGCGGTGGCGGCGGTGTGCGCCGGGGCCGTTATGGGCGACCACTGCTCCCCTATTTCCGACACCACCATCATGAGCTCCACCGGCGCCGGGTGCGATCACATGGCCCATGTTACCACCCAGCTGTGGTACGGCCTGGCGGTCGGCGCCGACTGTGCGGTTTGCTATCTGCTGGCGGCGGTGCTGGGAGAGCCCTGGCTTCCGCTGGCTGCGGGGGCGGCCCTGGTGGTGGGGCAGGTATTTTTCTTCCACCGGCTGTCCCGGCGGCGGGAGGGGGCGGCATGAAGCAGCTTCCGGTGCCCTTTATCGGCCAGGGGCATAGCCTGCCCACCGGCTGCGAAAGCGTCAGCGCCGCCATGGCGCTGCAATACCTGGGCTTTTCCGTGACGGCGGAGGATTTTGCCCGGGACCATCTGCCCTCGGCCCCGTTTTACCGGGATACCGGCGGCGTCTGGCATGGGCCGGACCCCCGCCGGGCCTTTGTGGGGGACCCTCACGACCCGGACGCCCTGGGCTGCTGGGCCCCGGCGATAAAAAGCGGGATGTCCCGCTTTTTGGCCGGTCTGGCCCGGGACAAAGCCGGGATTTACCGGGTCAAAAACGAGACCGGAGCGGAGCTTGGCTATCTGTGCCGCCGGTATATCGACCGGGGGATTCCGGTGCTGATCTGGATCAGCATTGACCTGCGCCCCACCGTCAACGGCCCCTGGTACCGGACGGAGCCGGAGGGCCAGCCCTTCATGTGGATCTCCAACGAGCACTGCGTGGTGCTGTCGGGATATGACCGGGAGCACTATATCTGCTGCGACCCCTGGGAGGACCGGGGCGTGGTGCGCTATCCCAGAGAGACGGTGTGGCAGCGGCACCGGGAGCTGGGGATGCAGGCGGTGGCGGTGGAGGGACCAATATGAGGCAGCGGATAGCGGCGGCGCTGCTGGCGGCGCTGCTGCTGACCGGGTGCGCCCCGGCGGCGGAACCGGCGGCGGAGCCGGCAGAACCGGCGGGAGAGCCGGTTTACATGGCCCTGACCTTTGACGACGGCCCCTCCCCTGCCTGGACGCCCCGGCTGCTGGAGGGCCTTTCCCGGCGGGGGGCCAGGGCCACGTTCTTTCTGGTGGGCAGTCAGATCGAAGGCCGGGAGGACCTGGTGCGGCGTATCCGGCAGGAGGGCCACCAGATCGGCAGCCACTCCTTCAGCCACAGGGCACTGACGGAGCTGTCCACCGCCGACGCCCTGGCGGACCTGGAAAAATGCGACCGCGCCCTGCGGCAGGTGCTGGGGGACGGGAGCTACTGGCTGCGGCCCCCCTACGGCTTCCTATCGGACCGGGAGCTCTGCGCCCTGGGGACTCCGGCCATCTGCTGGTCCGTGGACACGGAGGACTGGAAAAGCCGGGACGTGGACAGCATCCTGGACATTGTTCTGCGGCGGGCGGGAGACGGGGACATTCTCCTGCTCCACGACTGCTACGCCACCAGCGTCACGGCGGCCCTGGAGATCGTGGACCGCTTGCAGCCCAGGGGGGTGCGGTTCGTCACGGTGGAGGAGCTGTTCGCCGTCAAGGGAGTGGAGCCTGCCTGCGGGACCCTGTACCACCGGGTGCGGGAAGAATAAATCCGCATTTTGTCCAAAATGACAATGGACGCAGGGCCCGGCGGGGCATATAATAAAAGCAGACACCGAAAAGGAGCAAACCGCATGAGCAGAACCGTTTCCGTCAACAGCTGCCGGGCCATCTGTACCATGGCCTGCTGTTGTCATGCCCGGAAAAGTCATGCATGGTTTGCCCAGAAAGCCCGGGATTGAATTGCCCGGGAAAAGCGCGTATAAGCAGCGGCAGAGGATGCGTGACGCGTCCTCTGCCGCTTTTATGTTCCACATGCCGAAAGGAAGCCTGTTTATGTATCCCCAACACATTCAAGAAGCCGCCGCGGCCATGGGCCGCACCCTGACGGAGAGCGCCACGCCCCTGTACGGCAGCGGCCTGCGCCTGCCGGACCGCCGGGCGGTCATCGACCTGGTCAAGGAGGTGCGCCGCCTGCTGTTCCCCGCCTATTTCGGGGACCCGGCGCTGATGTCCCTGGCTCCGGAGAACTATGCCGCCCTGCTGCTGGAGCGCATTTCCGAAAAGCTGACGGCCCAGCTGCGGCTGGCCCTGCCGGAGGACCAGGTGCAGCGGGCGGAGGAGATCACCCGGGAGTTTGTGCGCCGGCTGCCCCGGGTGCAGCGGCTGCTGCTGGAGGACCTGGGCGCCACGTTTGAGTCCGATCCCGCCGCTGCGTCCCGGGAGGAGATCATCTTTGCCTATCCGGGCCTGTTCGCCATCTTTGTCTATCGCATTGCCCACCTGCTGTACTGCCAGCGGGTGCCCATGATCCCCCGGATCATGGCCGAATATGCCCACAGCCGCACGGGCATCGATATCCACCCCGGCGCGTCCATCGGGCCCCACTTCTTTATCGATCACGGCACCGGCATCGTGGTGGGCGAGACCACGGTGATCGGCCGGAACGTGAAGCTGTATCAGGGCGTGACCCTGGGGGCCATGTCGCCCCGGGCGGGGCACGCGTCCCTGCCGGGGAAGCGCCACCCCACCGTGGGGGACGACGTGACCATCTATTCCGGCGCGTCTATTCTGGGGGGTGAGACGGACATCGGCGACGGCTCCGTGGTGGGAGGCAACGTGTTTTTGACCCACTCCGTCCGCAGCGGCACCCGGGTGGCCGCCGCCACTCCGGCCCCGGTGATGAAGAATCCCTCGGACCCGTTTGTGTACACCATATAGGGGACGTGTGATCCCTGCCCGGACAGGGCGCCGCCCTGTGCGCGGGGCACCGGGGACGCTGTCCTCTGCGGAATATTTTCCTTGCCTATACAAAAAGCTCCCTGTCTTATGCGAGACAGGGAGCTTTTTCATCAGGGGATCAATAATATTTCACCAGGCCCGACAGCAGCAGGGTGGGAAGCAGCAGCAGCGCCAGAAATGCCAGCATGTACAGCGGCGACAGGGCCGCAAAATCACCGGCCGTGGTGAGATAGTACGACAGCACCAGGCCGCACAGTCCGCCGATCCAGCCGAGCGCCGTGGACCAGCGCACCGCCTGACACATGCGCTGGCTGCCGATGACGGTTTCCGCCATGGGCAGCAGACCGTCCCGGTAGATAATGGCATTGGGGGCCTCCCCACGCTGGCCGGTAAGGTCCGCCAGGGCCAGGCGGGTGGCGACCCCGGGATAGATGGGCCGGGCGTTGAGCCGGAATTTCCGCTTGAGCATGTTGGGGGTGATGTTGACGCCCCGGGTGGCCAGCACCGGCGTGACCCGGTTGCGGCGCAGGGCCCGCAGGGCCCACTCCACGTTCCGGGAGGGCAGGTACTTCACCACGAAGATGGCGGCCAGCCTGCCGTCCACCGACATAAAGACGCCGGTGTCCATTTTCAGGTCATGGGGCAGGGTGATCCGGCGCTTTTTCATGAAATAGGCACTGCCCATGGCCACGGTGGCCCCGCGGATGGTGCAGTCTACGCCGCCATCCTCGTAATAGTGGAGATCGTGGGCGTCATAGCGGAAGCTGACCTGACCGTCCATCAGCTGCTGGAACAGAGGGGTCAGCTGACTGCCGGCGGCACGGCACAGGGCCTCGGCATAGGCCAGAGCCTGGTTGATCTCCTCGCCGTATACCTTCAGACCGTTGAGCTCCACCGTGCCCACCGGGGCGGAGGCAGGGCCCTCCTTCCCCTTCTTTTGCAGGGACAGGACCCCGGCGGGGAACAGGTCTTCGTCCGTTACCACCACCCGGCGGGCGGCGGAGATGGCCCGGGCACCCTTCCAGCCTGCCACGGCGCAGCCGCTTTTGTGCAGGCGGCGGCACAGCAGGGACAGGGGCAGCGTCCCGGACAGAGGCAGGGACAGAGGCACCGTGGCCGACAGCAGCGCCGACCACAGCCAGAGAAAACGGTTCATCTGATGGCCGGCCAGCGCCGCCACCAGGGCCAGCACCGTGGCCAGGGCCAGATACAGCGGCGTCAGGATGGGCTGCCAGCGGGCGGCAGGGTCCGGAGACTGCCACAGACGGTAAAAGCCCTCCAGACGGCCCTGCTGCTTGCAGGCGCCGGCGGCGGTGACGGAGGCCACATACGGGGGAACGCCGCCCAGCTGGGCCAGGCGGAAGCTGTCGTACCGGGCACGGGCGGCACGGTATTGACCGCAGACGCACAGATACAGCAGCGCCGCCGCCGGGGCGGCAAAGGGCAAATTCGGACAATTTTCCAGAAACAGGCACCAGGCGCTGTCCGCCAGGGCCACCAGGCCGCACAGCAGCGCCGCCGCCGGGGCGGTGACCCGGCCATGGCGCAGATGCTCCCATGCCTCCTGCCACAGGTGGGGGCACAGCAGCAGGCACAGGATCAGCAGCCCTGCCGGGATGCCGCAGCGCAGCCACACATGGTCGTACCACCCCTGGGACAGCACATCCAGGCCGTCAATAACGGCCACGATGACCGTCAGCAGGGCGGGCAGGGCCAGCAGCATGCGCTGCCGGTGTGTCCGGGCGCACTGCCATTTGGCCTCCCGGGCGGCGTCGTCCATGGTGGGCTCCGGCTCCGGCGGTTCCTCCGGGGCGTCCGTGGGCTCCTCCAGATCCCGGGCGGGAATGCGGTCCCGGACCCACTGAACGGCGGCGGACAGACGCTGCTTCAGAGGCGTCCGTTCCGGCAGAACGGCGTCCTCGTCGTCCTCCTCCGGCTCCAGGCCGGGCTCATCGGGGTCCTCCTGCCGGGCCTGTATCCGGCGGCGCAGCTTGTCCAGGGGATTCTCCCGGGGGGGAGGGGGCGTGTCGTCCGGGCGGTACTCCGGCTCCGGAACAGGCTCCGATCCGGCTTTCGGTTCGCTTTCCGGCTCCGGCTGAGGCTCCGGGGCCGGGTCCGGTATGGACTCCGGGGCCGGCTCCGGTATGGGGGAGGGCTCCTCCACAGGCGCACCGGAGCCAAACTCCTCCAGTATCTCGTCTACGGTATAGTGCTCCTCCGGCGGCGTGGGCCGCATGTCTTGCTTACTCATAGAAGCTCCTTGCTGTTATCCCCGGCGCTGGCGCACGGCCTCGTACAGCAGAATGGCTGCGGCCGCCGACGCGTTCAGGGAGGAAATGTGCCCCTTCATGGGGATGCTGACCAAAAAATCGCAGTTTTCCGCCACCAGGCGGCTCATGCCGTCGCCCTCGGAGCCGATGACGATGGCCGCGGGACCCTTCAGGTCGGCGCTGTACAGGTCCGTGGAGGCCCCGGCGGCGGTGCCGAAGATCCATACGCCCTGCTTTTTCAGGTCCTTCAGGGCGGAGGTGAGGTTGGCCACCCGGGCCACCGGCAGATAGCTGACGGCTCCGGCGGAGGTCTTGCCCACGATGGCGGTGAGGCCGGCGGACCGGCGCTTGGGGATGATGAGCCCGTGGGCCCCGGCGCACTCGGCGGTGCGGAGGATGGCCCCCAGATTGTGGGGGTCGGAGATCTCGTCGCACACCACCAGCAGGGGCGGCTCCCCCTTGGCGGCGGCGCTGTCCAGAATGCTCTGGATGCTGACGTATTCCCGGACGGCGGCCAGGGCGATGACTCCCTGGTGGGCGTGGGTGCGGCTCATGGCGTCCAGCTTCCGCCGGTCGGCCTCCACCACAACAACCCCGGCGTCCCGGGCCCGGGAGGCAATGTGGCCCAGGGTCTTGTCCGTCTCGCCCTTGGCCAGGTAAATTTTGTCGATGGCCGTTCCGGCCCGCAGGGCCTCGATCACGGCGTTCCGGCCCTCGATGATGCCGTCGGCCTCCGCCTGGGGCATGGGCCGTCTGTTTTCGTTGTCTTTCATGGCGCGATATCCTCGTTTTCGACGATTTTTCTTCAGTATACCATATTCTTCGGGCAAGATAAAGCGCCGGGGACACAAATTTTTCGCCATTTTTCCCGGCGGCCTTCCTTGTAACGGAGAGAAAAATGTGGTATGATAAGTTATTAAATTCGGAAGGTGCCGCCTATTTTACGAAAACGGGCGGCTGGGAGGTTTCCATTGGACAGAAAGCAAGTTCTTCTCGACGACGGGCAGATGGCCCGCCAGCGGGAGTTTACCGAGAAAATACACGATATCCACCGGGCCCGGGGCCGGACGCCTCTGGCGATGGTGGACACCTTCGGCTGCCAGCAGAACGTGGCCGACAGCCAGCACATTCTGGGGATGCTGCGGGATATGGGGTGCGATTTCACCGACGATCCGGCCCGGGCGGACATTGTGGTCATGAATACCTGCGCCATCCGGGACCATGCGGAAAAGCGGGTTTACGGCACCCTGGGCGCCCTGACCCACACGAAAAAGGCGAACCCGGAGCAGATCATCTGCCTGTGCGGCTGCATGGCCCAGCGGCCGGAGGTGGCCCGGAAGGTCCGGGAGAGCTATCGCCATGTGGACCTGGTGTTCGGGCCCCAGGCCCTGTGGAAGTTCCCGGAGCTGCTGTACCGGGTGTATACCCGCCGGGGCCGGGTGTTCTCCGTGGAGAACGAGCACGGCTCCATTGCCGAGGGCATGCCCGTGGTCCGGGAGGGCCGGGTCCGGGCGTGGGTCTCCATCATGTACGGGTGCAACAACTTCTGCTCCTACTGCATCGTCCCCTATGTCCGGGGCCGGGAGCGCAGCCGCTCCCCGGAGAAAATCGTGGAGGAGGTCCGCCAGCTGGCGGCGGAGGGGTATAAGGAGATCACCCTGCTGGGCCAGAACGTCAACTCCTACGGCAAGGACCTGCCGGAGCCCTGGGACTTTGCGGACCTGCTGCGGGAGCTGGACAAGATCGACGGCGACTACCTGATCCGCTTTATGTCGTCCCAGCCCAAGGACGCCGGCTATAAGCTGTTCGACACCATGGCCCAAAGCCGCCATGTGGCCCATCAGCTGCACCTGCCGGTGCAGTCCGGCTGCGACCGGGTGCTGCGGGCCATGAACCGCCCCTATGACCGGGCGAAATATCTGGACCTGATCGGCTATGCCCGGAAGGTCATGCCGGACCTGGTGCTGACCTCCGATGTAATCATCGGCTTCCCCGGCGAGACGGAGGCCGAGGCCATGGAGACCGTGGACCTGGTGCGGCAGGTGGAGTTCGACGCCCTGTTTACCTTCATCTTCTCCCCCCGGCCCGGTACGCCGGCGGCCAAAATGGACGACCCCGTTCCCCGGGCGGAAAAGCAGAAATGGTTCGATATGCTGTGCAATACGCAAAACGAGATATCCGCCCGGCTTCATGCCCGGTATGTAGGCCGGACCCTGCGGGTGCTGGTGGACGGCGAGACCGACGACGCCCGGTGGCCCCTGTCCGCCCGGACGGCGGGGGGACGGCTGGTGCACCTGGTGGGCAGCAGGGACGCCCTGGGTCAGTACCGGAACGTGAGGATCACCGACAGCAACACCTGGGCGCTGTTCGGGGAGATGGAATAATTCCCCTCTATTGAACGAAGTTTTGCACTTTTCAACAATGTTTTCCACTACCATTCGACAGATACGCCGCACATGCGGCAGAAAGCGCGGGTGAAACCATGGCGGAGCTGACCCCCATGATGAAACAATATTTGCAGATCAAGGAGCAGAATCAGGACGCCATCCTGTTTTTCCGGCTGGGGGATTTTTACGAGATGTTCGGCGACGACGCCCGGAAGGCGTCCAAGGAGCTGGACCTGACCCTGACCACCAGGGACAAGGACAAGAACAAGCCCTTTGAGGAAAAGGTGCCCATGTGCGGCATTCCCTATCACGCCTCCGACGCCTATATTGCCCGGCTTATTGCCAAGGGCTACAAGGTGGCCATCTGCGAGCAGACCCAGGACCCCGCCACGGCCAAGGGCTTGGTGGACCGGGACATTATCCGGGTGGTGACCCCCGGCACCGTCATAGACACCGCCTGCCTGGAGGAGGGACGGTCCAACTTCTGCGCGGGGCTGTATCTGGACGACACCTGCGCGGGCTTCAGCGTGTGCGACATTTCCACCGGCAAGACCCACGTTACCGCCTTTCAGGGGCCCGACCGGGCGGAGCATCTGCTCAACGAGCTGGGCCGGTTTTCCCCGGCGGAGGCCGTGGTGAATCCGGCGGCATACCAGTGCGGGCCGCTGCTGTCTCTTTTGCAGGATAAGCTCCACTGCCATGTGGAGCGGCTGAGCGCCGGACGCTTTCAATTGCAGGAGGCGGAAAGGACCGTCCGCACCCAGTTCGGCGACGAGGCTGCCGGACGCCTGCCCAAGGGGAACCCCGCTGCGGCTTTGTCGCTGGGGGCGCTGCTGGGCTATCTCCACGAGACGCAGAAAACCGACCTGCGCCATGTGGACGACCTGGATTACTATCAGCAGGGGCAGTTTATGGAGCTGGACCTGACGGCCCGGCGGAATCTGGAGCTGACGGAGACCCTGCGCAGCAAGGAGAAAAAGGGGAGCCTCCTCTGGGTGCTGGACAAGACCCGGACCCCCATGGGCGGGCGGCTGCTGCGCAGCTGGCTGGAGCGGCCCCTGCTGTCCGTTACGGCCATCACCCGCCGCAGCGCCGCCGTGGGCCAGCTGGTGGACCACACCATGGTGCGGGAGGAGCTGGCCCTGGCCCTGTCCGGCATCGGCGACATGGAGCGGCTGGTGGGCCGCATCGTATACGGCACCGCCGGGGGCCGGGACGTGGTAGCCCTGAAAAACGCCATGGCGCGGCTGCCCCATGTGAAGGAGCTGCTGTCGGCCTTTGACCGGGGCCGCCTGGGGGAGCTGGCCCAGCTGGACACTCTGGAGGACCTGACGGACCTGATCGGCCGCACCCTGTGCGACGATCCTCCCTTCTCCGTCCGGGAGGGCGAGTTCATCCGGGATGGCTTCGACCCGGAGGTGGACCGCCTGCGGGGCATTCTGCATGGCGGCAAGGGCATCATCGCCTCTATGGAGGCCGCCGAAAAGGAGAAAACCGGCATCCGCACCCTGAAGATCGGGTACAACAAGGTATTCGGCTATTACATCGAGGTGTCCAACTCCTTCAAGGACCAGGTGCCCGAGACATACATCCGCAAGCAGACCCTGGTCAACGGCGAGCGATACATCACCCAGGAGCTGAAGGACCTGGAGCACGACATCCTGTCCGCGTCGGACCGGGTATCGGCCCTGGAATATGAGCTGTTCACCCGGCTGCGGCAGGAGCTGAGCGGCCATGTGGCCCGGATCCAGGCCACGGCCGCCGCCGTGGCGGAGGCGGACTGCCTGTGCTCCCTGGCAGTGGTGGCGGTGAAGAACAACTACTGCTGCCCGGCGGTGGACGAGTCCGGCGTTATCGAGATCCACCAGGGACGCCACCCGGTGGTGGAGGCCATGCGGCCCGACGCCCTGTTTGTGCCCAACGACACCTATATGGGCCGCACCCAGGACCGGGTGTCCATCATCACCGGCCCCAACATGGCGGGCAAGTCCACCTATATGCGCCAGGTGGCGCTGATGGTGCTCATGGCCCAGATCGGGTCCTTCGTCCCGGCCAAGGCGGCCCGCCTGGGCATTGTGGACCGGGTATTTACCCGCATCGGGGCCTCCGACGATCTGTCGGCGGGGCAGTCCACCTTTATGGTGGAGATGACGGAGGTCAGCGACATCCTCCATGCCGCCACGGACAAGAGCCTGCTGATCCTGGACGAGATCGGCCGGGGCACCTCTACCTTCGACGGTATGAGCATCGCACGGGCGGTTTTGGAATACTGCGCCGACCCCAAGCGCCTGGGGGCAAAGACCCTGTTTGCCACCCATTACCACGAGCTTACCGCCATGGAGGGCACCCTCCCCGGCGTGAAGAACTACAACATCGCCGTCCGGGCCCGGGGCGAGGAGATCGTGTTCCTGCGGAAGATCGTCCCCGGCGGCGCGGACCGCAGCTACGGCATCGAGGTGGCCAAGCTGGCGGGCCTGCCGGACGCGGTGGTGTCCCGGGCCAGAAAAATCCTCCGGCAGCTGGAGGAGGAGTCCGGTCGCCCGGCGGCAGCCCCCGCTCCCCGGGAGGACCAGGTGTCCTTTGCCGCCGTGGCCGAGAGCCAGGTCGTCGACCGGCTCCGCCGGACCCAGGTGGACTCGCTGACGCCTCTGGAGGCATTGCAGCTGCTGTATGAACTGAAAAAGAAGCTGACGTAACACGAAAGGACAACGCTATGCCTGATATTCAATGCCTGCCGCGGCATGTGGCGGATCTGATCGCCGCCGGCGAGGTGGTGGAGCGGCCCGCCAGCGTGGCCAAGGAGCTGCTGGAAAACGCCCTGGACGCCGGGGCCACCGCCATTGTGGCGGAGGTCCAGCGCGGGGGCCTCACCTATCTGCGCATTACGGACAACGGCTGCGGCATCGCGCCGCAGCAGCTGCCCACGGCGTTTCTGCGCCACGCCACCAGCAAGCTGCGCACGGCGGCGGACCTGGCCGCCATCGGTACCCTGGGCTTCCGGGGTGAGGCGCTGGCCGCCATCTCCGCCGTGTCCCGGGTGGATATCTTCACCCGGCAGACCGGGGCCCCGGCAGGGGCGTCCCTGCATCTGGAGGGCGGCGTGCCCGGGCAGGTGGAGGAGACCGGGTGCCCGGAGGGCACCACCATCTGCGTCCGGGACCTGTTTTACAACACTCCCGCCCGGATGAAGTTCATGAAGAAGGACAGCGCCGAGGGGGCCGCCGTGTCCGGCATCGTCCAGCACCTGGCCCTGAGCCATCCGGAGGTGTCCTTCAAGCTGCTGCGGGACGGGGCCGAGGTGCTCCACACCCCCGGCGACGGAAAGCTGCTGTCCGCCGTTTATGCCGCCATGGGCCGGGATTTTGCTCTGGGTCTGGAGGAGGTCCGGGGCTGCGGCGGAGACGTGCAGGTGGCGGGCTATGTGACCCGGCCCCTGAACGGCCACGGCACCCGGGGCCGTCAGCTGTTTTTCGTCAACGGACGGTTCGTCAAGAGCCAGCTGCTGTCCGCCGCCCTGGAGGAGGCATACCGCAACCGGCTGCTGAAGGGGAAGTTCCCCGGCTGCGTGCTGCATCTGACCCTGCCGGAGGATCGGGTGGACGTGAACGTGCATCCGGCCAAGACCGTGGTGAAATTCGTATCGGATAAAACCGCCTTCGATGCGGTGTACTATACCGTCATGGATGCCCTGGACGCGGCAGCTCGCCCCAAGGCCCCGGAAAAGGAGGAGAAGCCCTTCTACCGGACCATGACGGCCCAGGAGTTCCGGCAGCAGCAGAAGCCGGAGCCGGAGAAGCGCCCGCTGGGCAGCTATACCGCCCGTCCCGCCGCGCCGGTGTCCCGGCCTGCGGCGCAGCCGGAGGAAAGACCGGCCCAGACCATGGCGGTGCGGGACGTGGCCCCGGAGGCGGGCAGGCCCTTTACCGCGCCCACCGGCCGCCCCGGCGTCAGCTATCACATTACCCCGCCCGCCCCAAAGCCGGAGCCGGTGCGGGAGGCGGTACAGGAGACGGTGTCCCTGCCGGAGCAGGTGACCATGGAGCCACCCAGGGAGGCCCCCTGGCGCATTGCCGGCGAGGTGCTGCGGACGTATATCATCTGCGAGGACGAGGGGGAGAATGTGTGGCTCATCGACAAGCACGCCGCCCATGAGCGGGTGCGGTTCGACGCGCTGAAGGCCGCCGCGGAGCCGGTGATGACCCAGACCCTGCTGGAGCCGTTGGCGGTGGAGCTGTCGCCGGAGGACTGCGCGGCGGTGCTGGAGCAGCTGCCCCTGCTGGAGCGGTATGGCTTCCGGTGCGAGGATTTCGGCGGCGCGGTGCTGGTGCGGGGGGTGCCCGCCGGGGTAGACGACCCCACCGGAGCCCTGGAGGAGCTGGCGGAGGACCTGCGGCTGAACCGGGCGGACCCGGACGCAGCCCGGGACAGCCTATTGCAGACCATGGCCTGCAAATCCGCCATCAAGGCCGGGATGCACACGGACCCCGCCGAGCTGCGGCGTCTGGTGGACAGGGTCCAGTCCGGGGAAATTCAGTATTGCCCCCATGGCCGCCCGGTGGCGGTGCGGCTGAGCAAATACCAGGTGGAAAAAATGTTCAAGCGGGCGTGACGCCCGGAAAGGAGCGGCCTATGGCCCCCAGGGTCCTGTGTGTGGTGGGTCCCACCGCCAGCGGAAAAACGAAAATGGCTGTGGCTCTGGCCCGGCGCTTCGGCGGCGAGGTGGTATCCGTGGACTCCATGCAGATCTACCGGGGCATGACCATCGGCACCGCCGCCCCCACGGCGGCGGAGATGGAGGGGGTGCCCCATCATATGATCGCCGTGGCGGATCCGGCGGAAAGCTGGTCCGTGGCCCGGTTCTGCGAGGCGGCGGACGGCTGCATCCGGGACATTCTGGCCCGGGGCCGGCTGCCGGTGCTGGCCGGAGGCACGGGGCTGTATCTGGACGCCCTGATCCGGGGTGACGACTTCGCCCCCGGCAGCCAGGGCGGCGAGGTACGGCTGCGGCTCCAGCGGGAGCTGCGGGAGCAGGGGCCGGGGGCGCTGCTGGAGCGGCTGCGGACCGTGGACCCGGAAACCGCCGGACGGCTGCACCTGCGGGATGAAAAGCGCATTCTCCGGGCACTGGAGATCTATGAGCAGACCGGGGAGCCCATGTCCCTGCGGGACAGGCGGGGACGGCAGCGTCCGGACCGGTACGAGGCGGTGTATATCGGGCTGAGCTTCCGGAACCGGGAGGACCTGCGCCAGCGCATTGACCGGCGGGTGGACGACATGGTCCGCCAGGGGCTTTTGCAGGAGGTGCAGGACCTTCTGGACAGCGGCCTGCCCCGGGATGCCACGGCCCTGCAGGCTATCGGCTACAAGCAGTTTCTGGCAGTGGCCGACGGCGCGGCCACCACGTACCAGGCGGTGGAGGAGGTCAAGCTCCGCTCCCGCCAGTACGCCAAGCGGCAGCTGACCTGGCTGCGGCGCAACCCGGACATCCACTGGATCCTCTGGGACCGGGAGCCGGATTTCCCGGCGGCTTTACAGAATGCGACAGATTTTCTCACAGCCCATGGCTTAGGATAAGGGCAGGCGGACAGCCGTCCGCACAAAGAGAAAAGGAGCATTCATTATGCAGAAAAACAATCTTCAGGACATTTTCCTGACCAAGGTCCGCAAGCAGAGCCTGCCCGTTACCGTATTTCTGATGAACGGCTTTCAGCTGCGGGGCAGCGTCACCGGCTTTGACAGCTTCACCGTGGTGCTGGACACCGACGGCAAGCAGCAGGTGATTTACAAGCATGCAATATCCACCATCATTCCGGTTCATCCGGTGCCATTGAACGACCCGGGCTTGCCGTCGGAGGCGCAATAGCGCCGCCGCCCGACAGGGCGCACAAGCGCTTTGCCGCAGGCAAAGCCTTGGGCACGGGCGGATTCACTCCGTCCGTGCGGAATAAAATCACGGGGCCCCGGACGCCGCGTCTGCGGCGCCTGGGCAACAAGCAGCAGGTGATCTACAAGCACGCAATATCCACCATCATTCCGGTTCATCCGGTGCCATTGAACGACCCGGGCTTGC
>ERZ1106954.1691-NODE-1691-length-16179-cov-3.683143_pt1 | contig 16179 bp, 15 predicted proteins | sample MGYA00403678_ERZ1106954 | MGnify/ENA primary metagenome ERZ1106954 (study PRJEB35170, sample SAMEA104062445) | human gut metagenome | biome: human gut; feature: human-associated habitat; material: faeces | place: Denmark | collected 2012-08-20 ... | reverse complement strand
TCTCCAACAACATCCTGCCGCTCGGCTCGCTCGTCTTCGCGCTCTACTGCTGCAACAAGTTCGGCTGGGGCTGGGACAATTTCGTCGCCGAGGCCAACGCGGGCAAGGGCCTGAAGGTCAAGGCGTGGATGAAGCCCATCTTCCGGTATCTCGTTCCGGTCGCCATCCTCTTCATCTACATCTACGGCATGGTCACCTTCGGGTGGAAATAAGCGAAAAATCACGCCCGGCAGCTTCGGCTGCCGGGCGTTTTCTGCATGATAGGACTCAGGCGAAGGGCGCCTTGTTCGCGCGGTGGACCTCGATCTCGTCAATGACCGCGTTCGTGCGGCGCAGGACGAGGAAGGCGGCGATCTCGGCGATATCCTCCGCGGTGATCATCTCCTCGCCGGTCAGATCCGGGCGGGAGACCTTTGCCATATCGGTAAAGACGCCGCCCGGGGAGATCAGATGCACGCGGATGCCCTGTTCATAGACCTCCGCGGCCAGCGTCTTCGTGAATCCGGCCATGGCGTGCTTGGACGCGGCATAGGCGGCCTGGCGCACGTAGCCCTTGTGGGCGGTGACGGAGGCGATATTGAGGATGGACGCCGCCTGCGACTGCCGCAGCAGCGGCAGCGCCTTCTGGCACAGGAAAAACGGCGTGCGGCAGTTGAGCGTCATGATCTCGTCGAAGCGGGCGGGCGTAATGTCTTCAAAGGCGTCGCTCTGCGCCATTCCGGCGCAGTTGACCAGCACGTCGAGCCCGCCGAAGCGCGCCTGCACGGCGGCAAGGCATGCGTCCTGATACCCGGCGTCATTGACGTCGCCGGGCAGCAGCAGGGCCTCGGTGCCCTGCGGGAGGCCGGCGCGGACGGCCTCGAGCTTTTCCGTGTTCCGGCCGCAGAGCGCGAGGCGGAAGCCCTCGGCGGCAAACCGCCGGGCGATGGCGGAGCCGATGCCGCCGGAGGCGCCGGTGATGAGCGCGATGCGCGCGGGCGTCGGCATGCTCAGCACCCCGCGAAGGCCAGCAGCGCGCTGGTATCCAGCTGGTCGAACGGGCGCAGGAAGGGCGCGAGCTCCGCTGCGATCTGCCGGACGCCGCCAACGGAGTCGGACTCGATGTTGAGCGGGATGAGCGGGTCGTGCAGGCTCAGGCGCAGCAGGAACCAGCCGTCGCCGTGGGCCTTGTCGAGATTCACGCGGACGCCCTCAAAATTATCGGGCGCGACGGACCAGCCGGGCTGCGAGGCAGCGTAGACGTTCAGCTCGTCAATGATCTTCTGGCCGTAGGCCTTGAAATCCGGGACGAGGATGTTCATGCGGAATTCCTTGCTCTCGGCGGGCTCAGCCAGGTCGGCGATGAGGGATTCGAGCGTGTAGCCCTCTTTTTTCGCGCGGGCCAGCTCGATGAGCAGGCGGGTGACGAGATACGCGCCGTCGTCCAGGAAGTAATTCTCCTTCAGCGCGCCGTGGCCGGAGGTCTCCATGGCCAGCTGGCTGTCGTGGCCCTCGCGGTTGAGGCGCATGGACTCGTTGATGACGTTGCGGTAGCCGCGCTTGAAGCGGTGGTGCACGCCGCCGTGCTTCCGGATGAAGGCCGCGAGGCCGGTGGAGGTGATGGAGTCGGTGACGATGGTGGTGCCGGGATGCTCGCGCAGCAAGATCGCCGCCATCATGGCGATGATGCGGTTGCGGTTGAGCTCCGTCCCGTCGGACAGGACCGCGCCCGCGCGGTCGACGTCGGTGTCAAAGATGATGCCGAGATCGGCCTTCGATTCCTGAACCGCGTCCATGATCGACTGCATGGCGGTCTCGTTTTCCGGGTTCGGGATGTGGTTGGGGAAGGAGCCGTCGGGGTCGAGGTAGCGCGAGCCCGCGGTATCCGCGCCGAGCGGCTCGAGGACCTTCGCGCAGTAGAACCCGCCCGCGCCGTTGCCGGCGTCGACCACGATGCGCATGCCGGCCAGCGGCTGCTCACAGCCGGCGGCGTCCTGCACCTTTTTGCGCAGCTGCGCGGCGTAGGTGTCCATGAAGCTGCCCGTCACGATGCTGCCGGCGGGGAGGCCGGTATGCTCGCTGCCGCCTGCCAGCGCAAGGATCGCAGCGATGTCCTGCTTCTCCAGACCGCCGTCCTTGGTGAAGAACTTGTAGCCGTTGCGGTTGAAGGGCAGGTGGCTGGCCGTGATCATGACGGAGGCGTCAAAGGCGAAGCCCTCGGTGACCGTGGACATGAACATGGCCGGGGTCGAGGCCATGCCGAGGTCCGTGACCTGCAGGCCCTCGGCGGCCATTGCCTCCATGAGCCACAGCGCCAGCTGCGGCCCGGACAGGCGCGAGTCGCGGCCCACGGCCACGCGCAGCGTGTCCTTGCCCAGCCGCGTGCGCAGCCACAGGGCAAAGCCCCGGCCGATATCGCGGCAGGCCTGCTCGGTGAGGTTTACATGCTGGCCCTCGATGCCTTCCATGGCAACGCCGCGGATGTCGCTGCCATTCTGCAGTTTTGTGTAGTCCATACTGTTTCCTCCTGTTTTGATTCTTTTTCTTGCATGATACCACGGAAAACCACAAAATGCAACGCAGATATAAAAAATGATGGAAACAGCTTCGGCTGTTTCCATCGTTTTTTATTGGATCATCTCCAGCAGCGCTTCGGGGGAAAGGTCCTCCGTGACGCCGAAGCGGAGCATGGCGGTGAGCGTCTGCGGCAGGCCCTTGACCACGGTGTTGATGCCGGGGTTGGTCGAGAGCGTCACGTGGACGCCGAGATTCTGCAGCGTGACCTGCGCGAGCGTGGAATACTGTCCGGCCGGGTAGGCCAGCACATCGACCGGCCGGCCGGCCGCAGCTTCCAACTGCGCGCGGCTTCTGGTAAAGTCGGCGGTCAGCGCCTCGACGTAAGCCTCTTCACTCTCGCCGGGCAGCTGGAGGATGTTCTCCCGCACGGCGGCAGAGCCGTCTTCATACGGCGGCCACTGGTGCATGTCGTAGGTGTGGCTCTGGATGGAGATAAGGCCGGAGGCGGCCATCTCTGCCGCTTCCGCCGCGCCGAAGTGCGGCGTCATGGCATAGTCCGTATCCTTGTAGTGATCCTTGCCGAACGAGACGCCGATCGAGAAGATCGTCGCTTTCATGCCGTATTTCTGCAGGATCGGATAGGCGAGCGTGTAGTTGCTGAGATAGCCGTCGTCGAACGTGATGACGACAGGCTTTTTCGGCAGCGGCTCGCCCCGCAGGACGTAGGCCTGCAGCTCGTCAAAGGAAATGCCGGCATAGCCCGCTTCCGTCAGCGCGCGGATCTGCGCCTCAAACTGCTCCGGCGAGACCATCTCATCATTTGTCACGTCCTCGGCCAGGTGATGGTACATGAGGATGGGCACGCGCGTGCTGATCGCAGAGTCGGTCAGGGCCGTGGGCTGCAGGACGTCCGTAAAGTAGTTTGCGGGCGTGTCGGCGGTCACATAGGTCCCGAAATCGTCCGGCATCCACAGATCCGTCCGCCCGGCGATCCTTGCGCACATCATCTCGCCCACGTTGTTGCGGAAGTGCGTGCCGTCATAGAAATACCGCGGCTCGCAGCTGACGCTGCTGGACGAAAAGTCCCAGTACGGCGTGACGGCGGCCAGCGCCTGATAGAACTGCGCGACGTCCTCTGCCTGATAGTTTTGCAGGTACTCGGCGTAGACCGGCCCGGCGACCACCACGAGGTTGACCCCGGCGGCCTCGCACCGGGCCTTGATCGCGGCGACGCTCTGCATGCACGCGTCGGTGTAGGGAAGGGAGAGCGACTGATGGGGATAGTCGGTGAAGACAGGATAGCGCTCTAAATAACTGTCCATCGCGCCGATCGGCTCGGCATCGCGCACGCGCTTGTCGTAGCAGCCGGTCTGCTCGTCAAAGACGTCGAAGGTCTGCGGCAGGATGGTGTCGGTGCGCAGGGCCTTCAGCTTGGCGAGGGCGTAGCGCGGGTCGGCGAAGAGATAGCGCGTGTAGAATGAGAGGGCGGAGGTATCCGGGTCCTCCTTGTAGTGGAGGTTCTTCGTCAGCCGGTCGGATTCCTCGTCGTATTCCAGACCGTTGTCGAGATACACGTTCAGCACGAGGTTTTTGACCTCGTAGTGCCCGATCAGATAGTCCGCGATCTTCTCGCAGTCTCGCATGTCCGCGCCGTACATGATGAGGTTATAGAAGCTGGCGTCATACAGCTCGTTGAACCCGTCCACCGGGAACGAGCTGGTCGACGAGCAGCCGAGGATATAGGAATCGTATTCCCCGTGATGCTGCTCGAGATAGGAGAGCTTTGCCACGCGGGGGTTGTTGGTCTCGTCGTAGGAGAACCAATGAAGCAGCCGGTCGCCGAACGCACCGAAGGGGTCAGCCGCGAGATTCAGCCCGGCCAGCAGCGCGGCCAGCACAAAAACGGTCACGAGAAAGACCAGTACCCATTTTTTAGAACTCATAGCTGCACCGCCTTAAAACTGCGTATAGATAAAGCCCGACGGGATATACCCGGCCCGGAACACGCCGAGCAGGAACACCGCCAGCAGCAGCGCCGTCATGGCGGCCCACTGCACAAAGCCGGACTTCTTTTCAAGCCCCGCGCGGATCTGCACGCCGCGCTCCTGCAGACTCTCGAGCACCAGCAGGACGATGAGGCCCAGCGCGATGACGAGAAAATCCGTCTTCGCAAGTCCCAGCGACAAGAGCGTCCCGTCGAACAGCTGCCCCGGCTGCGGGTGCAGAACGGTGGTCTTCAGCAGGGTAAATACGCTCCGCAGCCGCGGCGCGCGGGTAAAATACCGCCCGATGAACACCAGCAGTGCCGTCCGCAGCGTCATGAACACGCGCCAGCCGGCACTCTTGTCGTTCACATGCAGCGCAGCCTTCCAGCGCAGGAACGTCTTTTCCAGCAGCAAAGACGCCGTGATGAGCACGCCGTTCCACAGGCCGAAGGCGATGTAGCGGAAATTCGCTCCGTGCCAGATGCCGATGATGAAGTAGACGATGAACGTCGCCAGCGACGTGGCGAAGATCTTGCCCGCCGTGCCGCCGATGTGCGTTCTGGCCCAGCGGGAGAGTTTGCCGAAGCCCCTGGAGAGCGAGATGGGGTAGAACACGTAGTCGCGCATCCACGCGCCGAGGGTAATGTGCCAGCGCCGCCAGTAGTCGGTGAGCGACGTGGCAAAGATCGGGCGGCGGAAGTTCTCCGCCATATCGATGCCGAACAGGCGCGCGACGCCGCGGGTAATGTCGATGCCGCCGGAAAAATCGCAGTAGAGCTGGATGCAGTAGAACAGAATGCCGCTCGCGATGACTGCGCCGCCGTAGGGGCAGCTATCCTTGATGACGGCGTTGACCAGCACGGCGGCCCGGTCGGCGATGACGAGCTTTTTGAAGTAGCCCCACAGGCACAGCTGGATGCCGAATTTGAGATCCCGCCAGTCGAGGCTCCGCTCGGCCGTCAGCTGCGGCGCGAGCTGGTCATAGCGGCTGATGGGCCCCTGTACCATCTGCGGGAAGAAGGAGACGAACAGGCCGTAGCGAAGAGGGTTTTTCTGCGCGTCCGTCTTTCCGCGGTACACGTCGATCACGTAGCCGACGGCCTGAAAGATGAAATAGGACAGGCCCATGGGCACGACAAAATCCCACCGGGGCAGCTTGTCCCCAAGGGCGGACGGCAGGGCGGAGGCCGTGAAGTTCCAGTATTTCATCAGATACAAAAGCCCGAAGCACAAAACGGCGCACACGGCGCAGATGCGCTTTTTGACGTGCCGCACGGCGGCCTTCGTCTGCTTGTCGGGCGCGGGGCGGGCGTTCTGCCGGGCAAGCAGCAGTCCGGTCAGCCAGGTGACGGCGGCGACGAGCACGAGCCACACGGCGCTTTTGACCCCGCCTGCGAGGTAGAACACCATGCTCGCCAGCAGCAGCACGACCCACTGGAGCTTCTTCGGCACCAGATAATAGAGGATCACGCCCGCTGCCACGAGCCCGACGAAGGGGAGCGAGGCAAACGACATCTCAGCTCTGCTTGCTCTCGATGAGCTCTTCGATGGCCTCGACGCTGTTGAAGTTCTCCGGCGTCAGATCGTCGACGCCGAGCTCGACGTCGAACGCCTCCATGAGCTCGGTCACAACGGCGACGATGTCGAGCGAGTCGATCAGGCCGTCGTCGATGAGGGCGGTCTCGGTCTCAAAATCGATGCCCGGGCAAATTTCACTCAGAATTTCAATGATCTGTTTTTTCATGGGGAAACCATCCTTTCAGTCCAGCCGCAGCACGACGGAGGTCCATCCGTCCGGCCGGAAATCGTTCTTTTCATAAAAGCGCTCGGCGGGCGTATTGCCCTGCCGTGCCCAGACCGTGCATTTCTGCCCGCCTGTGCGCGCGCGCAGCATGCCGAGCAGCCGCTGCGCCAGCCCCTGCCCGCGGCAGTCCGCCCGCACGGCCAGATGCCGGATCTCGCAGGCCGCACGCCCCGGCGCGTAATGCAGAAGTCCCGTGATCCCAGCCTCGTCTGTCAGGCAGAGCATTTCTCCTGCCTCCACGGCCGCGCGCAGCGCGTCGTCCGGCGGGATGCAGCCCGTCAGCGGGTCAAACTGTGCAAGAAGAAACGCCCGCATCGCGTCAAAGGACGCGTCTGCCGCCGCCTCTGCCTCCGCGGCTTCGGCCGCGGGCCGCGCGCGCCGCAGACGGCGGAAGCATTCGGCAAAGCCGAGCCCCCGCAGCTGCTCTGCCGCGGCGGACATGGCGTCCGCGTCCTTAGCGCGGCAGCTGAGTTCGGTCACGACGGGCTTTTTTACGTCCGGCAGGAAAAACGTCCCGCCGGGCTGCAGGTAAAAGTTCAGGATCAGGTGCCCGGGCCGCTGCCGCAGCAGAAGCAGGCACCCCTCGCGTTCCTCATAATACAGCCCGCGCGGCAGCTCGCGCTGATAGTCCTCCGCCGAGAGGAAGCAGTTGGTCACAACGCCGCGCCTGAGCTGCGCGGACAGAAGCGGCGCGAGCGCCGCATAGCTCTCAGCCCTCTGCATGCAGATACCGCTCCTTCAGAGCCACGCGGTCGATCTTGCCGTTGGCGTTGTAGGGCAGGGCCTCGAGCTTTTCATAGAGGTTCGGCAGCATGTATTTGGGCAGCAGCTTCCGCAGGTCCTTTGCCAGCGCGTCCGGCTCCATGCCGCCCGCGTAGACGCAGAGAATGCGGTCGCGCGCCGCGTCATAGAGGCAGGCAGCTGCCTGCATCCCGGCGAGGCTGTGCAGGGCGACCTCGATCTCGCCCAGCTCGATGCGGTAGCCCATGTGCTTGATCTGCCCGTCGCGGCGGGCGAGGAAGTAGAGGTATCCGTCCTCCCGCAGCACGGCCATATCGCCGGTGCGGTAGAGGATGTCGCGGAAATCGGGGCAGAGCGGGTTCTGGATGAAGGCCGCGTCCGTCTTGGCGGGGTCTGCAAAGTAGCCCGCGGCGACGCCGGAGCCGCGCACGCAGATCTCGCCCGGCTCGCCGGGCTGCGCCTCGGTCAGATCGTCCTTCAGGAGGATGATCTGCTTGTTGCGGCAGGCACGGCCGATGGGGATGGGCTCGTCGTCGCGGTACTCGCGCGTCAGGTGCATGGCGGCGCAGTCGATGGTCGTCTCGGTCGGGCCGTACATGTTGACGACCTGCAGTCCGGGCACGGCGGCCTTCCACAAATTCACATACCGCGCCTGCAGCGCTTCGCCGCCGAGCGCGGCCTTTTTCAGGTGCGTGGGCGCGTATTTTGTGAGCGCGCCGGAGGCCGCGACCAGATGGAACGCCGAGGTCGCCCAGTTGATGGCGGTGACGCCCGCTTCCTCCATGGCCTTGAGCAGGAGCATGGGGAAGGTGAAATATTTCTTCTCAAAGATGCGGCAGCTCGCGCCGAGCGAGAGCGTCTGGTACACATCCTTGCCGGAAAGATCAAAATAAAACGGGGCCTGATTGCCGAAGATCTCATCTTCGGTATAGCCGCAGAATTCTGTCATCCAGGCCGTGAAGTCCAGGATCGCGCGGTGTGGGATGACGATGCCCTTCGGCGTGCCGGTCGAGCCGGAGGTGAAGAGCACGTAGACGGGGTCGATGTCCAGAATTTCTTCGCGCCGGGCCCGCAGCAGCGCCTCGTCCGGCGTGTGCTGGGAAGCCTCTTCAAGCGAGACGAGCGGCGCGCAGTCCGCCAGTGCGCGGGCCTGCGGCTCGTTTGCCGCCGTATGGACGATCGCGCGCGCGTGGACCTGACCGAGGATGCTGCGCATCCGCGCCTCAGGCATCTGCTCGTCGATGGGGACATAATAGCAGCCGCTCTGCAGCACGCCCTGCATGGCGGTGACGCTCGCCGCAGTCCGGCCGATCATGACGGCCACCGGCGCATTCCTGCAGCCGGGGAGGCCGGCCAGCACGGTCCCGAGCGCCTGCGCGTCATGGAGCATCTGCCGGTAGCTCACGGCGCCTGCGGCGTCGGAAAACGCAGTCTTGTCCGGCACGCGCGCGGCAGAACGCTCGAGGTATTCAGCAACATTTCTCAGCGGCATACAGTTCGGCTCCTTCCGGATGGGATACGGATCAAATACTTTTGAGAATTTTACCACATCCGCACGCAAATGTAAAGGCGGCAAGGCGCCTGCAAAAAATGATGCGCGCGGCGGTTGAGTCCGGGCGCGATCCATGGTAGAATGACAAAAAACAAACAGGAGCAGAGCTTATGAACATTCTGATCTCGAATGACGACGGGATCCGGGCGGAGGGCATCGCGCGGCTGGCCGCGGCGGCGCTGCCGTTCGGCAGGGTCTACGTCGCCGCGCCGCAGAGCCAGTGCAGCGGCATGTCGCAGAAGCTGACCATCCGCGGCACTCTTGCAGTGGAGCAGGCGGATTTCCTCGTCCCGGTGGAGGCCGCATGGGCCGTCGGCGGCACCCCGGCCGACTGCGTCAAGGCAGCTGTCAAGGCCCTCGTCCCCTGCAGGCCGGACGTGGTGCTGACGGGCGTCAATCAGGGCTGGAACGCGGGCCTTGACATCGCCTATTCCGGCACGATCGGCGCCGCGCTCGAGGGCGTGATGAACGGCATCCCCGCCATCGCCTTTTCCGCGCGGGAGTTCTGCGACCCGGGCGCAATGGAGGTGTATCTTCCCCGCGTGCTGCAGGAGCTGCTGCAGGCGCTTCCGAAGCCCGGGACGCTCTGGAACGTCAACTTCCCGGACTGTGCTGCGTCCGCCTGCAAGGGCATCCTGCGCGGCCGCGTTCCGGCCGCGTGCAGCTTCTATGACAACGAATATGACCGGGCCGAAGGCGCGCTTTCCATCCGCGTGTCGAACCCGGGGCCGGAGCAGTGCAGGGAAGGCAGCGACATCCACGCCATTCTGCACGGCTATGTCTCCATCGGCGAGGTCCGCAGTCCGCTTTTCTGAGTATCTGAGACAAAACAGGAGGAACCAACCATGTATGATGTGATCGCGCTGGGCGAGCTGCTGGTCGATCTGGCAGAGCGCTCCAAAGACGAGGCCGGCTATCCCACGCTGGCAGCCAATCCGGGCGGCGCGCCCGGCAACTTCCTTGCGGCGCTCAGCGCCTACGGAAAAAAGACCGCTTTCCTCGCCAAGGTCGGCGACGACACCTTTGGCCGTCTGCTCGTCGGCACGATGCAGTGCGCGGGCATCGACGGCCGCGGCATCCAGATCGACCCGGACACGTTCACGACGCTGGCCTTCGTGACCTTCGACGCGCACGGCGACCGCTCGTTCGCCTTCGCCCGCAAGCCCGGCGCGGATACGCAGCTGCGCTGGGACGAGATCGACCCCGCGATGCTCGATGAAACGCACGTGTTCCACTTCGGTTCGCTCAGCTGCACGGACGAGCCCGCCCGCAGCGCGACCCAAAGCGCCGTCGCCTACGCCCGCGCCCACGGCAAGCTCGTCACCTACGACCCCAACTATCGCCCGCCGCTCTGGAAGACGGAGCAGGAGGCCAAGGAGCAGATCCTCTGGGGCCTGCGGCAGGCCGATATCGTCAAGATCAGCGACGACGAGGTGCGCTTTCTCTGGGGCTGCGGTCCCGAGGAGGGCGCAGCGCGCCTGCTTGCGGACTTCGGCGTCCGCCTGGCCATGGTCACCTGCGGGCCGAAGGGCTGCCTGCTGCAGAATGCCGGGGCAGCCGTCCGCGTAGCCGCGCCGCGCGTCCTGCCGGTCGACACGACGGGCGCGGGCGATATTTTCGGCGGCAGCGCCGTCAGCCGCCTGCTGCAGCTGGGCCGCGCGCCCGAGGCGCTGACCGAGGACGAGCTGACCGCCATCGGCCGCTTCGCCGCCACGGCGGCCAGCCTGTCCACGCAGTACCCCGGCGGCATCTCCGCCATCGTCCCGGAAGAGACCGTGCTGCGGTGCATGGAGGGCTGAGTAAAAACAGGCACGCAATGCTTGCGGCACGCATTTTGTGGCACAATGCCTTCCGGTCCGCTTTATCGGCAGCATTGCGCCGGGAACGGTATGCTGCTTCCTTACATATGCCGCGATATATGAAATTCCCCAGAGCGGTTCATCCTGCCCCGGGGAATTGCTTTATGCTTCGGTATTTCTGTCCTTACGGGCGGCGAAGCGATCGCTGAAGACGAAGTAGCGCTGGCCAAAATAGTTCAGCAGCGCATAGCTGAGCGAACCAACGGACATTTCGCAGTTGCCGCGGATATTCTCCGTGCCGCCGAACGAGAAGAAGCGCGTCACGGAGTGCGAGCGCAGCAGCAGGCGCGAGACATACGGCCCGATGAGATAATACGACAGCAGATAGCACACAACAATGTCCAGCACAAAGCACAGCAGCTGCTTCGAGGTGGTCTTGTGGCCGGGGAAGAGCAGATAGTTGCAGGAAAGATACCAGATGATGCTGCCGAGGCCGTAGTTCACGATCGGCGCAAAGTGCTTGCTGACGTCGGCCACATTATAAAGGAGAAACATGATCCCCGTGCAGACGATGAAGTTCAGAACGCCGACCAGCAGATAAAGCGCCAGCGTTTTATCGATCATCTTTTTCAGCTTCAAGCGTTTCCCTCCCGTGCAGCATGATTGCACCATTATACCGCGTTTTCCCCCAAAAGGCAAGCGCTTTCTGCCGGTTCCGCCGTGCAGCCCGGATTCTCCCTTGCAAACACTTTCCCTTTATGATATGATTCAGACTGTCAAAAACCTGCCCAGCCGAAAATTACGCCGGGAAGAAAAGTGGAAAAGGAAACCGTCAGGGTCAGCTTGGCGAAAAAGTCCGAAGGGATTTTTTGACAAGCTGTTTTATTCCTGCAGCATATCGAGGAACTGCTGCTCCGTCAGAACAGGGATCCCAAGCTCGCCTGCCTTGCGCAGCTTGCTGCCCGCATTCTCGCCTGCCACGACATACGTCGTCTTCTTCGAGACGGAGCCGGAGGCCTTGCCGCCGTGCGCCTCGATCTTTTCCGTGGCCTCATCGCGCGTGAACAGCGACAGAGCGCCCGTGAGCACGAATGTCATGCCCGCAAAGCGGTCGTCCGACGGCGCGGCCGTGCTCTCAAAATTCACGCCTGCCTCGCGCAGGCGGCGCAGCATGTGCTGCGACTGCGGGCTTGCAAACCACGACACGATGCTCTGTGCCGTGATGGCCCCGATGTCGCTGACCTGCGTGAGCGCGGCCTCGTCCGCCTGCATGAGCGCGTCCATGGAGCCAAACGTGCGCGCAAGCACCTTGGCGGCCTTTTCGCCGACCTGCCGGATGCCGAGCGCATAGATCAGGCGGCTGAGATCGGCGCTGCGGCTGGCCGCGATGGAGTCCAGCAGCTTCTGCGCGGCGCGCGTGCCGCTCTTCCAGAGGCTCTTCAGGTCATCCAGCTGCAGGTAGTAGATATCCGCCGGAGAATGGATGTGGCCGCCCGCGATGAGCTGGTCCACAATGGCCTCGCCGAGGCCCTCGATATCCATGGCGCCGCGCGAAACAAAGTGCGCGATGTTGCGGCTGAGCTGGGCCGGGCACTCCGCGCCCGTGCAGCGCATGGCCGCACCGTCCGGGTCCCGCTCGACCGGCGCGCCGCAGACGGGGCACACGGACGGCAGACGGAACGGCACGGCGTCCTGCGGGCGCTTCTCCGGCACGACCGCAAGAATTTCCGGGATGATCTCGCCCGCCTTGCGGATGGTGACGGTGTCGCCGATGCGGATATCCTTTTCGGAAATGAAGTCCTGATTGTGGAGTGTTGCGCTTGTGACCGTTGTGCCCGCCAGCCGGACGGGGCTGACGACAGCGCGCGGCGTCAGGACGCCGGTCCGCCCGACCTGCACGACGATGTCCTCCACAAGGGTCTCACGAATTTCGGGCGGATATTTATAGGCGCAGGCCCAGCGTGGGAATTTCGCCGTGCTGCCGAGCTGCGCGCGCTGCGGCAGGCTGTCGAGCTTGACCACCGCGCCGTCGATGTCAAAGGCAAAGCCGTCGCGCGTCTCGCCGATCCCGGCAATGCACTGCAGGGCCTCATCCGCCGTGGCGCAGCGCGTGTGCGGGATAACATGGAAGCGCAGCGCCTGCAGGAATTCCAGCGTCTCGATGTGCGACGTGAACTCCCGCCCCTCGGCAAGCTGGAGGTTAAAGACGAGAATGTCCAGCCTCCGCTCCGCCGCCACGGCGGGATCGAGCTGGCGCAGGCTGCCCGCTGCGGCATTGCGTGGATTGGCAAACAGCGGCTTGCCCTCCTCCTCGCGCGCCTCGTTGAGCTGCGCGAAGACCGCGCGGGGCATGAAGACCTCGCCGCGGACAATGAGACGGTGCGGCGCGCCGTCCAGATGCATGGGAATGGAGCGGATCGTCTTGAGATTCTCCGTCACGTCCTCGCCGATGCGGCCGTCGCCGCGCGTTGCGCCGCGGACGAACGCGCCGTCCACATATTCCAGCGCAACGGAAAGGCCGTCGACCTTCGGCTCGACGCTGTAGACGGCGTCCGGCACGCTCTCGCGCACCCGGCCGTCAAATTCGCGGACCTCGTCCGGCGAGAACACGTCCTGCAGACTCTCGAGCGGCACGGCGTGCTCGACCTTTTCAAACTTGCTCAGCGCCTCGCCGCCGACCCGGCGCGTGGGCGAGAGCGGCGATGCCAGCTCCGGATGCGCGGCCTCCAGCTCCTCCAGCCGCCGCAGCAGCCGGTCATATTCATAATCCTCCATCTCGGGCGCATCGAGCACATAGTACTGATGGTTCGCCCGCTCCAGCACCTCGGTCAGGTGCGCGATCTCTTCGCGTGGGTTCATGTTCCTTCCTCCTCCGGGCCGCCCAGCCCGATGTAGGTGGACGGCACATTGCCGACGATGACGGTCTCCGCCGCAAGGACGGTCACATCGACGGCGAGCTCCTGCGTACCGGCCAGCGACAGGATCGTGACCGTAACGTGAATATCGATAAAAATCTGGTGCAGTGTCTGGTTGATCCCGACCGTGCTGAAGCGGTTCCGGAACGCGGCGTCCGAGGTCCGCACGGCCAGCACGCGCACGACCAGCCGCGGCCCCATGCCGGAAAACAGCTCCGGCAGCACGACGCTCCCGACCGGGATGCCGAGCTCCTCAACGGACAGGTCCGCGAGATTTTCGTCGATCCGGGCCGTCAGCGCCGTGCGGAAGCGGTTCAGCCCCGCCACGTTCGACCGCACGGCCGTGACATTGCCCTGCGTATCCTTCTCCAGCTCGACGAGCTTGTCATAGGTGATCTCCTCCGCCGTGAGCGTGTCCTGCACGGCGTCGTTGATGGCCGCCACCACGATGCGGTTCACCGTGTTGGAGGTGCGGGCCGTGGCCAGATTTACCACAATGGGCTTCATGTGCAGCACGGCGGCGATGGTCAGCCCCAGCAGCAGCGCGAAAACCAGTGTGATCCAGATCAGAGCCTTCTGCCGCCCTGTCAGCCGCAGATACCGAAGCCGTTCCACAGCAGCCACCCCCTTTAGGGGATTGTATGCCGTCACGGCTTTTCCTCATTCCTCCAGCCAGCTGCGGACGATCTCCTTGAAGACCTTGCCACGCTCGGCGAAGTTCTTGAACTGGTCAAAGGCGGCGCAGGCCGGCGACAGCGTCACCACGTCGCCGGGTACGGCGCGGTCGCGGGCGGCCTCCACAGCGGCCCGGAAGGGCGTGACCTCGATGATCTCCGGGTGACCGGGGCGGTAATCCGGCGCTGCCTCCACGGCGGCCCGGATCTTGCCCGCTGTGGCGCCGCAGAGCACCAGCAGCTTCACATGGGCCGTCACCTCGGGGCCAAGCACGTCAAAGGGGATGTGCTTGTCGTAGCCGCCGGCGATGAGGATGACCTTCTCCTTGAAGGAGCGCAGTCCCGCGATGGTGCGGGAGGGGCTGGAGGCAATGGAGTCGTTGTAGTACCGGACGCCCCGGTAGGTGCGCACCAGCTCGATGCGATGCTCCACGCCGCCGAAGCTCCGCGCCACCGCGTCCACATCCGCATCCGTTGCAAGACCTTCCGTCGCGCAGGCGGCAGCCATGTTCCAGAGCCGGGCGGCGGCCATGCGGGAGCTTGCCGACAAGTGCGGCGGCACATGGGCGATTTGGCTCGACGGTTACATACACAGCGGCGACGCGCCGACTGTACTGCTGCCGCCGGACTTCGTCGAGTTCTGCGCCGCAATAGGCGCGATCTTCCAATACGTTATTGATATATCCTATGACTACTCATCTGAAGGAGGGGCTGACCGTGGCACGGCTGAGGATCGACCTGACACTCACCGCGGGTGAAGAAAGCGTGTGGAGCATTTCGACCGGCGAAGCAGAGGCTGACGACGCCGAAACGCTGATTGAGAAGCTGATTTCCATGGCGCTGCCCGAAAAGGAGCGCATGGCAGAGCGCGCCGCCAAGTGCGGCGGGAGGGGGACAGTCAGCTTCGCGGGGTGCGTACACCGCGGCGAGATGCCCGCGGTCTATCTCAGTCGGCGCTTCATCAGCTTCTGCGCGGAAATACACGCCGCAATACTTTACGACATCCGCATTGCGGCGGACTATACGGACGATGGCTCGGAGCAGACGGTATGAAGAATCGGCGATATGGAAAATTCAGGTTCGGCGACTGCACCGCGTCATGGGCAGTCATTGCGCTGTGGCTGCTTTTCTCGGCCGCGGCATTAGTGCTGGCGCTGCCGCGCTGGATGGCAGTTTTACCGGCGGTATTCGCCGCGATTCGGCTGTGGGCAGTGCTTTCCCCGCAGCGCGAGAGCTTTATTCTGAACCGCGGCTCTGTCACGGTCTTTCGCGGCAGGAAAAGCCGAACTATCGACTTGTCCCCGGACATCACCATAGTGGTGTCATACGCGGATATCTGCCCTCCGCTGACCGTGCGCACGCCAGTCGGGAACCGGACCCACATACTGAAAGACAGGTACGCCGTCTCTATCCTGCGTGAAACTCCGCTGGATGCAGCCTTAGAGGGGCTGCACCGGAACGGCATGAAGAAGTACACGGACAGCTGGGTGCAGACTGTTTTTGAGGGCTGTCGGTACGTCTACGGTTTCGTGTGCGATCAGGCCATGCTCGATGAACTGACCGCAGACAGGCCGTGCCTGCTGATAATCCCGGAATCGCTGTCAGGTAAAATAGCCGTCAGCTCAGCCGCGGCAAACGTGTACATAGACGCGGGCTGCTGACGCATGGACGATGATTCGCCCCAAAGGAGGTAACAATGAAAGCTGCAAACAAAAAGAGAAAAACCGTTTTTCATGGATCTGTTCTGATCCGCAGGTTGTTAAGGATTATTCCGATTCCGAGTACTGCGGATTTACTTTTACAGATGATGCATATCTGGCACTTTTTGACCTGATGAAAAGCAGAGGATATGATATCAGAAAAAAGCATATGGATTGTGGAATGACAATCTTTGACCAGGAGACACAGGATACACATGCCGGCGGAAGCGGCTGTGGATGCGCAGCGTCAACACTGGCTTCTTATATTCTGCCAAAGCTTGAGAACGGAGAGTGGAGAAAGATACTCTTCGTGCCGACCGGTGCATTGATGTCAACGGTCAGCTTCAATGAAGGAGAAAGCGTTCCGGGAATTGCACATGGAATTGTGCTGGAACATTGTTAAAGGAGGAAAGAAAATGGACTATATCAATGCATTCTGGGTAGGAGGACTCATCTGTGCACTGGCGCAGATCCTGCTTGACCGGACGAAAATGATGCCGGGAAGAGTCATGG
>ERZ1106954.1671-NODE-1671-length-16296-cov-5.192291_pt1 | contig 16296 bp, 19 predicted proteins | sample MGYA00403678_ERZ1106954 | MGnify/ENA primary metagenome ERZ1106954 (study PRJEB35170, sample SAMEA104062445) | human gut metagenome | biome: human gut; feature: human-associated habitat; material: faeces | place: Denmark | collected 2012-08-20 ... | reverse complement strand
GTTCGTAGCCAACACTTACATGAAACAAAATAGCCAAGTGATGAATAAGACGTAAATAAACGAAACCGCACCTAGAGGTCGTACCTCTGGACCCCACTAATAAATTATTTATGAAAGTGTTTATTGACGGTTAGGCACCATTAAAATTTTTATAAACAAGATACATAAAGCGTTATATACATTTTAACCCATCTAAAGTTTCCAAATCATCAGCAACAATTAAATATATTGAATAATGTTTAATAACATAGTAACATGTAAACAAGAGAAAAATGATTATGAAGAAGAATTGGTTGTTTAAACTTTTGCGTAACAAAGATTTTATTCAGTTTATTGCAGCATTGATAATCGGCGAAGATGTGATGATGATACAAAGATAAAGGGAGAGCAATTATGAATACTGTTTATGAGCAACTATTATATACAACGTTAAGAATAGAATGTAAAAATAGTGAGGGCAGAGTGACATCAATAGGAACAGGATTCTTGCTGTCTCGTCCTGTAGGGGAAAACCAGTATAAATTGTATTTGGTTTCGAATAAACACGTGTTGATTGGAACTCCAAATATTGCTATATCTTTCACATGTAAAGAAAATGGGGAACCGAAGCATGGACATAAACAGGAGCTTAACCTTCAAGGTATAGATCGAATTGTCAAAGGGCACCCCAATCCAAATGTCGATATTGCGGCAATGGATTGTACGGGGCTTTTCATTACTATGGAAGACAAAATATACTATAAGTATGTTGATTATTCTATGCTTGCTGATTTTCATGAGCCAGAATTATCGGTTGCGGAGAATGTGTATTTCGTTGGCTATCCAGATGGTAGATATGATATGGCTAATAATCTACCGCTTATTAGAACTGGCATGATTTCAAGTCATCCGCAATATGATTTCAATGGACAGCCCGAATTTGTGATTGATGCACAAGTATTTCCAGGTTCAAGCGGAAGCCCTGTTTACATAGACTTGACATTCGAGAATTTTAAGAATGGGCAAATTGTAGTAGGACAAAGAAAGCTGAAATTGCTTGGTATTGTTGCGATGACAATGATTCGGAATAATACATTGCAGGCAATCCCAGCAGGAACGAATTACATTATGCAAGAGGTGCTAGGATTAGGAATAGTTTTTAAATCGACAGCGATTAAAGAACTCGTTGATTCGATGCCATTAAATTTAAAAATATGAACCACAAGTTGTAAGTTATATAAGGTGCCAGGCACCATTAAAATTTTGGCTTTGATAATTATAGGAGCTATGCATTATGAAATTTAAAACAGATATTTTTGAAGGAATAGAACCGCCATCAAGTAGTAGATTTAAGCTGGAAGGTGTAAAATTTCCAACAAGTCAAGAGGTGTATTTCATGAGCAAATGGCATGAACTTTTTGAACGATATGAAATGGCAAGATTATTTTTAAGAAAAACAGAGGAAGATAATTGGGATTATTGGTTTAATAAAGTGGATGATATGATTACTCAAAAAGAAATTGAATTGACATTTAAATCCCAAATGCTAGAAACAGCATTAATAAATTATAATATATTAGTTGACCTAACATGGACAATTACATATGTTTCAGCAGAGTTCGTTTTATATAAATTTGATAATGATGGAAATGTGACTAATTCGGATGAAATTATTGGAATGCATACAATTGAAAAGTCATTGGAGATGTTGAGAAAGACAGAAAATGGTGTAAGTACACCGCATGCAGAGGGAAATCCTTTTCAGTATCTTAAGGTGATGAGACCGGAATTTTCAGACGCAATTGATTTGATTATTGCATTCTGGAAAGATTTTTCAGAGTCGAAAATTAGGAATATATATAACTATATTAAACACAAAGGAACACCATGTTATAAGGAAATTGAAGCATTGAGAGATACTCGATTTTTTAACTTTGTTATTGGCAATGAATCATATCCTATAGATATAAGGGATGTGAGAAAAGTTCTCTCAATTGACGAATTAATAGATGAATTAAGAAGATTCGATGATGAAAAATTATATCCATATGTTGTCGATTTAATTGATAAACTTAAAAACGCAGTTAATCCATCTCCAATGATAATTTAAGGTGGCAGAACATGCTATTTCAAAGCAACCGATGACGATGCTCATTTTGATTAAAAAAATAAGAATATAAGGTGTCGGGCACCATTAAATTTTAGGGGACATAAGCATATCGAGAATAGCTGTGTGGCTTGACATCCTGTTCCCAATTTTTATCGAACCAATTTAATTTGTTTTTCATGTGATTTACACTTCCATGTATAGCATAGAGGAAATCGCATGAGATGTGGGGTCAATAGCTCCCATTGTTGCTCGAAACTTTACACACCTCTCCGTGGTGGGCAGCAGGCAACGATCTTATGGTCGGCTGAGATGTGAAGGATAGATAAAAGGGAGAAAGTTGGAATGTACGATTATTTGAAGTCAAAAAGCGCTATTGAAAATATTCTTTTGTCTAAAACTAAAATTGAAGACAAAGATAAAATTCCTGCTTCTGATAGTGAATTTACATATACAAATGGCATTAGAACATGGGTTGGCGCATTATTTGTTGATATTGTTAATTCAAGCGAGTTATGTAAAACTCCTAATGAGGATACAGCACGTATACTTCGTGCGTTCTGTTCTGAGATAATTGCTATTTTGAAGGATGATTCAAATTACCGTGAGATAGGAATCAGAGGTGACTGTGTTTATTGTATTTATACAACACAATATGTCGCTGATTTGGTTGATATATTCAGGCATGCATATAGAATAAACACATTCATGGAAATGTTTAATAAACTTTTGGAAGATAATGGATTTCAGAAAATTTACGCAGGAATTGGGTTGGGGTGCGACAAAGAACTTATTATAAAAGCAGGACAATCTGGAAGTGGTATAAATGATAAAATATGGATTGGAAAAGCAGTTGTTGATGCCTGTCATCTTGGAAATACAGCAAATCGGAATGGCATATCAGCTATTGCGATGAGCCCAACGTTTTATAATGAGATAAAAGAATCTTTAGAAAAAGAAAATGAGGGTTATAAGACATGGATTAGTGCTCACAAATCCAACTATTATACAATTGATTTTTATCATGGCAATATTGTAGAAACTGCATTTAATGAATGGATAGAGAAAGGAATGCCACTATGACAGGAACCACGATAGCAGATACATTGGACACAGAGGAACAGATAGAAGAGGCGAAATCCTCACTGGAGAGAATAAATAGTTGGATAAATAGCTGTGATTCAAAAGCAGGTACAGTGCTTGCATTGACAGGTGTTTTATTAACCATCATTTTCACAAATGATGGAGTGGCTGAAATGTACAACGTGTTGCAGAGTATTATACCGCCAGTAAATTTTTGTACAGTTTTATATATTGGATTTCTTGGGATTTCTGTACTCACGCTGTGCTATGGAATTGCGCGATTAATTACAACATTAATTGCAAGAATTGATGCTAACATTTACCAGCAACCTGAAATGATAACAGATTCGGTTTTGTTTTTTGGAAAGATAAGCGATAGGGCATCCTATCAGATTTTTCAAAATGATATATTAAGCATAAAAAAGGAAGATTATTTGAAAGATCTCCTTTCCCAAGTCTACATAAACTCGAAAATTGCAAATGAAAAATATGTGAACTACAATAAAGGGATTAAGTGGACGATAATTGGGTTTATTGCATTTATCGTAATGTTTCTAATTGGAATCTTCTTGTATTGAGGGATAGAAAAAACTAATGGCTGATTATGATTACAAAGCAGGTAAGCAAAGGCTAGAAGAAATTTTAGATAACGATATGGAGGTTGTTGAGCAAGATAAACTTCCAAATGACGATGATTTCACATTCACAAACGGCTACTATAGTTGGGTGAGTGCCATTTTTGTAGATATGCGTGATTCAACAGAATTGTGTGCAGATGAAGACAAAGAAAAATTAGCTAAGGTCTTTCGAAGCTTTTCCTCAGAGATTATTGAAATCTTGAGAGATGATGAAAAACTTCGAGAAATCGGCATTCGTGGAGATTGCGTGTATGCGGTATACACGAGCCCTTTGAAAACAGATATATATGAGTGTGCAGATAAGTGTTTTTATGTAAACACATTTATGAAGATGCTTAACCGACTTCTTAAACAACATAGTTTGCCGGAGATTAAAGTCGGGATTGGCTTATCTTCAGCTCAAGAATTGGTAGTTAAGGCAGGACGAAAAGGCGTTGGAATTAAAAGTAAAATATGGATTGGTAAAGCTGTAACTAGAGCCTGCCACTATGCTAATTATGGAAATAAAGATGGAAATCCAGCAATTGTTTTTGGATCTTGCAGTTACAATAATATGATTGATCAGTTAATAAAGAATGATCCTGATAAGAACCCAAAAGAATGGTTTACATATCATAAAGATGAAGGAGAGGGAGATTATTACACTGCGAATATCATCAAAACTGGATTTGATAATTGGATAAGTTCTGGCATGAAAATTGATTAAAGAAAATGATGTTGCTCGCATACCCAACACAGTGCTATACTTAAACCATTAAAAAGGAAAGAGGTTATCACCTATGCCCAGAACCAAAGGAAGCAAGAACCGTCCAAAATCCAATATTACCAAAGACTACGCAACCCGGATCGCGGAGAAACAGGAATCCATCGCCTCTCTGACTTCTGGAATCACTTCCATCACTGCAAACATTGACACTTTGAAGGCTGATCTGAAAGAGAAGAAGTCTGCTCTGAAGAAGACCGAAAAAGAAGTGGCATCCCTGGAAGCGAAGAAGGCAAAGGCAGATGCTAAGGTCGCTGAAGAAGCTAAGAAGGCTGAAGCCGAGAGTGTGGTTAAGAAGCTACTGGCCAGCGGGATGAGTGCAGATGAAATCCTTGAAAAGCTGAAATAAACAAGAACCCAAGAAAAAATAAATGCCGTGTGGACAAACTGAACTCCAGGAGCTCACACGGTATTTTTGAAGGTTGTCATATAGTTTGTAACGAAAATAAAATGAGAATAAAAATGGAGTGTGAGAAAAATGAATTTATCAAAAATACATCATATTGCAATCATCGTATCTGACTACGAAGCAGCTAAGGATTTCTATGTGAACAAGCTGGGATTCTCTGTCATCAGAGAGAACTATCGCTCAGAGCGTAAAGACTGGAAGCTGGATCTGCGTGTCAATGAACACACAGAACTGGAGATTTTCGCTGAGGAAAAACCGCCGAAGCGTGTGAACCGTCCCGAAGCCTGTGGCCTGCGTCATCTTGCATTCTGTGTGGAGAGCGTGGAGCAGACGGTGAGAAAACTGGCAGAAGTTGGGATTGAATGTGAGCCAATCCGTGTGGATGATTACACCGGCAAGAAGATGACATTCTTCCACGACCCGGATGGACTGCCGCTGGAACTGCACGAATAATTATGGGAGAGAAAAGAGCATATAAAGCCAGAAAGCCTGGCGGCGGCCGGAAAAAGTTAAAGCCGGAATACGATGCCAGGAAGAATCTGAAAAATCAGATGGATGCGGCTGTGGCGCTCTATGAGGAGGACTGCTCCCTCCAATCCATCGCCGATGTGCTAAACCTAAACCCAATCAAAGTGAGAAAGCTGCTCATCACAGCCGGTGTGTATGAATCAGAAGTGGCGGAGAAGGTACAGGACACGTTTGAGAGGTATCGAAAAACGCAGGACTATAAAACTTCCATTCTCTCAACGGCAACAGTCCTTGGCCTATCCAAAGCCTCCGTCACATCGTACCTGCCTTATGAAAAAGGCGTGTACTTTCCAAACATAGCAGATAAAGAGAAAATCAGCGTAGGAGCAGAGCGGCAGCGGAGATACAGAGCGGTAAGAAAACTGAGAACCGAGCCGACAGAGGAGCACCTGTGGGAGGTGGTTCTTCTTTATGCTGGTGTGAGCTTTAAAACGTACTCGGGTTTACCCTTTACCTATGAAATACGAAAGGGCCGGAACGGGCAATACACAAAGGAACTGTGGATCGATCGCAGAGAGAAGAGTAAAAGTCTGGCGTGGAGTTCTGTGCTGCTGGCTCTGGGCAATATTAAAAAGGTAGGAGAAGTAGTTGAACGACCGAAAGCGCTGGGCGATATCCGGGGTGTGACCTATATATACGGAATGTTCTATCGGTTCGGACTGATCGACGTGCCGGATGAAGCAAAAGAAAAGATGAAGAAAGCATTCAGCAAATCGTCCTGACACGGATGCCGCAGAGGGTGCGGAAAAGAAGAATCACCCAATGTTTGAGTCACTGTGTGAACTCCTGGAGATTATACAAAAAGACCGCCTGCGGAATGAACCACAGGCGGCTGAAATCACATTATAGCTTATTCAAAAAGTCTTCCAGAACATGGTTCCACTTTTCGGGGTACTCATAGAACATCAGGTGACCACCCATGACGTAGGTGTCGTAACCGGGAAGCTGTGCTTCGACAAAGGGCTTTGCAATGTCCTGCCAGTGTTCTGCAATGAACATCAGGCTGGGCAGAGTTGCACCGACTTCTTTTGCGATTTCAAGATAGTTGGAGAACACAGCGTCGCAGAACAGCTGACGGCAGATCCAGTACGGCGTGCGGCCGGAAATATCCAGCAGATACTCCAGCTCATCAGGCTTCATCTTATGCTGGATCATGACGCCAGTCGCATACTCACTAAAGAACTCACGGCATCCCTGAGAAGAGGTCAGCACCTGCGTGGCGACCTGAGACAGCTCTTCAATCGTGCCCTCAGTCCACCACTTCGGGTCAGGGGAGAGCGGGAGCGGAGACATATCGATAGTCACAACGCCGCGCAGCTTGTCTTTGCCGAACTGCTGCACGTAGCTCCATGTGTCAAGGTTGCCCGTGCTCCAGCCAATCAGGACAATATCTTTGAGACCCAATGCATCAATCAGACCAGCTACATCGCGACCGTGAGTCAGGTAGTCGTTGCCATCCACGGTTTTTGCAGAATAACCTTGGCCGCGAGGATCGATAGCAATGACACGATACTCAGAGGAGAAATACTCCAGTTGGTTCTTGAAAATCTCACCAGAGAAGGTCAGGCCGGGAATGAAGACCAACGGCTTACCTTCGCCTTTTTCCAAGATATGTAACTCCACACCAGGGGCCACAGTGACATACTTGCTTTCAATACGATCTTTTGCCATGAGAAAACCTCCCAACAAAATCTATAAATCGAATTGGCTTGTCTGAATTATATATCTGGAAAAAGAGAAAAGCAATGGCTTGATAGAAACTGCACTGCTGTAATCTACAAAAATTTTCAGTGCATGAATATCAGTAACAGTTACACAATGTTAAAATAGCAATATGTCCACGATGAGCAGGCGCAACACCTGTCTGCCGCAGTATTTTTACTTTATAAGACATCTCTATGAATGACGGTAAGGTTCGATTTTGAACTTTGCCGTTTTTCTTTTTATTTAAAATTAAAAAATATAGAAATTATATTTGATATATATTTTCCATTACAATGGAGAGAAGATTATGAAAATAGATATAGTAATGAACAACAATGTAGTAAGCAGCATTGATGAAGACGGGCAGGAGATCATTGTTGTTGGAACAGGAGTTGGTTTTCAGGGAAAGGAAGGAAAACCAGTTGATGAGAAGAAGATTCAGAAGATTTTTCGATTAGAAGATCCGAAAATGATTCGAAAATTAAAAGAAATCTTACAGGATCTTCCGATGGAACAGTTTGAAATTTCAACAGCGATCATCGAACATGCCAAGCAAAGTTTAGGCACAGAATTGAATGAGAATATTTATGTGACATTAACAGATCATATTCATTTTGCGATTCAAAGATATGAAGACCATATGAATTTTCCAAACCCGATGTTGCGGGAAGTGAAATTGTTTTATGAGAAGGAATTTGCACTTGGAGAGTATGCTCTAGGAATGATAAAGCAGAAGCTTCATATCGATTTGCCAATGGATGATGCGGCATCGATCGCATTACATATCGTGAGTGCAGAATTTGACACGAGAGTAAGGGACACATTAAAGATCACACAATTTTTAGAAGATGTCATGGAGCAGGTAAAGAATTATTTTCATTTGGAGATAGATACTCAATCGCTTAGCTATGAGCGGTTTATCACACATTTGAAATTCTTATCAAGAAAGTTATTTGCATCAGAGCGAATGGATGATATGAATAATGACGTACAGGAGATGATACAGAAGATCTGTCCGGAAGAATATCAGTGTGCACGATACATTAAGAGTTTTATCAAAAAACAATACAAAAAAGATATGACATCAGCAGAGATTGCTTATCTTACGATGCATATCGAAAGGATCAGAAAAAACAGTATAGAAAAAGGAGAAGAAAATGTTTGATACATTAAAAAAGATGTTTGAAAAAAACGCAAAGATAATTTCAGTCAAAGCAGCAGAAGATGGAAGAACAATCCCGATGGATCAAGTAAATGATCAGACATTTGCCCAGGAATTATTAGGACCTGGAATAGCAATCCATCCATCAAATGGGACAGTTGTTTCTCCAATTGATGGAACCATAGCTACAGTGATGGATACAAAGCATGCGGTTTGTATTCAAGGAGAGGATGGATTAGAGATGATCGTTCACGCAGGTCTTGATACTGTGGAGTTGAATGGAAAGTATTATGAAGCACATGTCAATACAGGAGACCATGTAAAAGCAGGAGACGTTTTGTTTACATTTGATATTGAGGAGATTGCAAAGGCAGGATATGACGTCACAACGCCAATTGTAATAACGAACTTAAGTGGTTATAAGATCACAAAATGTTTAACAGGACAACAAGTGCAAGCGGGAGATGAGGTGATACAATTAACAAAAGAATAACTAAGATAAGTAACCAAAAGAGAAGGAAAACATGAAAAACTAAAAGTAACAATGAAAGTAAAAATGAAAGGGGACGAGCTATATGAAATTTTTACAAAAATTAGGAAAAGCCTTGATGCTTCCAGTAGCGTGCTTACCAATCTGTGGTATTTTAATGGGAATCGGATATGCACTGTGTCCTGCAACCATGCAGGGTGGTGATATCACAGGGATCGGAAACCAGATCGGATTCTTCCTCGTGAAGGCAGGAGGTGCTTTGATCGATAACATGGCATTACTGTTTGTGATCGGTGTAGGTGTAGGTATGTCGGATAAACACGACGGAACTGGTGGTCTGGCAGCCTTAGCATCATGGCTGATGATCACAACCTTGTTATCTACAGCAGTAGTAACAACGATCATGCCATCTATCGCAAAGAATGCAGATGCAACACTTGCATTTGATAAGATCGCCAATCCATTTATCGGTATCTTATCTGGTGTGATCGGATCTATGTGTTATAACAAGTTCAAAGATACAAAATTACCAGACTGGTTATCATTCTTTAGTGGTAAACGCTGTGTAGCAATTGTTGCTGGTGTTGTATCTATCATTGTATCTGTTGTATTACTGTTTGTATGGCCAGTAGTATTTACAGCACTGATCACAGTTGGTCAGTCTATTGCCAAGATGGGAGCCATTGGAGCCGGTATCTATGCATTCTTAAACCGTCTGCTGATTCCAACTGGATTACATCATGCATTGAACAACGTATTCTGGTTTGATACGATCGGACTTGGAGATTTAACTCATTTTTGGGCAGGTGAAACATCTAAGAATGTATCATGGAGCCTTGGAATGTATATGTCAGGATTCTTCCCATGTATGATGTTCGGTATTCCAGGAGCAGCCTTAGCGATGATCCAGACAGCAAAGAGCAACAAGAAAAAGATTGCCATCGGTTTAGTAGGATCTGCAGCCGTTTGTGCATTTGTCTGTGGTGTAACAGAACCATTTGAGTTCGGATTTATGTTCTTAGCACCAGGTTTATATGTAATCTACGCACTCCTTTATGGAATTTTCACAACGATCACAACTCTGGTAGGATTCAGAGCAGGATTCAGCTTCTCCGCAGGAGCAACCGACCTTGTATTCTCATCTTCCTTACCAGCAGCACAGAAGACATGGATGATCATTCCTTTAGGAATCGCAGCATTTATCGTATTCTATGTAGTATTCCGTATTGCGATCACCAAATTCGATCTGAAAACACCAGGTCGTGAAGATGATGATATTGATGAAGAAAACATCGCATTAGCAAATGACGATTATACAGCAATGGCATCTGTGATCCTGGAAGGATTGGGTGGAAGTGCCAATGTTAAGAGTGTTGATAACTGCATCACAAGACTTCGTTTAGAAATCAACGATGATGATAAAGTAAATGAAGCAAAGATCAAATCCTCAGGAGCAGCAGGAATCATTCGTCCAGGAAAAGGTAACATTCAGGTTATCATTGGACCAAAAGTTCAGTTTGTTGCAGATGAGATGGAAAAATTATGTAAATAAGTCTTTGTTGCTATTCATAATTCTCCCCGAAAACGGACCGGCGATATGCTGGTCCGTTTTTCCGTTGATATCATAAAAGACTTTTTGTATAATAAAGATAGTTTTGCAAAGTAAGTGATGACGCATTCTGGACTTTCGCAGATTAAATGGTTAACAGCGTGAATGTATGGAAATTAACCGTAACCGAATGGTCTTGCAAAGAACATTAGATAAATCGAAAGTACATTCAAAAACTTGATTAAACAAAAACAAATCACGACGGAACAATCAGTTTCAGTAAAACAGGGCCAAAAAGCTCTGTTTTATTTGATTGTAAAGTATCAGACTGTTAAAATAGAAGCAGAAAGAATCATATAAATAGTAACGAGAATCGAGGTAATACAATGATCATAAAAAACGGACTGGTTTTTACACCAGAAGGAACATTCGAAAAAAAAGATCTCTATATAGAAGGAGAATATATTTCTAACAAAACAACAGATAACAAAGAAGTAGAAGCCGAAGGATGCTATGTGATCCCAGGTCTTGTAGATATTCACTTCCATGGATGTGTCAGACATGATATGTGTGATGGAACCGAAGAATCGATTCAGGCACTGGCTGATTATGAGGCAGCCAATGGAGTATTAGCAATCTGTCCAGCTACAATGACAATTCCAGAAGACCAGTTAATGCAGGCAATGAAAGCGGCTAAAGAACATAAGAATGGAAAAGGTGCAGATCTTGTCGGAATCAATATGGAAGGACCTTTTGTAAACAAAGAAAAGAAAGGCGCCCAGAAAGAAGAAGATATTAAAACAGCCGATGTAGATTTCTTCCACAGAATGCAGGAAGCAGCAGGTGGACTTGTGAAATTGATTGATCTTGCACCAGAGACAGAAGGTGCAATGGAATTTATCGATCAGGTAAAAGATGAAGTTCATGTATCAATCGCACACACAACTGCAGATTATGATACAGCAACCGAAGCGATTCATAGAGGTGTCGATCATATTACTCATCTATACAATGCAATGCCGCCATTTGGTCACAGGACACCAGGAGTTATTGGAGCAGCAAGGGACAGCGAATGTTTCGTAGAACTGATCTGTGACGGGGTTCATATCCATCCATCTTGTGTCAGAGCAACTTTTGAGATGTTTACAGACAAGAGAATTGTTCTGATCAGTGATAGCATGATGGCAACAGGTATGGATGATGGACAATACGAATTAGGTGGACAGCCAGTAACTGTAGTAGGTAATCTTGCAACACTGACAGAAGGAGGAGCTATTGCAGGTTCTGCAACAAACCTGATGGATTGTATGAGAACAGCAGTTAAGAAGATGAATATTCCATTAGAAAGTGCAGTCAGGTGTGCAACATTAAATCCAGCAAAATCGATTGGAATCGATGATAAATATGGAAGCCTTGAAGAAGGAAAATACGCAAATGCAGTAGTTTTAGATAAAGATTTAAATATTGTATCCATCATCCAGAAGGGTCAGGTAAAATAAGTATCATAAAATAGAAAATATCAACAAAAATAAGAAAAAGGATTCTGTGAAAGCAGGATTCTTTTTCTATGTCTAAATTCATAAAATGATAAAAAAAGAGAGGCAGATCAAACAATGCTTCGAAAAATGTCAGTCATTATCCTGTTGATCTTGACAGCACTCTGGGTTACAAACAGTGACAGTATTCGTCCAGCCAGAGAATTTATACAAAACAATATCTATGTCTGGAGTGAAACACAGGAAGAAAAACTTCCAATTTACTGTGTAGATACAGATAAAAAACAAATCGCATTGACATTTGACACCGCATGGGGCAATGAAGATATTCCACAGATCTTAAAGATACTAAAGCAGGAAAATGTAAAAGCAACTTTTTTCTTCTGTGGAGACTGGATCAGCAAATATCCAGCGGATATCAAAACAATCTACGATGAAGGGCATGATATCGCAAGTCATGGAGATCATCATAAATATATGACAAAATTAACAGATAAACAGCAGCAGGAAGAGATCCGAGGTGTCACAGAAAAGATTCAAGGATTATTGGGTATCAAAATTGATCTGTTTCGTGCACCATACGGAGACTATAATGAATCTGTTGTAAAAAATGCAAGAAAAATGAATTATTATATCATTCAATGGAACGTAGACAGCTTAGACTGGCAGGAACCAACCAAAGAACAGTTGATCAAGAAAGTTTGTGAACATAAAAATTTGTCACCTGGAAGTATTATTCTGATGCATACTGGAACAAAATGCACCAAACAGGTATTAAAACAGATCATAAGAAATATCAAAGCAAAAGGATATGAGCTTGTACCAGTTTCCAGATTGATCTATCGAAGTAACTATCGCATTGATCTAACAGGAAAACAGATAAAATTATGAAATATCAAAAAGTTATCGAAACGAACAAAGAACTGATGCCAAAAGGTGAGAAATCAGGAGATATTTCTTATGATCATCAGAGACTTGAACAATTAGACGATTTGCGTTCCATAAAAGAAATTGCTTATTTATTTCAGAATCTATCGGCTCAGATGGCAATGCATCCAAAGGTGTTGATTCTTGATGAACCAACAGCACAGTTAGATTCCACAGTAAGAAATGACTTTCTTGTGATGCTTCAGAAATTACATAAGGAATTTGGATTAACGATTATTTTGACATCCCATAATTTAGAAGATGTGATGGAAAAATAAAATACAAAAAGAAAGCCGTTTATATGCCGCAAGATCCAACACTATTGTTTGTAAAAGATCAGCTGTTTGCAGATCTGTTGGAGATGGGAAAAGGCAAAGAGGAAAGAGTCGATGAACTGTTAGAGATGGCAGATCTTATGAAAGAAAAGTATGCACATCCATATGATCTAAGTGGCGGTCAGCAGCAGATGGCAGCTTTGGTCAAGGTATTGCTTGCAGACCCAGAGATTTTGCTGCTAGATGAGCCAACCAAAGGGATGGACAGAGAACACAGCAGGAGATTTGGAGAGCTTTTACAAAAACTTGCAGATGAGGGAAGAACGATTTTCATGGTATCCCATGATCTGGAATTCTGTGCAGAATATGCAGACCGTATCGGGATGATGTTTGATGGCAAAATTGAAGGAATTGGAGAACCATCGGAATTACAATTTACTTTGTAGCAGGAACATCCTACAAGTTTAAAGTAAAACCATACAAATACACAAAGAAAAAAGCAAAAGTAGGAAAGAGTTACAAGTTCCGCCTGGTAGGAATCAAAACAGTGAATGGAAAATCTGTCGAAAAAACGATCAAATAAAAGTACTAGATAAAATACAAAAAAGGACTTGATTTTCAAAAAGAATCATTGTATCCTATAACCAGTGAAGTTACTGACAAGGGCGTCAAACAATTAGTTTCATATTGTTTGTCGCCCCTTTTTTTCTACTATCAGTTAGATAATAGAAGAAAAAATATATAGATTATGCTTCAAATGTAAGAGAAGAAAGGAAGAACTCTATGAAGGAAAAAATCAATGTATCAGAAATCTTCGGATCCCACGTATTTAACGACAGTGTTATGAAAGCACGTCTTCCAAAGGCCGTTTACAAAGATCTGAAAAAGACAATCGAAGAAGGAACAGAATTAAATCCAGCAATTGCAGACGTAGTTGCCAATGAGATGAAAGAATGGGCCATTGAAAAAGGTGCTACACATTATACTCACTGGTTCCAGCCATTAACAGGTGTGACAGCAGAGAAACATGATGCTTTCATTAATCCAACAGACGACGGTAAAGTTTTACTTGAGTTCTCAGGAAAAGAACTGATCAAAGGTGAACCAGATGCATCTTCATTCCCATCAGGTGGATTAAGAGCAACATTTGAAGCAAGAGGATATACAGCCTGGGATTGTACATCACCTGCATTCATCAAAGAAACAGAAAATGCATGTATCTTATGTATCCCAACAGCATTCTGCTCATACAAAGGAGAAGCATTAGATAAGAAGACACCACTTCTTCGTTCTATGCAGGCATTAGACATTCAGACAACAAGATTATTAAATGTATTAGGAAATAAAAATGTTAAGAGAGTCAGCACATCCGTTGGACCAGAACAGGAATATTTCTTGGTAGATGAAGAAAAATACAAACAGAGAAAAGACTTAATCTTTACTGGACGTACATTATTCGGAGCAATGCCTCCAAAAGGTCAGGAAATGGATGACCATTATTTTGGAATCATCAAACCAAGAATCGAAGGATTCATGAAAGATTTAAATATCGAAGCATGGAAACTTGGAATCAGTGCTAAGACAGAGCATAACGAAGTAGCACCAGCACAGCACGAATTAGCTCCAATTTATAACTCAAACAACGTGGCAACAGACCACAACCAGTTATTAATGGAAACAATGAGACGTGTTGCAAGACGTCACGGATTAAAATGCTTACTTCATGAGAAACCATTTGCAGGAATCAACGGATCAGGAAAACATAACAACTGGTCTATGGTAACAAATGAAGGAAAGAATCTGTTAGATCCAGGAAAAACTCCTCATGAAAACAATCAGTTCTTACTGATCTTAGCTTCCATTATTGCAGCAGTAGATAAACATGCAGATTTACTTCGTATGTCAGCATCTACACCAGGAAACGACCACAGATTAGGAGCTAACGAGGCACCTCCAGCAATCATTTCTATCTTCCTTGGAGATCAGTTAGAGGATGTTGTAAAACAGCTTGTAACAAGAGGAGAAGCTACAGAATCTAAACATGGTGACAGACTTGCATCAGGAGTACATTCTTTACCAGCATTTGAAAAAGATGCAACAGACCGTAACAGAACATCACCATTTGCATTTACAGGAAATAAATTTGAATTCCGTATGGTTGGTTCTACACAGTCTATCTCTGATCCAAACGTTGTATTAAATACGATCGTAGCAGATGTATTTGCAGATGTTTGTGACAGATTAGAGAAAGTAGAAGGCGGAGCAGATGCAGTAGCAATGGAAGCTCACGAGATCACAAAAGAATTATTAACAGAACATCAGAGAGTTATCTTCAATGGTAACGGATATTCTGATGAATGGGTAGCAGAAGCTGAGAGAAGAGGACTTCCAAACTTAAGAAGCATGGTAGATGCAATCCCAACATTAACAACAGAAAAATCTATCAAGATGTTCGAAAAATTCGGTGTATTTACAAAAGGAGAATTAGAGTCCCGTGTAGAAGTATTATATGAACAGTATTCTAACACGATCAACATCGAAGGACTTGCAACATTAGATATTGCGAAGAAACAGATTGTTCCAGCAGTTATGAAATATCAGAGAAAACTTGCAAATGGAGTTGCTGAACTGAAGACAGTTGGAGTTGACAGCTCTGTACAGGAAAAACTGTTAGAAGATATCACTGCAAACTTAAAAGATTTATTTGCAGCGATTAAGAAATTAGAAGAAGATATTCCAGAAGCTCAGGCATTAGAAAGTGAAGCACAGGCTCGTTTCTATCATGATACGATCTTTACAGATATGAGTGCAGTACGTGAACCAGCAGACAGACTGGAAATGTTAGTAGCGAAAGAAGACTGGCCAATGCCAAGTTACGGAGATCTGATCTTCGAAGTTTAAGATTACATAGTTTGTAAAACTCTTTAATACACGAAAAAAGTGGCAGAAATGTTATTTCTGTCACTTTTTTTATTTATTTTGTGTAAATATATGCCAGAATAAAAATGAGAGTTCTTCACATGATAAATAGAAAGAAGAATCAAAATATTTTGAAAAGAGGAAGAATATGAGAAAGAAGATATTGGCATATATCATTGCAGTATTAACGATCACTACATGTATGATCCAATTAATACCCAGACAAAATAATATATTTAAAATTGCAAGTCAGGGGAGATCGGAAGA
>ERZ1106954.1664-NODE-1664-length-16321-cov-4.223595_pt1 | contig 16321 bp, 7 predicted proteins | sample MGYA00403678_ERZ1106954 | MGnify/ENA primary metagenome ERZ1106954 (study PRJEB35170, sample SAMEA104062445) | human gut metagenome | biome: human gut; feature: human-associated habitat; material: faeces | place: Denmark | collected 2012-08-20 ... | reverse complement strand
CCGCAGATGGCGGAAAAGACATCGCCCGACGCGCCGCCGAATTGTGCGGCGATACCTTATTCGACGTTTCCGGAAAAATTCCTTCTGAAACCCCTTGACAGAAACATATGAACGATGTATCATATGAACGATCGATCAAATGAATGGAGGTGCATATGATGCGGGGCGTCAAGCACGATCATCAGGCGCTTTTGGAGCTCGTCCGGCGGGAATCCCCGGACATGGACATGCTGTGCGACCTTGCCGATCTTTTCAAGGTATTCGGCGACACGACGCGCATGCGCATCCTGTACGCGCTGAGCGAAAGCGAAATGTGCGTGTGCGCGATTGCGGAGTATCTGGCGATGACGCAGTCGGCGGTGTCGCATCAGCTGAAGGTGCTGAAGGACAACCATCTGGTGCACGCCCGCCGCGAGAGCAAGACGATCTACTACGCGCTGGCGGACGATCATGTGCGCACCATCATCGGGCAGGGCTACGACCATCTGACAGAAGAAAGGGAGACGGAAAAATGAAAAAGACCTACAAGCTGGAAGACCTGGATTGCGCGAACTGCGCGGCGAAGATGGAAGACGCGATCAGGAAGATCGACGGCGTGACCAGCGCCAGCGTGAGCTTCATCATGCAGAAGATGACCATCGAAGCGGCAGACGACCGGTTTGACCAGATTCTCAAGGACGTGCTCAAGACCATCAAAAAGGTGGAGCCGGACTGCCGCGTGATCCTGTAAACAATGAAAACCCGCAGGAGGCGTTCGTTATGACCCGCAAGCAGAAAAAAGAGCTTCTTCGCATTCTCGTTGCCGCGCTTCTTCTCATCGTGTGCTGGTGCCTGCCGCTGGACGGCTGGTGGGCGCTTCTGTACCTGATTCCCTACGCCGTGGCGGGCTGGGACGTGCTGTGGTCGGCCGCGCGCAACATCGCGCACGGACAGCTGTTCGATGAGCAGTTCCTGATGGCGATTGCCACCGTCGGCGCGCTGTGCGTGGGCGAATACCGCGAGGCCGTGGCCGTCATGATCTTCTATCAGGTGGGCGAGTGGTTCCAGCGGATTGCCGTGGGCAAGAGCCGCAAAAGCATTTCCTCGCTGATGGACATCCGCCCCGACACCGCCACCGTCGTGCGCGGCGGCGCGGAGATCGAGGTTTCGCCGGAAGAGGTGCAGACGGGCGAGACGATCGTAGTGAAGCCCGGCGAGCGCGTGCCGCTGGACGGCGTGATTCTGACCGGCGACACCAGCGTGAACGCCGCGGCGCTGACCGGCGAGAGCGCGCCGGTGGACAAGCGCGCGGGCGACGAGATTCTGAGCGGCGTGATTAACCTGACCGGCGTGATCACCGTGCGCACGACGGGCACCTTCGCGGAGAGCACCGTGGCGCGCATCCTCGAGCTGGTCGAGAACGCCTCCTCCCGCAAGTCGAAGGCCGAAAACTTCATCACCCGCTTTGCGCGCGTGTACACGCCCTGCGTGGTCGCGGGCGCGGTGCTGCTGGCGTTCGCGCCGCCGCTGTTCTTCCATCAAAACCTGACGGACTGGGTGATGCGCGCGCTGAACTTCCTCGTCGTGTCCTGCCCGTGCGCGCTGGTCGTGTCGGTTCCGCTGTCGTTCTTCGGCGGACTGGGCGGCGCGTCCCGCGAGGGCATTCTGCTCAAGGGCTCCAACTGCATGGAAGCGCTGGCGCACGTGAAGACCTGCGTGTTCGACAAGACCGGCACGCTGACCAGGGGCGCGTTCCGCGTGACGAAGGCGCACCCCGTCGGCGTGAGCGAGGACGAGCTGCTGACGCTGGCGGCGCTGGCGGAATCCAATTCGTCGCACCCCATCGCGCAGTCGATATTGGCGGCGTATGGCCGTCCGGTGGAGGCGGGCCGCATTTCCTCCGTCACGGAGCTGGCCGGCCACGGCGTCGAGGCCGTGATCGACGGCGCGAAGGTACACGCGGGCAACGCGCGCATGATGGAGGAGGTCGCCTGTGTGGAATTCCTCACCCCCGAGGAAGCGGGCACCGTGGTGCATGTGGCCGCGAACGGCAAATACCTCGGCTATCTGGTCATTGAGGACGAAATCAAGCCCGACGCGAAGGAAGCGCTGCAGGCGCTGAAGGCGCTGGGCGTTCAGAAGAACGTGCTGCTGACCGGCGACAACGCCCGCGTGGGCGAGGCCGTCGCCCGCCGTCTGGGCATGGACGAGGTGCACGCGGGTCTGCTGCCCGCCGACAAGGTGAGCAGCATGGAAGCGTTGCTTACGCAGGGCGGCCCGGTGATGTTTGTCGGCGACGGCATCAACGACGCGCCCGTCATCGCCCGCGCCGACCTCGGCGTCGCCATGGGCGGCGTGGGCTCCGACGCGGCCATCGAAGCCGCGGACATCGTGCTGATGGATGATAAGCTCTCCAAGCTCCCGCGCGCCATCGAAATCGCCCGCCGCACCATGCGCATCGTGCGCGAGAACATCGGCTTCTCCCTCGCCGTCAAGGCGCTCATCCTCATCCTGAGCGCCGTCGGCGCAGCCAACATGTGGCACGCCGTCTTCGCCGACGTCGGCGTCCTCGTCCTCGCCACCCTCAACGCCATGCGCGCCCTGAAGGCGTAAACCCCATAAAAAATCCGCCGAAGCCGGTCCTCCCCGCTTCGGCGGATTTTTTGTATCTGTCCCCGTATGGTAAGCCTTTCCCATCTTTTTCGATTGTGCTCCGCTGGAATATTCCTCCTTTGGGCATAGAAAAAGCATCCATCCGAAGATCGATGCTCCCGTCGTTTCCGCTTCTCAGCGGACGGCCGCTCCGTACTCCCGTTTCATTGCGTCGATCGAAACCGCCCATTGCTTGCCAAACTTGCAAACGTCCACGCCGTTTACCAGCTTTCCATAGGAAATGGCTTTCCGCAGCGTGCTTTCGTTCAGACCCCAAAGCTCGGTAGCGTCGCTGAACGCCATCAGCCCGTCAAAGGGCGTTTTTACCACCGTTCCGTTTTCCCACAGCTCTTCGCAGGACAAATCCGGCTCGTCATTCCAGACGATTCCATAGCCGCCCACATCCACCGCAACGCAGCCAAACTCGGCAGGGTCGCTTTCAAGCCGCCTGAACACGGGCAGCTTTTCAAACAGGGGCTTCACGTCGTATACCTTGGTAACGCCCTCGCAGAATTGAACGCTCAGCCTGAAATCCGAAATCGCCGCAACACTTCTTACCTTGTGAAACACATGCAGCCCTCCTTAAAGGAACTCGATGCCTAAGTAAAGCCCCGGCTTCCAGCGGAAACCGGGGCTTGTGGGGTACAGGGGTTTATTCGAAGTTTGCGTACAGGATCGCGGTCGCCCAGTTGGCGTAGTCGGTGATATGGAAGTTGGTCAGGCGGGGGCCGATGAAGTCGGCGTACACGTCGGAGTAGATCGGCACGGTGGGGAGCACCTCGTTATAGTACTCCTGGAACGCCTGCCACTTCTCCAGGTACGTCACGAATTCCAGCGGCTTCACGCGCGCCATATCCACGGCCAGCTTATACAGCTTCTCGTCGGCGATTCCGGTCGTGTTGTTCACGCCCTGGTCGCTCTCGGCGGAGCTGACAATTCTGGTGGGATCGAATACGTCGGCAAAGTTCGTCGCGAGGAAGAACATGTCGTATTCTCTTTCCTCCAGACGGTAGTACTGGTTGAGCACCTGCGTGAAGGGCATTTCGGTGATCGTCAGCTGAATGCCGATTTCCTCGAACGCCGGCGCGATGATGCCGGCCAGCGCGTCGGCCGCCTTGCCGTCGCTGGTCTTCGCCCAGCGAATCTCCAGCGGCTGGAGCTCGTCGTTCACCTTGCGGTAGCGCACGCCGCTCTCATACTCGCCGCCCTCGGCGTTCAGGTTCCAGCCGGCCTCGTCCAGCAGGCTCTTGGCCTTTTCCAGATCGAAGTCGTAATGGTTCAGGTTGTCCAGCGTCAGCGCGTTCAGATGCCTTTCCTCCCTGGCGGTCATCTGCGCCGGTTCAACGATACCGTTTACCACGCCGACCATCCACTGACCCTGGCCGTAGTAGCTGTATACAGGATAGCCATAGCTGCCGAAGTATTCGTCAATGAAGGTTTCGGCGTCCACGGCGTAGGCGATGGCCTGACGAACCTTCTGATCCGCGCAGACGCGATCGTCCTCGCAGGCGAAGCTCAGGAAGCCGTAGCCGCGGCGGGCGTACAGCTCTTTCGAAATGCCGGCGTCCGTCAGTTCGTCGATCTGCTGAAGAGACGTCGTCTTGTCGAGCAGATCGACCTCTCCCGCCTTCATTTCCTCGACGATGGTATCCGGGTCTGCCCACTTCAGCGTCACCTTTTTGATGCCCGCCGTCTGACCCTTATAGTTTCCGGGGAAGTATTCGTTCTTTTCAAACCGCGCTTCGCCGCTTTCCGCGTCGTAGCTGACCAGCCTGTACGGGCCGCTGACCACGGAGGGATGGGAGGCATAGCCGTCAACCTCATTGAACAGCGTGTCCGCCAGCGTCTGCGCGTCGTACTCGCCCTTGATGCGCACGCCGTTTTCGGTCATTTCCACCTCGCAGCCCGGCAGAATCTCACTGATCGGGTAGGGATACACGCGAAGCAGCGCGTTCTGATAGAAATACGGAAGGGCGTCCATGCGCACTCGAAGGGAGAAGTTGTATTTGTCCTTCAGTATCACGCCCGCGAAGACATCCGTTTCGCCGTTGTGATAATCTTCATAGCCATACAGCCAGTTGTACGCGCCCTCGGCCGCGCCAAGCTCCTTCAATTCCGGAGAGGCCATCAGAAGGATGCTGAACACGTAATCAGCCGCGGTGACTTCCGTGCCGTCGCTGTAGCGAAGGTGTTCGTTCAGCTTGATCTGGAAGCTGCGGTCGCCGTTTTTGTAGCCAAGGTTCTTAACGGATTCCACAACCGTACTGTTGATGTCGAACTGGGGCTCCTCCGTCCACGTAACGGTTTCCAGACCGTGCAGCATGGCGCGCACGTCCTGATCGCTGGTGTTGTTGCCCCAGAGCTCTGTGAAGAAGTATCCGCTCAGCTTCGTCGCGTTCGCGACGACCAGCGAATCTCTCCGTCCGGAGGTTCCCTCCGCAAAAGCGCTCATCCCCATCGTAAGTGCGAGGAGCACCGTGAGGAAAATCGCAATCGTCTTTTTCATTCTTTTTTCCCTCCATCTTTTCTTTCCCGGCCGGAGAATTGCTCCTCCGGCCGGGGCAGCGTCGATACCGGTTTTACTCCACGCATTCACCGCTCGTCATGCCCATCGGGCCAATGAGGCGGTTGGGGCGCTTGATGATGTGGTAGTTGGTCACCCACGTCATGAAGTCCGTCTGATACTGGTCGTTCACCTTGTTGCCGCCGACGATATCATTGTCGATGTACTTGACCGTGTAGCCTTCGAGCTTGGTGGTTTCCTCGATGCTGTAATGCACCTTCTCGCCGTTCTCGTAGACGTTCAGGCCTTCGAGCGTCGTCCGCAGGTCCTTGTGCTTCCAGACGCTGTTGCCGTTGGAGCTCTTGAGCTGGAACTCCTGAACGAGCTCCTTCTCGCCGTCGCCAACCGTCTTGTAGAGGTTGAACGTCAGCTCGCTCGGGCGCAGCTTGTCGGTGTTGCCAGCGTCCGCCCAGATCTTGATGACCTTGATGTTCATCTTCTTGATCTCGTAGCGGTTGGTGATGGTCACCTCGCGCGCCGCTTCGTCGTAGTCGCCGCCGACGATGGGTTTCTCCGTAGAATACGTGGTCGTGTACTCGTCGATCGCGTCCTCTTCCACGGTGTAGCTGATCGTCTCGCCCTTCTTGTAGACGGGCAGGTTTTCGAAGGTGGTCTCCCACACGTCGTTCTCATCCGGGGTGATGGTCTTCTCGCCGTAGAGCGCGTCGTCCGCGTACAGCTTCACGGTGATCGCATCCGGGCGATAGCCATCGTTGTTGTCTTCGTCGTCCCAGACCTTCGTCACGTGGATGTTCATGGTCTTGACCTCGTGAACGTTCACGATCATCAGCCTGGTGCTGCTCTCCACGTCGATCTCGTAGAAATCGGGCACCTCGTTCTCGGTTACGGCGAAGTCGATCAGGGTGTTCACGTCGTTGAAGTTGGCGTACTTCGGCACGTTCCTGAAGGTGTAGCTGTAGGAATCCTTGTCGTCCGTGAACTCCGCCCTGGCGAACACGTGCTCAGCGGTTTCGTCCATGGTGAGGTTCGCGCCGTTCTTCGCGATGTCCTTCAGCACATCCCAGTCGATCAACCTGCCGTTCGCGGATGCGTTCAGCGTCAGCGTCACGTCGTCGCGCTTGCCGTCCTGGTTGTTCGCGTCGTCCCACTTCTTGGTGATGGTGACGTCCACGAAGCCGTCCGACGGGATGGCCTTGATGGTCAGCGTGCCCTTCACGTACTCGATGTCGTAGTTGCCGGTCACGTCTTCCCCGGCCGCGTTCACGATCTTCGCGCCGCTCGCCACGTTCTCCACGCTGCCAACCTCGGTGATCGTGCCCGTGATGGTCACGTTCGCGATCTCGTCGCCCTCGGCCAGCTCGGTGTTGGTGTAGCTGTCCTTCGTCAGCGGCGTTTCGTCATAGAACTTCTCGTCGCTGTCCGCGGTGATCGTCAGCTTCTTCTGGATAATCTCCAGCGTGGCGTTCACGTACTCGATGTCGTAGTGGCTGGTCACGTCGTTGCCGGCCTTGTCCACGATCTTCGCGTCGCTGGGAACCAGCTTCTCTTCGCCGACGTTGGTGCGCTTGCCGCTGATGGTTACCTTCTCGATCGTATGATCCTTCGAGAGGCCCGTCTGCTTGTAGCCGTCCTCGCCGTGCTCTTCACCGTCATACACGATGCCGGTGTTATTGTTGGCCGTGATGACCAGGCGGATGTTGGTCGGGGTGTCCTTCTTGTCCTCGTCCTTGGGATCGTCCGGCTTCGGATTCGGGTTCTCCGGATCCGGGTCAGGCGTGGCGCCCTTCGATACCGCCGCGTTGTGCACGCTGCCGTACGCTCCGCTTCCGAGGTCGCTCTCCTGCACCGTGTAGGTGTAGGTGATGACCACATCAGCCGCGCCGGGAGCCATGTCGGGCAGCTCGATTTCGCCCGTCGCGTTCAGCGTGTAGCCGCCCACGATTTCAACGATCTTCGCGTTTACGTTCTCCGCGGTGAGCAGCGTGTCGGTGACCCTGACGTCCTTAACCGTCACGTTGTTGTCCGCGCCGACCTTCACCGTCAGCGTGTAGGTGATCTTCTCGCCCAGCTTGTAAGACGTGCCGTTCTTCGGCGTGCTTACAACGCTCTTGGCGATGTCCAGCGTCGCCTTCGGCTTGTCGGTCGGGTCGTCGGTACCCGGATCCTTGGGATCGGGATCCTTGTCGTCCGGGCCGTTGCCCTTCACGGTCGCCACATTCTTGACGGAGCCCGCCAGGATGTCCGCTTCCGTTACCACGTACTCGACGTTCACAATGACCGTCTGACCGGGCTTCAGCTCGGCGATCGTCGCGACGCTGCCGGAAACGGTGTAGTCGCTGCTCGCCTTGATGACCGCGCCCGCCAGCTTCTCCGTCACTTCGACGTCGGTAAGCGTCAGGTTGCCGTCGTTGGTCACCTTGATCTCGTAGGTGATCGTCTCGCCCAGCTCGTAGCCCTTCTCATTCTTGGGCGTGCTGGTCGTCGTCTTGGTGGAGATGGTGCTCGCCTTCGCGTTGTCCGTTCTGTCGCCTACCTCGTCTTCGCCCTTCGGCGTGGCCTTGCCGGTCTTCTCGGTTTCACCTTCATAATAGGTGTACTCGATTTCGTCGGCTTCCGCGGTAACCTTGTTGTTGATGCTTTCCTTCAGCAGGTCGGCCTCCGTCACGATGTATTCCACCGTGAAGGACTTCTCCTCGTTCACAGCCAGCGTTCCGTAGGCCGGAATCTCGCCGGTCACGGTCGCGTCGCCGTTCTGCAGGAGGTCGGTGAAGTTCACATTGGTATACGGCACGTTGCCCGTGTTCTTCACCGTGATGGTGTAGGTGATCTTCGTGCCGAGCTCGAGCTTCGCGCCCGTAGCCTTGCCCTCCCAGTCGGAGGTCTTGGTCACGCTCAGCGTCACGTTCGGCGGGGTCAGCTTCGTCGTGTCGTCGTCGACGGTCTTCGTGACCGTCGTCTCGCCGTCCTTCCACTCCACGTTCGCTACGTTGCCCACCTTGCCCGCGAGGATGTCCTCGGAGGTCACGGTGTGCAGCGCCTTGATCCTGATCTCGCTCTTCGCGGCGATGATCGCGATCGTCGCCGTGTGCTTGTCCGCGCTCACGGTGTAGCCGTCGCCCGCCTGAATTTCAGCGTTCGCGTCGGTCACGATGACGTTCTCTACATCGTAGATGCTCACGTTCTTCACCGTGATGGTGAACTCGATCTTGTCGCCCAGCTTGTAGTTGCTCTCGATGTTCTCGTCCTCGGCCTTCTTGTCCGGGATGAGCTTGTCGCCGGTGATCGTCAGCGTGGCGTTCACGAGCGTCAGCGCGTAGTTGTCCGTCACATCGTTGCCGTCCTTGTCGCGGATGACGATGCGCGTCGCGCCCGCCTTCACGGCCGGTTTCAGCTCTTCTTCGTACACGCCCACATTCGTCTGGCTGCCGGTGATGTCCAGCGTGGTTTCGTCCACATAGTGGCCGTCCACCAGACGCGCGGTGGTATAGCTCGTGCCGAGCTCGATTTCGCCCTTGGCGTTCAGCTTCGCGCCGTGCGCCTTGCCGTCGTATCCCACGGTGTTCGACTTAGCGATGATCCTGACCTTCTTATCCTCGTCCTCGCTGTCGCCGCGCCTTGTGATCTTCAGGCCGCCATTCACGCGCGTGATGGTCTTGTACTGGTCGTTCACCACGGTGCCAGCCTCGTTGGTGATGGTCACGTTGGTAACGACGTTGTTGTCGTCCGCGCTGTCCGCAACGTTCGTTACGCTGCCCTCCACCGTCGCCGTCACCTTGTCGCCGGTCGGCAGGGTTGCGAATTCGCCCGCCGCCACGGGGTAGTCCACGCCGTCATAGTTCACGGTGTAGCCGCCGTCGGAATGGGGCTGGCCGTCGTACTCCCAGGTGTGGCTGTTCGCGGTGACCTTGATTTCGGTTTCGTTCTTCCTGATCTCCAGCGTGCCGGGCACGTAGGTGATAACATAGTTCCCGGTTACGTCGTTGTCGTTTTTGTCAACGATGATCGCGGTCTTCGGCACAAGCCTGTCCTCGTACACGCCAACCATGGTCTCGCTGCCGTCGATGGCAACCGTCTGCACCTTGTGGCCGCGCGCGAGGTATTCCGTCTTGTAGCTGGTGCCGACCTCGATCTGACCCGCGGCATTCAGCTTCGCGCCGTGCGGCTGGCCGTCGTAGAAGACGGAGTTGTCCGCGGCGGTGATCTTCACAAGTTTCTCCTTGTCCAGACCGCGTTTGGTGATGGTCAGCTTGCCATCCTCCACGACGAAGGTTACCGCCGAGAAGTTACCGTTCCTGTTCACGAAGCTGTCCTTCGTGAGGTTCATGAAGTAGTCGCCCGCGTCCGTGCCCTCAGCGTGCGCCGTCGCGCCGTCGGCAAAGCCGAAGTCCGCTTCCGTGTACAGCGTGTTGCTGATGCTCACGACCTCGTAGCCGTTCACTTCATGCTTCTGGCCGTTGTACTCAACCGTGTCCTTGTTGCCCCTGATCGTCACGATCACGGTGTCCGGAGAGGTGATCGTCAGCTTGCCGTTCTTGTAACCAACCACATAGTTCCTGGTTACATCGTTGCCCTCAGCGTCCACGATCTTCGCGCCGCTGGGTACAAGCCTGTTCTCGTACTCGCCAACGGCGGTCTCGCTGCCGCTGATCACGACCGACTGCACCTTGTGGCCGTCCGCCAGATTCGTGATCGTGTAGCTCGTGCCGACCTCGATCTCGCCCGCCGCGTTCAGCTTCGCGCCGTGCGGCTGGCCGTCGTAGACAACGGTGTTGTTCGCCGCCGTCAGAACAACCTTGTCGTCGCCCGCGCCGCGCCGGGTGATCGTCAGCGCGCCGGGTACGTAGGTGATATCGTAGTTCGCGGTTACTTCGACGCCGCTCCCGTCCACGATGACCGCATTGCCGGGAACCAGCTTATCCGCGTACACGCCCGCGTCCGTTTCGCTGCCTTCGATGGCAAGCGTCTTCACGCTGTGACCCTCCGCCAGATTCGTAACCGTGTAGCTCGTGCCGAGCTCAATCTGTCCCGCGGCGTTCAGCTTCGCGCCGTGCGGCTTGCCGTCGTATTCCACGGTGTTGTCCGCGGCGGTGATCTTCACCTTGTCTTCGCCTGCGCCGCGTTTGGTGATCGTCAGCGTGCCGGGGATGAGGGTGACGGTCTTGTACTGTCCCTTCGTGTCCTCGCCCGCGGCGTTCACGATGGTCAGCTCGTCGATTTGGTTGTTGTTCGCCGCGCTGTCTGAAACGTTGGTCACCGTCTTGGTGATCTTCGCCTTCACAACGTCGCCGGTCGGCAGCGTCGCGGTCTTGCCCGCTTCCACTTTGTACGTCTGGCCGTCGTATTCCACGGTGTAGCCGCCGTCGGAATGGGGCTGGCCGTTGTACTCCCAGGTGTGGCTGTTCGCGGTGACGGTGATGGCCTTCTCGTTCTGAGTGACCTTCAGCTCGCCGGGCTGGTAGGTGATGGTGTAGTTCTGGGCAAGCGTATTGTCCTTCAGAGTGTGACCGGTGATGGTGTTGGCGCTGGCGCCGACGAGCGTCTGACTGCCAGCGATCGTCACGGCAGCAAGGCCTTCTCCGTCCACAAACGCGCCCTTGGTGATCGTGTAGTCGCTGTTGGTCAGCGGCGTGCCGTCGTACGCCTTGCTGTCGCTGGCCGCCGTCAGCTCGATTGCAACCGGCGTTACCGTCAGCGTACCAATCATGGACTCGCCGAAGGTGTAGCTCGTGGTCACGTCGGTTTCGCCGCGCATGACCCTGTAGCTCGTTACCACGTTGTCGCTGCTGCCGACGTCCGTCTGGCTGCCCTCGACAACCGCGGTCAGAACGTCGCCCTCCACCAGCGCGCCCGCGTGGGTGAAGCCGTTATTCGTCAGCGGCGCGCCGTCGTAAACCTTCTCGCCGCTGTTCGCGGTGACGGTAATGGTCTTGCCCTCGCCCTCGCGCTTCGTGATGGACAGCTTGCCCTCTTCCTTGGAGATGGTATAGTTCGTCTCCTTGAAGTTCGCGCCTTCGGTGTAGGTGATCGCGTTGGTCACTTCGCCCTCGTGCACGAAGGTTACGCTGCCGGTGGCCTTGACATCGGTCACCTCGCCCGTCACAAAGCCGTCGCCGGTCACGGTGACATCCGGCTTCGTCAGCGGCGTGCCGTCGTATTCCTTGCTGCCGCCTTCGGACTTCAGCGTCACGGTGCGCTTGTTGATGGTCAGCTTGCCGTCGATGGAATTTTCGAAGGTGTAGTTCTTCGTCACGTCCATTTCGCCGCGCATGACCTTGTAGCTCTTAACGACGTTCCTGCCTTCGTCGCCCACGTTCGTGGCGCTGCCCTCGACGACCGCGGTCAGCTCGTCGCCGTCCGCCAGCACGCCCTGGGTGAAGGTGAAGCCGTTATCCGTCAGCGGGGTTCCGTCGTAGGTCTTTTCGCTGCTGTTCGCGGTGATGGTAATCGTGTTTTCCGTGATCGGGTTGATCTTCAGAACGCCGTCCACGATATTGAACGTGACGTTCGTGAAGTTCTTATTCGTGTTCTCGAAGTCGCCCGCGGCGATGCCCACGGGGTATTCGCCAGCGTCCGTGCCCTTCGCAGTCCACGCGGCCGTTTCCGTCGCCTTGACGCTCTTGGCCACGTCGTACAGCGCGTTGTCAGCCGTCATGGACTTGTAGCCCTTGACGCTGTGCTCGGTGCCGTCGTAGGTCACGATGGCGCCGTTCTCCGTGACGGTGACGATGACCGCGGCAGTAACCGGGTTGACGGTCAGCGTGCCGGGTGCGTAGGATACCTTATAATAGGAAGGAATTGCGTCGCCGTTGTATTTGACGGTGCTTTCATCAATCACGTTCGGGGTTCTGCCCGCGTTGGTGATGGTGGAGGCCGCCGTCATGGAGAGGGAGAAGTTCTCCTTCGTGTCGCCGTTGACCAGACCCTCCATTTTGAAATCGGGCTGGGTCAGCGGCTGGCCGTCGTAGGTCTTATCCGCGTTCTCGGCGGTGATGGTCAGGGGCACGGTGTAATAGACCGTGATGACGTTGCCGGTCGCATTGATCGTGATGGTCTGAGAGGGGGCATAGCCGGCCACAACGGCGGCGGCATAGGCGGGATAGAGCGCATCGCTCTTGTTCGCCGTCAGCGTTTCGCCGATGGTCTTGGCGCCGGTCTGGTCGTCGGCAACCTTGACGGTGGTGCCGTTCAGGTAATGATGGATGGTGTAGCTCGCGGTGTTGAGCTTGAAGTACAGCTTCAGCACCAGCGAACCGTTGCCGGCGACGTTGCCGGAAAGCACGTTGTTCTTGTTATCCGCTTCGAACACGTACTTGTTGTTTTCCTTAGCCGCCTTATCGGCGTCGGTAACGGAAACCTCCGTGTCCGTGGTGGCCGTGCGCTCGTCGCTGTGGTTGAGCGTGTAAGTGCCATCGACGTTCTGATAGTAGAACTCGACGGTGTACTTGGTGTTGGTGTTCGCCGTCCAGATGGCGTAGAGGACGTTCGCGCCGTTGTTGTCCACCTGCACCTGCGTGTTGGGGGCGATGGAGCCTTCGCCCTTGGGGTTGGTGTCCCAGCCCTTGAAGGTGTAGCCCACGCGGGAGAAGGTGTCGGCGGGTTTGGTGGTGACGGTCGCGTTGTTGGCGAGGTTTTCAACCACGTCCTCGCCTGCGCCGCCATTGGCTTTGTAGGTCAGGGTTGTGCCGGCGGGACGCGCGCCCCACTGGGCGGTGAGGGTGATGACGTTCCGTTCATCAGCGTGATTGCTCTTGATCTGATACTTGTCGCGGGGCTGGTAGGTGGCCGCGCCGTCAGACCAGCCGAGGAAGTACTCACCATCATCAGCAACCAGCTTGCCCGGGGACATGAGGTCAGCAAAGCTGTCCTCCGCGTAGGACTTGCCATCCACCGGAGCGGTTACGTTGTTCTTGCCGGAAACATATTCTACAGTGAAGGTGCCGTCCTTGGTGTAGTAGGGGTAGAGGGTGATGTCGCTGTAAATCTTGGTGTCAACGTTGAAGGGCTCGCCGGTGCCGTTCGGGCCGGTGCGCCAGCCGCGCCAGGTATAACCGGGCTTGTCCTGCATGATCGTTGCCTGAAGGTCATTCAGCTGATCAGTGATCGTGCCGCCGTACGTGACATTTTCAAGCGTCGTACCAGTGTCGGTGCCGTCGATCGTAATATACGCCGTTCCGTTGACAGTCGGCTCATTCCATTTGGCGTAAACAGTCACGTTCTGTGCGGGCATAGTCTTGCCGGTGAAGATAAACTCATTTCCGCCTTCAGGCGCGTCATACCAGCCGGCAAAAACGTAGCCTTCCTTGCCAGCGGGCGCGTCGGCATCTGTGAGCTCGTAGTTGCCCGCGTCCGCAATGCTCTGCTGATACAGGTAGTGGGTTACCTTAGCCTGAGAACCGCTGTTGATGTAAACAACGTTATAGCTATTACGATCATAGTAGAATTTGGAACCCGGATATCTGTCTCCGTTCTTCGCGCTGTATTGCACGTTGCAGGTGAAACCGGTCATCTCATACCGTTCTTCATCCGTAACGATACCGTTGGTATAACCAGTATCCGTGTGATCCAGCTTATAAGTCTTCCCGCCTACGGTTTCTGTACCACTTTCGCCGGGAAGAACCTCTACATAATAGTAAGCTTTACCGTTGCCACTCGCCTTGCCGTAGAAATTCTTGCCTCCAATGGGCATAGTATCGAGGTTCGACTGCGCCGTATCACTATTACCTTGGGAGACATACCAAAATGTACCAGTCGGCCAGTTGGCTCGAATATTCGCGCCGTGCTTAGCCGTAATGCGCAGACTGGTATTTTCTTCCCAAGTGCTAGAACTCCAAGGAAACTGCCCAGGTTTCTCTTCAAAGAACTTCACCTCATACACATTGCGCTTATAATACACATTCACGATCGTCGAGCCGTCGCCCGCGATGGTCTGCTGCGCAATGGTCTGCGCGGTGAAGCCGGTATAGCTCTTCGCCGCCGCGCTGGTCTGCGCGCCGGTGGTGCCGTATTTGGTTTCGGATTCGGCATAGGAATACTCGTCATCGTCGGCGTTCTCCTGCCAGTGGATGACGGTATACTGGGTTCTGGTGTTCGGCGTCCAGACGGCGTAAAGCGTCAGCGCCGTGGTGAGGGCGTTTCCGAAGTTGAACGCCGCGCCGCCCACGGTTGCAGACCAGTGGCGGAAGGTATAGCCGGGGCGGGTGGGGGCGGCGGGCGCGGTGGTCGTGCCGTTGCCCTTTACGAACGCGGGCGCGACATAGGTGCCGCCCTGAGAATCAAAGGTGATCCAGTGGCCGTTCTCAACCCTGGCCGTGAGGGTTACGTCGCTGCCGTTCAGCGTGACGGAGGATACGAGATTGCCGCTCGCGTCCTTCCAGCCGACGATGGACTGCTCATTGTCGACGGGGTAGGTGACGCCCTCCGTGGAAATCGTGTCGCCGTTCGCGCCCTTCTTCGTGACCATGACTTCGCCCTTCTCGTTGGTGAAGAACACGAAGTACACGTCCGCGAAGCGGGCGTTGACGGTGACGGTAGAAGAGGCGCTGCCGACGGACGCGGTGATGGGGAAGGTAAGCTGGTTTCCACTTTCGTCAAACCAGCCGACGAACTCCTTGTTCGCGCTGTCCGCGGTCGGCGTGCCGGGATTGTTGAGGGTTTCGCCGTCCTTCAGAATCTGGCGAGCGAATTCCTCCGTGCCATTCATGAAGACGTACGTCGTCGTCGCAACCGGCGGCTTCACTATGCTTCTCAGCGAAATGCCGGAGCCGGTGTCCGTGCCGCCCGGGTAGGGCACGACTGCGGCGAGCGCGGTCGTGGGCACGCTGCTGATGAACATGGCGAGGGTCATCAGAAGCGCGAGCAGCTTGCGAAGCTTGGTTTTCATAGAAGATTTCCTCCCCTTTGAACTACTTGCTGAGGTGATCGGCGCGATGGCCGATGGAAATTACTGGTGAAATTATAACACAATTTCGCGAAAAAGTCGATACCTTTTTGGGGGCTCGAGCTTATTTGTTTTACTGTGCTTATTTGTCTTACTGTGCGTTGGCGGCGGCGACCACGTCGTCCGGCACGACCACGCCGGTGATGGTGACGGCCACGCGCCAGTAGTTCGTGTAGTTCTCTTCGGTGATGGTGAAGGTGTAGGAGGCGGCGGTTTCACCGGCCACGTCCGTCCACGCCTTGTTGTCCGGGCTGGACTGCCACTTGAGATCGTAGGCGAGGCTGTCATAGCCGTTCAGCACGGCGATGAGGGTGACCGTGTCGCCGAAGGTGAGCGTGTCGCCGTCGTATACGGCGTAGGTGGAAATCGAGCGCTCGGCGCTCAGCTCGTCTTCAATGATCGCCATCAGGCGGGCGTTCGCGGGAAGCTCATTCGTCTCGGGCTGGGCCGGTTCTTCGGCGGCGACCTCTTCAACGACGATTTCCCCGGCGGTCGCTTCCTCGGCGGGGGCGGCCTCGCGGCGCTTCACGCCAGTGAAGTGGAAGTTGTTGCTCTTCTCGGTGACGTAGGTCTTTGCCATGGCGGCGGGCGCGAACACGGCCAGCGCCAGCGCGAGCGTCAGAACGAGGGACAGGATTTTCGCGGAGCTCTTCATGATTTATTTCCTCCAATCCGTGTTTGAAGCGGTCGGTCTATTTTCTCGCAGAGGGGAATCAGTGCTTTACGCCGGTGATGTGCACCAGCACGCGCCAGTAGTACTCGCAGTTGGTTTCGTCCAGCGTGAAGGTGATGACCTTCGCGCTGCCGCTGGCGTAGGTCTTCCATTCGTTAGTAGGGTCGGAGGGGTTGACGTTGTACTGCCACTCGAGGGTGTAGGTTACGTCGTCATAGCCCTTCAGCTCCACCTTCAGGCGAACCTCGTCGCCGAGGAACAGCTCGTCGCCGTCCCAGCGGGCGAACAGCTGGATGGAGCGGCCGGGGTTCAGCGCGTCCTGAATCTCAGAGAGCAGAACGGCCTCGGGATCGGGGGCTTCCGCCGGAGTCGCTTCCTTATTAACAGGCGCTTCCGCGGCGGTGGCTTCCTCGTGCGCGGGGGCTTCTTCCTTCGCGGGCTCTTCTTCCTTCGCGGGCTCTTCGGCCTTCGCGGGCTCTTCTTCCTTCGCGGGCTCTTCGGCCTTCGCGGGCTCTTCGGCCTTCGCGGGCTCTTCGGCCTTCGCGGGCTCTTCGGC
>ERZ1106954.1663-NODE-1663-length-16331-cov-5.104018_pt1 | contig 16331 bp, 15 predicted proteins | sample MGYA00403678_ERZ1106954 | MGnify/ENA primary metagenome ERZ1106954 (study PRJEB35170, sample SAMEA104062445) | human gut metagenome | biome: human gut; feature: human-associated habitat; material: faeces | place: Denmark | collected 2012-08-20 ... | reverse complement strand
CGCTCGCGCTGCGCAGCGTCACGACGACGGACTTCATGACCGCCAACTGGACGCGTATTCCGTATGACGTGCTCGACCGCGTCTCTGTGCGCATCGTCAACGAGGTCAAGGGTATTAACCGCATCGTCTACGATATCACCTCCAAACCGCCCGCAACGATCGAGTGGGAATAAGCAAAAAGTGGATATAAGGGCCCGCAAACCCGCATAAACACTGGGGTTTTGATTTTCAAATTCCCCATTTGATAGCAGATTGATAGCACTCGTCAAATCCCGATTTATTGAGTTTGAAAAGAAAAATCGGGTGGCTTGCGAGTAGCCTAAAAATCCTCATCTTTTTATTCATAAGTAAAAGGTCTAACTGATTTTTGTTGATCAGTTAGACCCTTTTTATTTTGATCTCATTTATCTGAATTTTCTGTTTTTGTGCAACAAATGACCTTTCCCGTGGCCTACAAGTGAGGGGGTCAGATTAGGCCCTCCGGCGGCACCTTGGCGTGGATTTGGTTGCTGTCGTACTCCGGGTAGCGGTAACGCCAGCGGTCATAGTCCTCCTGGGAGATCTCTCCAGCCTCCAACTTGGCGGCCTGTTCCCGCCAGGTCCATAGCATCTCGTGCAATCGGGCGGCATCCTTGTTTTTGCGAAAGTCCACCTGCAAGGCAAGCTCACCGTCCTGCTCCGTGACTTTCAGCCCGTAGTTGTCCTCCAGGGTAAACAGTGTGTGCATTAGCCCTACATAGGAGTCTATATCCGGGACAGAGAGTGCATGAGGCGAGACATCCAGCACCTCAGCCAAAGCGGCGGTCAGGTCTGCCTTAGGGGTTCTTGATCCTGTTTCGTACTGTGCAAGGCGTACATCAGCAGACTTCTCCGGGAAGCCCAGTGACATGCCGAGATATTTTTGTGTCATCCCCCGCAGGAGACGGAAAAAGTGAATTCGTTCACCAATCGCCATATCATCAACTCCAATCTATGATTGTTCTTATTTGAAACATAGCATATTTGCTTAGTTTTGTCAAGATAATCTAAGCAAATTTATTTAATAGTTTTTCTTTCAAAGCACTTGAACTAAGCTTATATGTATAGTATCATAAGAGTACTAAGCAAACAAGCTTAGATAACGAAGCACAAAAAATATTACGCCAGCTTTTTAGTTATACAACAGAGAAAAAAGTGGCAGTAGCAAGTGAGGAGGTCTTTATGAAAAACAAAATTAGCAGGCAGTTGCCAACAACAAAGAAAGGAAGGTATTTACTATGGCTAATCAGATTTTTATGCGTGTCAACGAAGTGGCAGAGGAGTTGGGGATCTCCATTCCCTTTGCCTATAGGATCATTCGACAGATGAATGAAGAACTGGCTAAAACCGGCTGCATCACCATTGCCGGGCGAATTGACCGAAAGTTTTTCCACGAGAAATTCTATGGTACAAGATCTGAGACAGAAAGGAAGGAGAAATAATTATGGCAGCGTTCAAAAATAAGGACAATGGCACCTGGTATGTTCAATTCCGCTACACCGATTGGAAGGGCGAACGCCAGCAGAAGCTCAAGCGCGGCTTTGCTACCAAGCGAGAAGCGCTGGAATGGGAACGGGAGTTCCTGATGGAAAAACAGGCTGATGTGAACATGAGCTTTGAGAGCTTCGTTGCTCTCTATGAAAAGGACATTAAACCCAAGCTGAAACTCAATACCTGGCTCACCAAGGAGAGTATCATCAAGAAAAAGATCCTCCCCTATTTTGCGAATCGAAAACTTTCGGAGATCACGGCAAAGGACATTATCCGTTGGCAAAATGAAATCCGGGAGTTGAGGGAATGCCACGGCAAACCTCTGTCGAAAACTTACCTGAAGACAGTTCACAACCAACTAAGTGCCATTTTCAACCATGCTGCCCGTTTTTACGGTCTGAATATCAACCCGGCCCGACAGGCTGGCAACATGGGGGCGGAGGAACGAAAGGAGATGCTGTTCTGGACCCGAGAGGAGTACACCAGATTTTCCGAAGCCATGATGGACAAGCCGTTGTCCTTCTACGCCTTTGAGGTATTGTACTGGTGCGGTGTCCGTGAGGGAGAACTGCTGGCCCTGACCCCGGCAGATTTTGACTTTGAAAAGCGCACCGTCACCATCAATAAGTCTTACCAGCGACTCAATAAGCAGGATGTGATCACTACACCTAAAACGCCCAAGAGTAACCGCGTGATCCAGATGCCACAGTTTCTCTGTGATGAACTCCAGGACTACCTCAAGCAGCTATATGGAGTGGAGCCGGACAGCCGGATGTTCCCCATCAGCAAAAGCTATCTTCACCGAGAAATGGACCGTGGCTGCAAGCAAACTGGGGTGAAAAGGATTCGCATACACGATTTGAGGCATAGCCACATCAGTTTGTTGATCGACATGGGCTTTACTGCCCTGGCTATTGCAGAGCGTGTGGGGCATGAGAGTATCGACATCACCTACCGCTATGCCCATCTGTTCCCCACCCGACAGGTGGAAATGGCTGACAAGTTGGATTCATTGAAAAATGAGAAGGGAGTGTAAGAAGATGTCCAAGAAGAACTATGACAACCATAATCGCTGGAGAAACAAGACGGTGGCTTTCCGAGTGTCAGCGGAAGAAGATCTCCAACTGGAAACCTTGGTGAAACTCACCGGCCTGACCAAGCAGGATTACATTATCCGGCGGCTGTTGGAACGAGATGTGGTGGTGCAGGGCAATCCAAAGGTTTACAAAGCCCTGCGGGATCAGTTGTCTGCTGTGCTGGACGAGCTGCGCCGGATCGAGGCCGGACAGGGCGTGAGCGACGAGCTGCTGGATACTATCCGAATGATCACAACCATTATGAACGGGATGCAGGAGGAATTCGCCTATGACCGATGAGAAAAAGAAAATGACCGCCCAAGGCTCATCTGTTGGCGCAGATGATGGGCAGTCAATCTCAAAAAACTCTGAAAATAGTATACCCACTTCCGGGCAAAAAAGCAACGATGAAATTGTAAACTCTCAGGACAGTCTGGAAGAAATGTACCGTAAGATGCAGCGTATGACAGACCCCCGATACCTGCATACACTCACGATGACAGAGCTGTTCCAAACCACCTATAAGAGTAGGCCTCCGGTGGTGGAAGGCCTGCTTTACGCAGGGGCATATATCCTTGCCGGAGCGCCCAAAATCGGCAAGTCCTTCCTGGTGGCTCAGATTGCCTACCATGTCAGTACCGGGCAGGATTTGTGGGGATATAAAGTCCATCAGGGGACGGTACTTTACCTTGCGCTGGAAGATGATTTTCAGCGTATTCAAAGCCGGATGTTTATGATGTACGGCGTGAACGACACCCCCAACCTCCATTTCGCCACCGCCGCCGGAAAGATTGGGAATGGGTTGGATGAACAGCTGAAGAACTTCGTGCAGGAGCACCCGGACACCAATCTCATCATCATTGACACTATGCAGAAGATCCGTGAGGTAGGCGGCGAAGCGTACAGTTATGCCAGCGACTATGAGATCATCGGCAGAATCAAGCAGTTTGCTGATCAACACGGGATCTGTGTTCTGACCGTTCATCACACACCCGGAAACAGCAGGCAGACGATTCCTTTGAGACGATTTCCGGCACCACTGGGCTGCTGGGCTGTGCGGATGGTTCTCTGCTGATGCAGAAGAAAAAACGCACGGAGCTGGACGCTACCATCAAGGTGGTGGGACGGGATCAGCCGGATCAGATCCTCTACTTGAAGAAGGACCCGCAGACCCAGATTTGGAATCTGGAACGCATGGAAAACGAGCTGTATAAAGAACCGCCGGACCCAGTGCTGGATGCAGTTGCAAAGTTGGTTTCCGCCGAGTGCCGGGAGTGGATTGGCTCTCCATCCGAACTGGTCGAATCCATCCAAACGGGAATGGCCTCCAACGCCCTCACTAAGTACCTGAATGTCAAGGCAGGCAGGCTGCTGGAGGAATACCATGTTGGCTATGAAAATAAGGCCAAACATTCCGGTCGGCAAGTGAAATTGACCTATATGCTGGTAGAATCAACCGCCTGTGAAGTAACCGAAGAATAAGGGGCGCGACGATAGCGACGGTCGCGACGGTGAAAATGATACTGTCAAAAACACCGTCGCTATCGTCGCAACCGTCGCGGAAAGGAAATGAATATGAAAAGTGTACAAATTTCCTATGACCTTTTTGTAGCTTTGGTGGAGTATCATCTGGCCTATGACGATGATTATGCCGAGGAAATTCATCGGGGGTTGGAGCAAAAGCTAGGATGCGATGGTGCGGCATGAACTGTATGCAAAATATAAGACCGCACCCACCGCAGAAGAGCGGGAGCAGGCCCGGCAGGAATACCTGGATAAGCGAGGGATATTCCCGGATTTTCGCTGGTAACAGGTGCTTACTTTCATACTAATCTCGCAGATGAAATTAGCACCAAAGTCAATCTACTCCCTGTTGGCTTGAACAGGAGCGTGACACGCTCCTGTTTTTTTCTGGCAAAAGGAATGACTAACGGAAGTTTTGGCAAAGAAATTCCGCTAAAAAGTATCTCGGATGAGGTGGTGTTTTGCCACCCCATTATCCCAAAGGGTGCCACATTTTAGGGCACCCCAAAATCACCATAGGATGTCGCGTTTCACGACACCCGATGCGCCAAAACAGGATACAGTGTGCGGAGTAAAAACGAACGATGGGTAGGCATTTTTCCCATACATCAAGCGAGGGCTACTGTGTTTTACGGCAGCCATCAGGCAATAAGGGTGGAACGATTTGTTCCAGGGCATCTGAAAGGGAAAGGCGCTTTGGCGTACCCTTTCAAAGCGTTCGCAGAACGCGCAGCCACAGAATGAAATTCTGTGTTCAAAAGGGGCTTGGGGGCGCTGCCCTCAACAAGCAGACGGCAGGAAATGTGAGTGTGTATTAACACTCGCATTGCTTGCCGGATTTGTGTGTGGATAGCCACACGCATTGCTTGCCAGATTCTAAAATTAACGAAACAGACTTTGTACCGCTACGGAAAATCAACCGAAATTTAAGCATTAGGAGGTAACGAGCATGAGAAAGATTTTGTCTTGTGAGTTTAACTTGGACACCGCCTGCGTGGAGCTACATCTGGAGGATGGGACACTGCTCTCCATTGACTGGAACGAGGTGGCGAACGGCATGTATCAGCGGTCAGAACTGGACTGGTTGATCTATAACAATCCGCTGGCCTATGCTGAGCTGATTTTGAATGGTGACCCAGAACTATATCTCAAGGCCGTGACAAAGAAAGCCCCGTTAGATTGACGGAAGAGAAAATAACTCGAGATTGAGTTTTTCACGAAAATGTGATAAAATAAATACAAGCATTTCTTGCTTTGGAGGAACTAAAATGGCGATTTGTTATGATCGGTTATTTCATTTGATGATTGATAAAAAGATAAGTAACGCACAGCTGAAAGAAAAGGCTGGTTTTAGTGCCAACATTATCACCCGTCTAAAGCGAAACGAGTATGTTTCCATCGAAAGTATAGAACGGATCTGCCGCGTGATGGAGTGCGGCGTGGACGATATTCTGGAGTTTGTTCCAGAGGAAAAGGAAGGAAAAGAATCATGAGCTTGAGTGCCAATGTAAGTGAAAAAGCCGCCCTGATCTGGGCGATAGCCGATAAATTGACCGGGGTATATAAGCCCCATGAATACGGTGAGGTGATCCTGCCTCTTACGGTGATCCGCCGCTTCGACTGCATCCTGGCCGACACCAAGGATGCGGTGCTGGAGAAGTACGAAGCTGTGAAGAATCTCCCCATGCGGGATGTGCTGCTGTGCAATGCCTCCGGCAAGGCGTTTTACAACACCAGCAAGTTCACCTTTGAGCGGTTGCTGGATGACCCGGACAACATCGAGGCCAACTTCCGGGACTATCTGAACGGTTTCTCAGAGAATGTCCAGGACATTCTGGAAAAGTTCAAGTTTGACGGACAGATCACCACCATGGCCAACAAGGGTATCCTATACATTGTCATCAAAGAATTTACTTCTCCTAAGGCAAATCTGCACCCAGATGTGATCTCCAATCTGGAGATGGGCTATATCTTTGAGGAGATCATCCGCCGGTTTTCTGAATCCCACAACGAGGACGCCGGGCAGCACTACACTCCCAGAGAAGTGATCCAACTGATGGTCAATATCCTGTTCTACGATGACAATGACATTCTCTCCGGCAACAATGTGGCCAAGACCATCTATGACCCGGCCTGTGGTACCGGCGGTATGCTGTCAGTGGCAGAGGAATATCTGCACCAGCTCAATGCCTCCACCGAACTGATGGCCTTTGGACAGGAGCTGAACGATCAGACCTTTGCCATCTGCAAGGCGGACATGCTCATCAAGGGCAACAACGCCGACTTTATCAAGGACGGCAACACCCTCTCCGACGACCAGTTCGAGGGCCAGACCTTCGACTATGTGCTGTCCAATCCGCCGTTCGGCCGGGAGTGGAAGAACGAGAAAGCAGCGGTGGAAGCTGAGTCCAAGCGGGGCTTTGCCGGGCGGTTCGGCCCCGGTCTGCCTGCTGCCAGCGACGGTCAGATGCTGTTCCTGCTCACTGCCATTTCCAAAATGAAGGAACCTAAGGACGGCGGCAGCCGCATTGCCATCATCCACAACGGCTCTCCCCTCTTTACCGGCGACGCCGGCAGCGGCCCTTCCGAGATTCGCAAGTACATTCTGGAAAATGACCTTCTGGAGGCTATCATCGCCCTGCCCAACGATATTTTCTACAATACCGGTATTGCCACCTACATCTGGGTGCTGTCCAATAAGAAAGCAGGCACCAAGCGAGAGGGCCGGGTGCAGCTTATCAACGCCAACGGCCTGTATGAAAAGCGCCGCAAGGCTTTGGGCAACAAACGCAATGACATTCCAGAGAGCGCCATTGCAGAGATTACCCGGCTGTACGGTGACTTTGTAGAGAGTGAGATCAGCAAAATTTTTGACACTGCCGACTTTGGCTACACCAAGATCACCGTGGAGCGCCCGCTGAAAGACGAGCATGGCCAGCCGATTTTGAAGAAGGGCAAGCCCCAGCCGGATACCGCCCTGCGAGATACAGAGAATGTGCCGCTGAAAGAAGATATTCAGACTTACTTTGAGCGGGAAGTGCTGCCCTTTGCACCGGATGCCTGGATCGACGAGAAAAAGTCCAAGGTGGGCTACGAAATTCCCTTCACCCGGTATTTTTACAAATATGAAGCCCCCAAGCCCTCGGCACAGATCATGCAGGAGATCCTGGCCATTGAAGCGGAGCTGGACGGCGCTCTGGCGGAGGTGTTTGGGGCATGAGAGAGATGAAAGACAGCGGAATTGAGTGGATTGGGGAAGTTCCCAATGATTGGAGAATAGTTAGAAACAAAAACGCTTTTGTATGCAACAAGGAACTGGTGGGTGAAAAGTCAGAATTAACACAGTTGCTTTCGTTGACAACTCGCGGAATCAAGAAAAAAGATATCAATAATGCCGAGGGGAAATTACCAGAATCATTTGATACATATCAGTTTGTAAAAGAAAATGACATTGTTATGTGTTTGTTTGATTTGGATTGTTCGGCAGTTTTTTCGGGTATCAGTCCGTTTGATGGGATGATTTCGCCTGCGTATCGAGTGTTATCTTGCAAGGAATCTATGGAACCTAGATATGCGGATTATTGGTTTAGATATATTTCTGATGGAAGGAAATTCAACCATTACGCCAAAAATATTCGATATACACTAAGTTATGAAGAGTTTTCGGCCTTACCTCTACTTTTGCCTGAAAAGAGCGAACAGCGCAGCATAGCCGACTACCTCGACCGCAAGTGCAGCCAGATTGACGTCATCATTGCCCGGCAGCAGGAAGTAATCGAGAAGCTGAAAACCTATAAGCTGTCCGTCATTACCGAAGAAGTCACAAAAGGGCTGAATCCTGATGTGCCCATGAAGGACAGCGGGGTTGAGTGGATTGGGGAGATACCGGAGCATTGGGTACTTAATAAATTAAAGTATCTTTCACTCGACATTGGGGATGGGATACATGCAACTCCGACATACGATGAGGATGGAAACGTTTATTTTGTAAATGGAAACAATATAGGGGAAGAATACTTAGTTTTTAAAGAAGATACCAACACAATTAGCGATACAGAATATGCTTCATATAAGCTGCCACTTCTGACAGGAAATACAGTGTTTGTTACTCTTAATGGAGCAACATACGGTAAAATATCATTTTATCATGGCGAAAAAATATTGTTAGGAAAAAGTGCTGGTTTTATAACGCTTAAGTCAACCGAAAGCAGAGAATTTATTCGTTATTATCTTCAGAGCTATACCGCAAAACTTATTATGGACTTGAGTTTGTTGGGTTCAACTATAGCTAATTTATCGTTACGTACCCTTCGTGACTTTGTGATTCCTTATCCACCGATAGAAGAACAAATACAAATTGTTAATCATTTGAATAACAGAACAAGCAGCATAGATGCAGCTGTTTCTAAAAAGGAAAAAATCGTTGATGAACTTATTGATTATAAAGAATCCCTCATTTATGAGGTTGTGACCGGAAAGAAAGAGGTATAAGCTATGAACCCACTTTATAACATTTGGGACTACAACTATATTCAGCAACAAGCCCAGCAGCAGTACCATCAAAATCAGGTACAACAAGTGCTGGAAACGGCACACAAGTTGCAGGATTATCTGGATAGTGTGGACAAGGTTGATCCAGCATATCAGGGGGTGTTAACCGCTACCTGCTGTGCTGTTTTGGCGGACTACGCAAAGAAACACGGCATTATCTGAGAAAGTAGGTGCGACCATGCCCGATTTTGACGTAAAAGAAAAACGCTTTGAGCAGGATATTGAGGAATACCTACTTACCCACGGTGGCTATCAGAAGGGCAACCCCGCCGCCTTTAACCGGGAAAAGGCACTGGATACCGGCACGTTCCTCTCCTTCATCCGTACCAGTCAACCCAAGCAGTGGGAGAGGTTTGAGAGAATCTATGGTGCCGACAGTGAGCGGCAGCTCATTGACCGTTTCTGCCGGGAAGTGAAACTGGTGGGCCTCCTGAAAGTGCTGCGCCAGGGCTTTACCGACCGGGGCATCAAGTTCCGGGCCGTGTTCTGGAAGCCAGAGACCTCTATCAATGAAACCAGTCAGGCCCAGTACGCCGCCAACATCCTCCACTGTACCCGGCAGCTCCACTACTCCCTGAGCAACGAAAACAGCATTGATATTGTCCTGTTCCTCAACGGTATCCCAGTGGTGTCCATGGAACTGAAATGCCAGTTCACCGGGCAGGACACTGCCAACGCCATTCAGCAGTACAAGTTTGATCGAGCGGGCAAGGATGCTATTTTCGAGTTCAAAAACCGAGTGCTGGTCCACTTTGCTGTGGATTTATCCAATGTTTATATGACCACCCGGCTGGAGGGGCCGAAAACCTATTTCCTGCCTTTCAACCAGGGCAGCAACGGGGCCGGAAATGTGGGCGGCAAGGGCAATCCTGTGAACCCGGACGGCTACGACACTGCCTACCTGTGGGAGAATGTGCTGTGCAAGGACCGCTTGCTGGAGATCCTACATAAATACCTCCACTTGCAGCAGGAGAAGGACGAAAAGACCGGCGAGGTGAAGTCTGAGCGGATGATCTTCCCCCGGTATCACCAGCTGGATGTGGTGACTAAGCTGCTGGCCGATGTAAAGGCTAACGGCTCTGGCAAGAACTATTTGATTCAGCACAGCGCCGGTTCCGGTAAGTCCAATTCCATTGCGTGGCTGGCCCACCGACTCTCCGGCCTACACAACGATCAAGACGAGAAGATCTTCCAGTCTGTCATCATCGTTACCGACCGCCGAGTGCTGGACAGTCAGCTGCAAAACACTGTCTATCAGTTCGACCACGTGGCGGGCGTGTTGCAGAAGATCGACAAGAACGCCCAGCAGCTCCGGGAGGCCATCGAGGCCGGGACGGGCATCATCATCACCACCCTTCAGAAGTTTCCGGTCATCTACAAAGAAGTGCGCTCTGGCAATAAGCGATTTGCGGTCATTGTGGACGAAGCCCATTCTTCCCAGACCGGCGATGCCGCCCGCAAGCTGAAACGAGCACTGGCCGATACCAAGAAAGTTCTGGAGGAGTACGCCAAAGCGGAGTACGAGGAGGAGGCCAAGCGTAAGGACGATGAGGACAAGCTGCTGGATGAGCTAGCTGCCCAGGGTATCCACGAAAATCTGTCCTTCTTCGCCTTTACGGCTACCCCCAAGGACAAAACGCTGCAAATGTTCGGCCAGCGGGATGAGAGCGGCAAATACCACCCCTTCCATGTGTATTCCATGCGGCAGGCCATCGAGGAAGGCTTTATTCTGGATGTGCTGCAAAACTACATGACCTACAACATGTACTTTAAGATTGCCAAAGCCATCCCCGATGACCCGGAGCTGGACACCGCCGCTGGTGTGCGTGCTATCCGGCAGTTTGAAACGCTGCACCCCCACAACATCTCGCAGAAAACGGCTATCATGCTGGAGCAGTTCCGCAATGTGACCCGGCACAAGATTGGTGGCAAGGCCAAGGCCATGATCGTGACGCCCTCCCGGCTCCATGCGGTACGCTACCTGCTGGAGTTCAAGCGACAGATCCAGGAGAAGGGGTATACCGACTTGGATGTGCTGGTGGCCTTCTCCGGCGAGGTAGAGGACAATGGCGAAACCTACACTGAGGAGAATCTGAACAAAACAAAATCCGGCGAGACCATCAAAGAGAAGGCCCTGCCGGAGGCGTTCCATACAGATGAATATGGGATGCTGATTGTTGCAGAAAAGTATCAGACTGGCTTTGACGAGCCGCTGCTGCACACCATGTTTGTGGACAAGAAGCTGTCCGGCGTGAAGGCAGTTCAGACACTTTCCCGACTAAATCGCACCATGCGGGGCAAGAAGGATACTTTTGTCCTGGATTTCGTGAACTCTGCCGAGGACATCAGAAAAGCCTTTGAGCCGTACTACGAGGAGACGGTTCTGGAAGAGGAGACCGACCCCAATGTGGTGTACGACCTGAAGAACACCTTGGACGAGTACCGGGTATATCAGCAGATGGAGATTGACCGATTTGCGGAGATTTTCTATTCCTCCAAGGAACAGTCCGGTGGCGATTTGGGCAAACTACAGGGCACCATTCGCCCGGCGCTGGATCGTTTCGAGGCACTGGAGGAAGAAAAGCAGGAGCTGTTCAAGTCTACTCTAGCCCGATTCAACCGCATCTATGCCTTCGTCACGCAGGTCTGCCGCTTGTTTGATAAAGATATCCACAAGTTCAGTGTATATGCAAAATTCCTCTATACCATGCTACCCAAAGGCGGGCGGGATAAGGTCTATGTGGATGACAAGGTGTTGCTGGAGTATTACCGTTTGGAAAAGGACTTCGAGGGCGGAATCCAACTGGAGAGCGCCCCGGAGGGTTTCCGCCCAATTACCGGCGAGGCTGGCCGCAAAGAGAAGAAGCGTGATCCGCTGACGGTTATCATTGACAAAATCAATGAGAAGTACGGCACCAACTTCACCGAGATGGATAAGGTCCTGCTTCAGATGGAGAACGACTATGCCGCTCAGGACAAATGGCACAGCTACGCCCAGAACAATGACCGCAAGACCTTCATGCTACTGTTCGAGAAGGACTTTCCCAACATGGCTGCTGCCCGGTATGAGCAGAATGAGGACTTCTTTGTGAAGATGTTCTCTGATCCTGACATGATGCGGCAGGTCATGGAAACCGTGGGCACGGTGCTGTATGAGAGGCTAAGAGGCCAAAAGGAATGAAGAGAAAACAATGAGGTGATGAAACTATGATTGAAAAAGTAAAAGGTCTTTCAATCTGTGGTCGTTGCTTTTCAAAGAAAACAAATTTGGCTTTTTTCCCTAATGATAACGACCGTATTGCTATTGTTTACGGTAAAAATGGCAGCGGTAAAAGTACAATTTCAGATGGCTTTTCTCAAATTGCTTCCGGTGAGGATACAGAAGAATTATCTGCTTCACTGATTGATCGAGCTGATAACGAGATTGATTTGGTACCTGAAAGCAAAATATTTGTATTCAATGAAAAATATATTGACGAAAATGTAAAGATCGATGCAGATGGGTTGGGGACTATTATCCTTTTAGGAGGCCAAGTTGATTTACAGGCAGATATAGATCGCTATACGGCGTTGTTGGCGGCAGCTCAAGAAGAACATGATGTAGCTCAAACAGCATTGCAATCATTTGGAAATAAGAATAACCCGCTTAGCCCTGATTACCATTTTACTCGTATCAAAAAAGTATTACAGGGCGATTGGGCAACTACAGATGCTGCAATCAAGGGAAACAAAATTAACTCGAAGGTAACAGAAGAGGTTGTCAGAGAAATAGGAGGCCTTTCTGTTTCTGAGACTAAAGAACAATTACAACAAAAGTTTGATGAAACTAAGGCGCTACTAGATAAGGTGGCCGATGTCACAACAAGCTATCCGGTGCCCATCGGTGGAATTGAGTTCACGGACGGCTTTGAGAGAGTAGTTTGTGATCTATTAGCAGAGCTCGTCGAAAAGCCCGTGTTGACTGAGCGAGAATCGATGATTCTTTCAATGATTCAGAGTGGACGGCAATCTATTGTTGAGGCAGCAAAAAATGATTTTAGTGACGGAGCTACTACTGTATGTCCCTACTGTTTCCGGGAGATTGATGATGAATATCGTCGTAGCCTAATTAATAGCATCAATAAAGTACTGAACAAGGATGTTGATGAGCATAAGGCAGAATTACGGGCAATATCTTTTCCTGAATTTGGTCAAGACTATTCTCATTTTACGGATTTGGATGCTGGGTTAGTAAAAGAAATCCAGGAACAGATTGAGAATTGTCAAAAATTGATAGAGCAATATTTAGCCGCTATCCAACTGAAGTTAAATAGTATTTACAATCCGGTAAATATTGCCCCCATAGGTTTGGAAAACAGTATCCAGCAACTAAATGTGCTTTTAAGTAAACTTGAGTCAAAACGGCAAGAATTTGTAGATGCCATTCACCGACGAAAAGCAATCTTGCGAGATTTGCTTCTGATTAACAAAAAAATTGCACACCTGCAGATAGGACAAGCGTATCGAGATTACCTGAAGCAACAGCGCGAAATGAGAGCCGCAGAGGCCAAACTGCAAACCAAGCAGAAAGAGGTGAACGAAACCTCAGAGCATTTAAAGGCTCTTGAGTTGCAAAAGTCAAATGTGGGGCTGGCTATTGAAAACATAAACAATGCGCTCGATTATGTGTTTTTTTCGCATGGTCGGCTTTCGATTGAGTTGAAAAATGACAAGTACTACTTGAAATCAAACGGCAATGATGTTAAACCCAAAAGCGTTTCCCTAGGCGAGAGAAACATTATTGCTTTATGCTATTTCTTTACTCAGATATTGTCAAATCAGGATATTGGAAGACTATATCAGGATGAAGAATTAGTGGTTATTGATGATCCTATTTCTAGCTTTGATTTTGAGAACAAAGTCGGTATAAGCTCCTTCCTGAGGTACCAGACACATAGAATTATTAAAGGTAATGCCAAAAGTAAAATCCTATTTTTGACACACGATTTATCTACATTTTCTGATTTGCAAAAAATAGCTGACGAAATGGAGAAGTCTTTCAAAAAGCAAAAGCTAGGTGTGTCAGTTAAGGGTAAATCATTTGAGTTGCAAGGGAGAACTTTGTCAGATCCGATAAAGTCCATTAATGAATATCGTGATTTGCTACACATGATTTTTAACTATGCAATGAGCAATACCGAGGGGTTAGATTTGGCAATTGGTAATTCTATGCGACGAGCATTGGAAGCATTCTCTACTTTTATTTATGGGACAGGAATTGCAGAAGTCTCTTTTGACCCGAAGGTTATAAAAAGTTTGGGCAATCATTCTAGGTATTTTGAAAACCTTATGTATCGGCTCGTGCTCCATGGAGAAAGTCATTTTGAAACCCGTGTTTATGCGATGCAAGGCGATCTTAGTTTTTACCGTTTTATTTCAGAAGAAGAAAAACAGCGCACTTGCAAAGAGGTTTTATGTTTTATGTACTGCTTAAGTCCGGATCACATCGAATCGTATATTCCGGATGCAATCCATGAGATTCAGAAATGGATGGCAGACATTCGCACAAACGAAGAATTTGATATTATAGCTAATCCGAAAAAGCGGATTATCCATCTATATGATATTCCTTTGTCCGCTGGTTTAGGTGAGAATATGCTGGATAGTGACATACCTTTTGTAGAATATGAAACGGATGTTGAGGATGGGGACTTTGCGCTTCATGTATCTGGTGACAGTATGGAGCCGGATATTCCCAACGGAAGTACCGTCTTTGTCAAAAAGCAAAGTGAAATAGCTGATGGCATAAGTGGTGCATTTTTCCTTAACGGGGAAGTTTACTGTAAAAAACTGCTACATAAAGATGGAAAGGTCTTTCTTTGCTCGGATAATGCTGAATACCACCCTATTGAAATTCATGATGGAGACACCCTAAAAGTGTATGGAAAGATTGTCAAAGTGCTTTGTTAGTGCTATAATACTCCTAAGCCACCCAATTGTGCATCTCAAGCAAAACCCGTGATAGGATGGCCTGGATAGATTTTTGATAGCAAAAGTCCGAATAGACCTTAGGATAAGGATAATCTGTATCAAACAAAACCACGACGAATCAAATCCTCTATACAAAAAAGTTTAGAAATGGATTTAACTCGGCGAGTGGGAATGACCTCATAGCCCAATATCATACTTCACGTAACAGCTGCCGGATCTTAAAGGGATTCCGGCAGTTGTTTTTGCACCGCAAAAAGCCGCTGAAAAAGTCCATGCATATGAGAAAACAGTACTTGCGTTGCGTATTTTCTTCTGATATAATGACCTCGTCAAATTTTTGACTGAATGGAATAGCTTTTTTGGTACTGGCTTTGATTTTTGCGGCAACCGGTTTGCCTGCATATTTCAGACGCAAACGCAAAACCAGCGGCTTGAACGGATGCTTTGCCGCTGGTTTTTTTATACGCAGGGAAATAACCACAGATCCTGCGCTTTGTCCCAAGGAATAAGAGCGGCTGCGCAGGCGTTCCCGGCAGGGGAGCCGTGCAGTCACAGTGCGTCGCGCTGCTCGGCCGGCATGCGATACTCCGGCTTGACGTGGTAGGCGATCTCGGCGTACTGCCGCGCGCGTGCGCGCAGCGAGAAGTTTCCTTTCTGGCTGGACCAGACGTACAGCTCGTGGCAGATCAGATCCGTTGCGATCCGCGACAGCAGATCCGGCGGCTCTTTGGAGTCGATAATGCCTGATTTGGCGCAGTTTGTGGCCAGAGTTGCAAACAGATCATCGAGCGCGTGCACAGCTGCGCGGATCCCCTCGGGGGATTCGAACTGCATGATGAACAGCGTGCTCGTGAGCTCGGGGCCGAAGTCGTAGGCGATGGCAATGAAGCGGTCAAACAGCTGCCAGATGCGCTCGAAGTCATTGTCTGCGTGCGCAAATTTCATAAAGCTTGCATCATCGTTGTGCTGCGGTTTTTCCACCATGTATTCCAGAATGCTGCGCTTGCCGTTGAACGAGGAGTAGAACACGGAGCGGGAGATGCCGCATTCCTTGCAGATCTCGTTTACGGTCACGTTGTTGTATCCGTTGCGCTTGAACAGGGAGATTGCGGCTTCCGCGACTTCCTCTTTGAACTTTCGGGCAGAATCTTGCATCTATAACACTCCAGACGAAAAATGTTCTTGTTTTTCAAACATTATACGGCATTTGTCTCCGCGTTTCAACACACAAAAAAATCTATTCGCAATTTCTTTGCAGATTTTTTGTGACTTGTTTCAAAAATGCTCCGGACTCCTTGACATTGCAGGGTTAATTAATTAACATAGCTGCATCCGAATCCGTTCTTGTGTCGGAACGGGCGGATGTCGTTTGACTGCAATCTAAAGAAGAAGGAAGCGATAACATGACAAAAGACGAGAAAATTGCAAAGCTCGGAAAAGTAATCACGGATCGCGCGACGGTGTTGTTGGGAAAGGACAAGATCACGCCGGATTCTCCGGAGTATCTGGGCATCAACTCCGCCCTCAAGTTCACGGCGGTGAAGTATGACGAGAAGATGGCGGACGATATCCTCGATATCGCGCTGACCATGAAAAAGCGTGTGCCGCTCACGATCGAGCAGCTCGCAAAGAAGAACCCGCAGTTTGACAGAGCCTATCTGGAAAAAGCGATGCAGGCTATCAGCGAGAGCGGTCTGGTCG
>ERZ1106954.1661-NODE-1661-length-16333-cov-21.798562_pt1 | contig 16333 bp, 13 predicted proteins | sample MGYA00403678_ERZ1106954 | MGnify/ENA primary metagenome ERZ1106954 (study PRJEB35170, sample SAMEA104062445) | human gut metagenome | biome: human gut; feature: human-associated habitat; material: faeces | place: Denmark | collected 2012-08-20 ... | reverse complement strand
ATTTTCACCTGAAGTTTCTGTCCGCACCTCTATGGCAGACTACAAAAAAGAAGAACGGCTTGTGAATCTGCCGCTTTATGCGATAGATCAGATAATAAAACTCTAAATTCATGCGAGTATAACAAATATGTATCTTCGCCTAGCAGTCCCATTCGCTTATTCTGTAGGTGGAAGCATCACATCGTAGTCCGTCAACGCCTCTTTCCGAACGTCTTCTTCGTCCTGAAAAACGCCCATTCCGACGAGCTGCCGCATGAGGGCGTGTATTGCTTCTGTGCGAATCACCCGTTTCTTCTCTGCATAGTAGAATTTCGGGATTTCAAAATAGCTCCGGATTCCGTTCAAAGAACGGGGTGGAATTCTTTCCGTATATGTCCGTGACAAAGGCATTGATTGAAATGATGGAGGAGATGCCCTTTGAGGACATCAAGGTCAAAGAGCTGTGCGACCGGGCGATGATCCGGAAGTCTACCTTTTATAAGTATTTCGCCGATAAATACGAGCTGCTGGCATTCATTGCAAAAGAGGCCATCAATGACTACAACGAACGCATCCGGCGGGACAGCCCTACGGATGACCCGGTGGCTTTCTACAATAAGATGCTGGATTATGTATTTGAATTTGCAAAAGTGAACCAGAAGCTGATCCGCTCCGCGATCCGGTCGGACAGCCTTGTACTGCTGCTCAACATCATGTCCCAGCAGGTGATGCCGGACATCTGCCAGAAGCTCAAGCAGGTTCAGGCCCGCGGCCACCGTATGCCAGCTTCCCCGGAGGTCATGGCGACATTCTTTGCGGGCGGTATTTCCGAAAGTCTGCGCAGCTGGTTCACAAGCGGCAAAAAGTGCTCCGAGTAGGACATCAAAAAACAGCTCAGCGACATCATGCGAGCTGTGTATCAAGTGGAAAACATACGGGAACAAAAAGAATGATACAGAACCTATCAGGGCTGACACGAAATCCGAACAGCATACAGTATGAGCGCTCCCCCGCAGCTTCGGCTGCGGGGGTTTTATCTCCTCGCCAAAAGCTCACCCCCCGAAAAAATCAGCGCGTATTTTGTCAATTTTTGTAGACAAACCGGTGGCGCTATACTATAATGGTCAGGCTTGATATCCGGTTGACTTTCACCTCTGGGGGTTACGCTGATGAATGCGAGGGCTTGGAGCTGGAGGATGCTGACGCTTTTGCCTCTGGTTCTTTTTTTGCTGCTGATTTTATGGATTTTTGTGTTCCCGGCGAAGCGCGCCGCTGCCTCCGCAACGGATGCGGAGGTCGCATCCGGCGTGCAATGGCTTCAGGAGCAGGAGGCACACAGCCCCGACGACGTGGAAGCGGAGCTCAAGGCCATCCGTCAGGCGGAGCTGGATGCGATGCGGGACGAATGGCGCGCAAAGCTCTACAGCGGAGAAATTTCCGTCTGGTCGCTGTTTGAGGATTACGCCATGCTCGGCGACTCCAGAACGTCAGGCTTCACCTATTATGGCTATCTGGCCCCTGAGCGCGTGTTCGCCGACTCCGGCGCGACCATCAAAAAGGTCATTGACCACCTGGAGGAGCTTGTCGCGCTGAATCCGTCAATCATTTTCCTGACCTATGGCATCAATGACGTCGGCATCGGGTACTGGCCAACGCCAGAGGATTATGTAAACGAAATCAACAACACACTTGCCCTGCTCAAGGAGCACCTTCCGAACGCCACGGTCTATGTCTGCTCCATCATCCCCGCCCTTGAACCCGCGTTCAAGCGCGGCCCCGCATGGCGGGAGATCCCGGACTACAACGACGCCGTGCGCGCCTTTTGCGAGGAAAATGGCACGCCGTACGTGGACATTACGCAGCTCTGCGAAGAACACACGGATCTTTATCAGGACGACGGCGTGCACCTGCTGGGCGGCTTTTACCCGCTTTGGGGTACCGAACTGATTGCTGAGGTATATGATTATGTCTTTGCCCTTGAATCAAACGAATCCGCAGCTAAATGACCTGCTCCTGCGCGGCGGAAGCAGCCTTTCGCCGGAGCTGAAGGAGCAGGCGATTGACGATATTCTGGCCGAATTCGGCTCTGCACCCACAAAAAAAGCGGCCAAGCAGGCCGTTCCGGCGCAGAAGCAGTCCGCTTCCCCTGCCCCATCCGCCCCGCTTGTGATCGATGGGGTCGACTTTTCGGAGTTTTTGGACAACGCTCCGGCCAGCCGCAAAACCGCCGCTGCCCCCATTCCCGACCCGCAGCCCATCCGGGAGCCGGTGAAAACGCCGGAAGCCAACAAGCCCCCCGCGCCGGAAAAGTCCGCTGTCACAGAAGACGTGCCTGCTCCGGACACTGCTGCTGCGCAGCCTGCGGCCCGCCGCGTGGGAATCGTGAGCATCCTCCTGCGCATTTTCGCCTTTGCCGCCGCTCTGGCGACCGCGGGCTTTCTCTACACGCAGACGATGCAGAACCGGCAGAGCAGCGCGTCCTTTGACGCCGTCAGCAGTGCCGTTCTGCAATCGATCGATCTGACGGATATGCAGGAGGCGGACGCGCAGATGGTGCGGCGGCTCTATGGCTTTGCACCGTCTGAAATGGACGGCTGCCTGCTCTATTATCCGGCCACAAATATGGGGGCACGGGAGCTGCTGCTCGTCAAGCTCTCCGATCTCTCGCAGCAGACGTCCGTTTCTGACGCCATTCAGGCCCGCAGGCAGACGCAGATGAAGAGCTTCGAGGGCTATGGCGTTGAACAGTATGATCTGCTCTCCAACTCCGTTGTGGAGATACAGGGCAATTATATCCTGTTCGTTGTGCATGAGAACGCAGCCGCTGCCGCGCAGGCGTTTCTGAAAGCGCTTTAAGGAGGAACCGTCGTGAATCTGAGCACGCTCTTTTTTGTCTTCGCGTTTCTCCCGGTCAGCCTGATCCTGTACCTGGTCTGCCCACGTGTCTGCAAGAACGCACTTCTTGTTCTGATCAGCTTCGTTTTTTATGCATGGGGTTCTCCGGTCTATCTGCTGCTTCTGCTGCTGGTAACGGTTTTCAACTATTGCGTCGGCCTGGACATCGGCAATTGCGCAGAATTGGGGCAGCGCGGCACAAAATTCCTTCTTGTGATCGGCGTGCTGTTCAATCTGCTGCTTCTCGGCTTTTACAAATACGCCGCATTTGCCATCGAAACGCTCAACGCCATTTTGCCGTTCACGCTGAACGCGCCGTCTGCGGCGCTTCCGCTCGGCATTTCCTTCTTCACCTTCCAGAACCTGTCGTATCTTTCGGACGTTTACCACCGTCGCGCGCCCGCGCAGAAAAATCCGCTGGATTTCTGCCTTTATGTCAGCTTTTTCCCGAAAATGATCTCCGGCCCGATCGTCGAGTACGCACAGTTCGAGCCGCAGCTGAAATCGCATCCGGTGACGCTGTACAAGGTTTCCGAAGCTGTCCCGATGCTCGTTCTTGGCCTTGCGAAAAAGGTGCTGCTGGCCGATAATCTCGGTGCCGCGTTCCAGAGTATTTCCGCACTCTCATCCGGTTCGCTTTCCGGCGGGTCGGCGTGGCTTGGCGCGATCTGCTATTCGCTTCAGCTCTACTTCGACTTCAGCGGCTATTCCGACATGGCCATCGGCATGGCGAAGCTGTTCGGCTTCGACTTTGACGCCAACTTCGACCATCCCTACCTCTCTGCTTCCCTGACGGAGTTCTGGCGCAGATGGCACATTTCCCTTGGCCGCTGGTTCCGTGACTATGTGTATATCCCGCTTGGCGGCAGCCGTGTAAGCACGACAAAGTGCATCCGCAACCTGCTGATCGTCTGGATCCTGACCGGCCTGTGGCACGGCGCGTCGTGGACATTCGTGGCATGGGGCCTGTATCACGGGATTTTGCTGCTGCTGGAAAAGTATCCGCTCAAAGGCATCCTTGCAAAGACGCCCTCCCCGATTCGCCATATTCTGACGCTGCTGGCCGTCATCGTCGGCTGGGTGCTGTTCTTCTCTCCTGATTTTTCCTCGGCGATTTTCTATCTTGGGCGGATGTTCGGTACCGGGAGCCGCGCGTTTTGGGATTCCACCGCAAAATACTATTTTGCAGCAAACTGGAAGCTTCTTGTACTCGGCATTCTTGGCTGCGGCCCATGGATTCGGACGCTTTACCGGCATCTCGTGTTTTCGCGGCGCAGTCCTGGCCTTGTGCTTTCTGCGCTGCTTCTGATCGGCATTTTCCTGCTTTGCATCCCGTATATGACGAACGCCACCTACCAATCCTTCCTCTATGCTCAGTTCTAAGCGAGGTGATCCCATGAATCCGCAAAAAAAGCGCAGGCAGGACTCTGAAAAGCAGCAGCTGATCCTTCAGCGCAACAGCCAGCTGCATGGAGTCCTTCTGGCCGCGCTGCTTGCCGTGGTTCTGCTTGTCTTCGGCCTTGTCAATCTGCTTCACACGAAGCGCGATTTCTCGGAAAATGAGAATCGAAAGCTTCAAGCCTATCCAGCGCTGACGGCGGCTTCAGTTCTGGACGGAAGCTTTATGTCGAAGCTGCAGTCTGCCTTTGCAGATCAGTTCTTTGCGCGCGACCACTGGATTTCCGCCAAGCTGCGGATCGACCAGCTGCTTGGGCAGAAGGAGTCCAACGGCGTTTACCTTTGTCAGGACAATTTTCTGATTGAGATCCCGGAGGTCCCCGATCCGGCTGTGCTTGACCGGACGCTGACCGCGATGAAGGAGTTCGCCGCGAAGCACGATGATCTCCGCATGACGGCGATGATCGTCCCAAACGCCTCCCTCGTTATGCGCGATTATCTTCCTGCAAACGCGCCTGCGCACAATCAGCAGGAGGATCTGTTCACCGTCAATCAAGCGCTTTCGCCCTGTATGCAGTATGCAGATGTGACGCTGGCTTTGAAAGCCCACGTCAGGGACGGCGTTTTTTACCGCACTGACCACCATTGGACAAGCCTCGGCGCATACTGCGCCTTTGACGCCTCGGCGGAGCTGCTTGGGATCGAGACGCCGATCACGAACTATCGCGTCCATGTCCTGACCAACTCCTTTGAGGGCACGCTTGCCTCTAAGAGCGGCAAGCACACCGCCGAGGATACGATCACGGCCTATGAGCCGCTCGGCACCGATGTGAGCTACTATGTGCTCTACGACAGCACGCAGGAAAAGGCCGGCTCTGTCTTTGTCGATTCTGCGCTGGATACGAAAGACAAATACACCGTCTTTTTCGGCGGCAACCATCCGCTTGTCACCATCAAAACGACCGCAAATAATGGGAAAATCCTGCTGATTTTCAAGGATTCCTATGCGAACAGCTTCGTACCGTTCCTCATCCCCTACTATCAGCAGATCGTCATGATCGATCCGCGCTATTACTACGACGATGTAGAGCAGCTTATGACGCAGCGCGGCGTGACCGATGTTCTTTTCCTCTACAATCTCAGTACCTTCTCCGCCGATACCGCGCTTGCGGATACGCTTGGCGCGGCAAGCTGAAAAGGACGGCTATTGGAACGAAAAGCAGGCATGACCGAAATCATGCCTGCTCCGGGCTCCTTCCTCATGTCTTATCAGGGCTGCAGCGAGTTGAGCACGCTGCAGCCCTGATTTGTATTTGAATTGCCTCCGTATATTATTCGCGCTCCATGGCGCAGAAGCCGCCGCAACCGAGGGTGAGCGTTTCGCCGGTATATTCGGCGATGCCGCCGCCGAGTAGGATCGTGCCGCTGTGCGGAAGCGTCCACGGGCTTTCCGAGCGGTTGCAGCAGACTGCCACGTTTTTGCCCTCGTACTGCCGCAGCAGCATCAGACGTCCGCCGCCCGCTTCCAATACCAGAACCGTGCCGCGCCGCAGGGCGGGCGAAGCTTTTTTGACGCGCGCCAGTGAGCGGTAGAACGAGATTAAATTGCCGTCTTCCCTGCCCCACGGATAATACGCGCGGTTGAACGGGTCGCGGTAGCCGGTCATGCCCGCCTCGTCGCCGTAATAAATACACGGCATACCGGGGAGCATAAACTGTAAAAATGCCGCCATTTTGAGACGTTTTTTCCCCTCTGCAAGCTGCTCCGCCGTAAAGTGCCGCCGGGCCAGCTCTGTCCGGTCGCCGTCACGCGGATCGAGAATCGCGTTGATGGCGCGCGGGGTGTCGTGCGTGGACAGAATATTCATCACGGCCTGCAGCACATCGGGCGGGTAATTCTCCGCAATCGTGCGAATAGACGCGCCAAGTCCTGTCCCGTCATCCTCCCCGCGCACATAGCGCAGGATCGCCTTCTGCCACGGGTAGTTCATGACGGAATCGAGCTGCCGGTCGGTAAAATACCGGCGGCGGCAGTCATATGCGATCTTGTTGGACGCATCCTCCCAGACCTCGCCGATCAGAATCGCGTCCGGCTTGACCTGCCGGATACGCTCACGCAGGCGTGCGAGAAACGCGTCCGGCAGCTCGTCGACGACGTCCAGCCGCCAGCCGTCCGCGCCAAGCTTCAGCCAGCGGACGACAACACTGTCGTCACTGTCAATGATATAGTCCATATAATCCGGGTTCAGCTTGTCAATGCACGGCAGCGTCGTGATCCCCCACCAGCTGTCGTAGACGTTTGGATACTGCTTGAACCGGAACCAGCCGCGGTACGGCGAGGCCGGGTCATGGATTGCCTGCTGAAAATACGCACTGCGGCTGCCGACATGGCTGAATACGCCGTCGAGAATGATCTTCATGCCCAGCGCGTGTGCCGCGCCGCAGAGCGCGCGGAAATCCGCCTCCGTGCCGAGCATGGGGTCGATGCGCTTGTAATCACAGGTATCGTACCGGTGCGTCGACCATGCATAGAAAATCGGATTGAGATATAAAATCTCCACACCGAGCGCGTGCAGATACGGAAGCTTTTCGCGGATGCCGTTCAGATTTCCGCCGTAAAAGTCGTTGTTGAGCACCTCGCCGTTGGTGTTCGGCAGATAGACCGGCACGTCGTCCTTGTTCTCATGCACCCAATAGGGCGTGATCTTCCCGGTCAGGTCACAAACTCCGGCCTGAAAAAAGCGGTCTGGGAAGATCTGATACATGATTGCGCCCGCGCAGTCGTCCGGGACAGGGAATTTTTCCTCCAGAACGCTGAGCTGCCAGAGGCCGCCATCTTCCATGTTCGTGTCGCTTTCGCCCTGCTTGAACAGGCGGAACGCGCCATCCTGCGTGGTGATATGGAAGTAATAGAAATACAGTCCGGCATCGGAAATCGTCAGCTCTCCGCCCCAGGTATCGTAGAGCGTATCGTCTGACTGCTTTGCAAACGGGACACGGCGCAGCTCCGCACCGTTTTCCTCCTGCAAAACGAGGCAGACCGCCGTTGTGCGGCAGGAGCACGGGATCATGATGTGCAGCGTGCAGACCTCCTGCCGTTTGAGCGTTCCGAAGGGCGTTTTGAACTGCGAAAGCTTGCTGTCGAATAGAATTCTCATGTGGCGTACCGTCCATTTCATCAGGGAAGGGGCCGACGATGCTTGTCGGCCCCTTCGGAATATTTGCTGTGGTGCTTACAGATCCCAGATTTCTCTGGCGTACTGCTCGACCGAGCGGTCGGAGGAGAAAATGCCGGCTCTTGCGATGTTTGTGAGGGACATCTTTGCAAAGCGGGTGCGGTCCTGATAGACCTCGACCGCGTGCGCCTTGGCAGCCTTGTAGCTTGCAAAGTCCGCGACGGTCATGTAGCTGTCGGCAGCGCCGAAGCGCGGCGTCAGGAGCGAAGCGGCGACATCGTCAAAGCGCTGCCCCAGCACGCCGGAGGTCAGCATTTGCAGAACTCTGTCAAGCTCCGGCGTCAGGAACTGGCGCGGGTCATAGCCGCGCTGCCACAGCGCCTGCACCTCGTCGGCCGTCATGCCGAACAGGAACATATTCTCGTCGCCCACGCGCTCACGAATCTCGACATTTGCGCCGTCGAGCGTGCCGAGCGTGACCGCGCCATTGATCATCAGCTTCATGTTGCTGGTACCGGAGGCCTCCTTACCCGCAACGGAGATCTGCTCGGACAGGTCAGCAGCCGGGATGATGATCTCGGCCAGCGAGACTTTATAGTCTTCAATGAAGACCACCTTGAGCTTGTTCTGCACCTGCGGGTCAGAGTTTACAAGATTGGAAACGGCGACGATGAGCGAAATGATCTGCTTGGCCAGATAATAGCCTGCGGAGGCCTTGGCCGCGAAGATGAATGTCTGCGGATAGACCGGCTTTTCCGGGTGATCCTTGATATCGTTGTAAAGCGTCAGGATATGCAGGACATTCAGCAGCTGCCGCTTGTATTCATGCAGGCGCTTGACCTGCACGTCGAAGATCGAATCCGGATCGACATTGACACCGTTGTGCTTCGCGATATAAGCGGCAAGGCGTACCTTGTTCTTGCGCTTAATGGCCTGCAGATTTTCCAGAACATCAGGATCGTCACGGTACTGGAGCAGCGCTTCGAGCGCGTTCGCGTCGTTCAGGAAGCCGTCGCCGATGAGCGATTGCAGATAGCCGGTCAGGGCCGGGTTCGACTGGCACAGCCAGCGGCGGTACGCAATGCCGTTTGTGATGTTCAGGAAGCGGCTGTGATCGAGATTATAATAATCCCGGAAGATGGTTTTTTCAAGGATCTCCGTGTGCAGCTGCGAAACGCCGTTGATCTTATGGCAGCAGGCCAGGCAGAGGTTCGCCATGCGGACCTCGCTGCTCGTGACAGCGGCCATATACTCCCACTTGCCGGGATCGTTCGGATAGACGCAGTGCAGCTTTTCCATGAGGCGGCGGTTGATCTCCTGGCAGATGGCGTAAATGCGCGGCAGCTGCTCCCGGAACAGATCGACCGGCCAACGCTCAAGTGCCTCGGCCATGACGGTATGGTTGGTGTAGGAAAGCGTCGCGCAGGTGATCTCCCACGCGCGTTCCCAGCCGTAGTCGTGCTCGTCGACCAGCAGGCGCATCAGCTCTGGCACGCAGAGCGCCGGATGCGTATCGTTGATGTGCACGGCAACCTTGTCAGCCAGGTTATCAAGCGTATGGTAATTTTTCAGATGCTCGTTCAGGATCGACTGCAGTGAGCTGGACACCAGCAGATACTGCTGCCGCAGACGCAGACGCTTGCCGTTGATGTGGTCGTCTGCCGGATAGAGAACCTTCGAAATGGCCTCGGCCATGGTATTCTGCTCGAGCGCGCGGACATAATCGCCGCGCGAGAACGCGTTCATGTCAAAGCTCTGCGGCATACTGGCGCTCCAGAGCGTCAGCTTGTTGACGGCCTTGGAGCCATAGCCGGAAATGTACAAATCGTGCGGGACAGCAATGACGGACTGATAGCCTGTCTGGGCGGTCTTGAACTTGTCGCCGTCCATCCACTCGTGCACCTGTCCGCCGAAGCGAACCTCTACAGCGTCATCCTTGCGGGTATGCAGCCACACATCGCCCATTTCGAGCCAGTTATCCGGGAATTCCATCTGCCAGCCGTCGACGATCTTCTGGCGGAAGATGCCGAACTCATATCGGATGGAGAAGCCGGTCACGGGATAATTCAGACCGGTCGCTGCATCCATATAGCACGAGGCCAGACGGCCCAGGCCACCGTTGCCAAGTCCGGCATCCGGCTCAAGCGCGCAGAGGCTTTCCAGGCTGAAGCCGAGATCATGCAGGATCTCCCCTGCCGGTTCCAGCAGGCCCATGTTGTACAGGTTGTTGCGCAGGCTCGTGCCGACCAGAAATTCCATCGACATATAATAGACCTGCTTGCGCTGCTCTGCACGCGTCTGCTCAACAAACGCACGGCGGTCGTCCTCCAGAAGCTCGCGCACGGCGACGCATACAGCGCGATATACCTGTTTTTCCGTCGCCATTTCGAGCGAGCAGCCGAACAGCCGGTCGCAGCATTCCTGTAAGTGCTGAAGAAGGTTCTCTTTTGTCATGCTTCTATATGTCCTTTTTCTCTAATATCTTTTTCAAGGGCGCTTACTGTCCGCAGACGTTCTGGAACAACGCCATGTATTTCTGCGCCGGAACGTCCCAGCTGGAATCGACCGCCATATCATTTTCGGCGAGGCGCAGCCATTTTTCCGGCTCATTATAGTACAGCGCAAGCGCGCGGTCAATGGCGGCGAGGAAATCGTCTGCATTGTAACTCTGGAAAGTAAAGCCGCGCCCCGTCTCATCCGCTTCGTTATACGGCCAGACCGTATCCTTGAGTCCGCCTGTTGCGTTGACGACCGGGACGGAGCCCATGCGCATGGCAATGAGCTGCGACAGGCCGCATGGCTCGGATTTCGACGGCATGAGATACAGGTCGGACGCAGCGTAGACAAGGTTCGCAAGCCCGCCGTCAAAGAGCAGATTGACAGAGACTTTATCGCCGAACCGGTCGCGCAGGGTGTTTAAGTACCATTCGTACTTCTCCTCGCCCGTGCCGATGATAACAAGCTGGATGCGGCGCTGGATCAGGCGCTCGGCGATGTAGCACAGCAGATCAATGCCCTTGTGCCCGACGAGACGCGTGACCATGGCCAGAACAGCTACGTCACGGTCCTCCGGCAGGCCGACGCGCTGCTGGAGGGCAAGCTTGTTTGCGATTTTCCCCTCGCGAAGCGTCTTTGCAGTGAAGTTCTGCGCGATGTTCTCAATCTTCGCGGGATCAAAAACCTGCATATCGATGCCGTTGGTGATTCCGGAGAAGTCTGAGCCTCTGCTTTGCAGAACGCCGTCAAGCCCGTGGGAATAGTACGGATAGCGCAGCTCCTGCGCGTATGTCTCGGAAACGGTCGTCACGCGGTCGGCTGTGACGATAGCGGACTTCATGAAGTTCGTGCAGTCGTCAAAGCGAAGAATCTCGTCGCAGCCCGCGCCAAGGCCCAGCACGTCATAGTTGAATTGCAGATTGCACTTGCCCTGATATTCGATATTGTGGATCGTAAACACGCTCTTCGCATCCGGGAAGCAGCCGCGGTATTCCGTTTTCAGCAGCAGCGGGATGAGCGCTGCCTGCCAGTCGTGGCAGCTGACGACGTCCGGCTGAAGCTCCAGATAGTTCATTGCTGCGAGGACGGCCTTGCTGAAATAGGCATAGCGTTCACCGTCGTCGGCAAAGCCGTAAACGCCGCCGCGGTTGAAATAGTGCTCGTTGTCGATGAAATAGATCTGGAGCTTCTTGCGGCGGGTCTTGAGGTGGAAAATGCCGACATATTCCCGCCGCCAGGCCAGCGGCACGTCAAACGCGCCTAGAAATTCTGTCTGCCACTTGCCGGAATACTTGATCTGACTGTAATATGGGATAAAGAGGCTGACATAGGTGTTCTTCTGCTGAGAAAGCGCAAGCGGAAGGGCCTGCATCACGTCACCGAGGCCGCCGGTCTTGACGAACGGCGCGGCCTCAGAGGCAACTACTGCGATTTTCATACGGTATCTCCTTTGTCGACCACAAGCGGGTGGTCAATTGAGCCGAGCAGCTTCGTGCCCGGGCGAATGGTGACATTTTTATCAAGGATGCAGTACCGGATCGATGCGCCCGCGCCGATCTTGCTTCCCTGCATGATGATCGAATCGCGAACCTCCGCGCCGTCTTCAATGTCGACCTCACGGAAGATCACGGAGTTTTCCGCCTTGCCGAACAGATGGCAGCCGTCGGCGATCAGGCAGTTCGCTGCCTGTCCATGGTAGCCGAAGAGCGTCGGAACGGCGTCGCGGACCTTGGTATAGATGGGGATCTCGCTGCGGAAGAGACTGCGGCGCACATCGGGTTCGAGCAGCTTCATGTTGTTGACAAAATACTCGTCCACGCTCTGGTTGAACAGCGCAACGTTATGGAATGGATAGACATTGACCTTCAGGTTGCCGGCATTGTACTCGGGCAGAATGAAATTCCGTTCCAGATGGTACTTCCCATGCGGGACCATCTCGCGGATGACCTGAATGAGCTTGTCGCGGCGCATGATGAACATACTCATGCCGACCAGATAATCCTCCGGCGCGCAGTAGTCAACAGCCAGATCGACGATCTTACCGTCGTCTCCGAGCTTGACGGCCAGCGGCTGACGGGTCTTGCCGTTGGCGCGGCCCGCCTTGGCAATAACTGTGATATCGCAGCCAGAGGCGATGTGCTCATCCAGAACTGCCGCAAAATTGATCGCGCACAGAACGGTCGTATCGGACAGCACGACATACTCAGCATCGCAGCGGCCGAGAACCGGCATGGCGGTCTGGAGCGCTTCGAGCTTGCCGCGGTAGGCTCCGGTATGGCCGGTGGCATACGGAGGCAGGAAGCGGACGCCCTCGCCCAGCTTGAGATCCCATTCCTCGCAGTTGCCGAGGTGGTCCATCAGTGACTGGTAGTTATATTTTGTGACAATGCCGATGTTGCTGATCTTGGAGTTTGCCATGTTGGACAGGGCAAAGTCGATCTGGCGGTAGCGGCTGCCGAACGGGATGGAGGCCGAGGTTCGCTCACGGGTCAGCTCACCCATGTTGTTGTCGTAGATATTGGAGAAAATAATGCCCATTGCTTCCATGTTCTTATCCCCCTCTCTCTTATACGATCGCGCCGGCATCGATCACGGTGCCCTCGGCGATGGTCTTGTCCTTGCCGATCACGCTGATTTTCCGTTCCTCGCCCTCAACATAATCGCCCACGCGGGCGCCGGCCTTGATATGGCAGCCCTCGGCGATGATGGCGCTGCGGATGACCGCGCCGTTTTCAATGGTCACATCCGGCATGATCACGCTGTCGGTAATTTCCACTCCCTTGCCGACAGTGCAGCCAGTGGAGATAATGGAGTGCGTAATGCAGCCTTCAATGTTGCAGCCCTCGGCGACGAAGCTCTCGCGGATCTCGGCAGACCGCGCGATATAGCTCGACGGCATGGCCTGATTTCTGGCGTAAATCTTATGACCAGCGGTGCCGTAAATATCAAACGCCGGATGCTTGCCGAGCAGATCCATGTTGGCCTCCCAGAGGCTGGAGATCGTGCCGACATCCTTCCAATAGCCCTCAAAGCGGTAGGCATACAATCTGTGACCCGCATTCAGAATGGCGGGGATGATATTCTTGCCAAAGTCATTCTCACTGGTGCGGTCTGCCTCATCCGCCTCCAGAAATGCCTTCAGGACGCTCCACTTGAAGACATAGATGCCCATGGACGCGTTGGTGCTCTTGGGCTTCTTGGGCTTCTCCTCGAATTCATAGATAGAGCCGTCCTCACGGGTATTCATAATGCCAAAGCGGGAGGCTTCCTTGAGCGGAACCTCGCGCACGGCGATGGTGCAGTCGGAATCACGCTGCTCATGGAAGCGGAGCATGGCGGCATAGTCCATCTTGTAAATATGGTCGCCGGACAGGATCAGCACGTTATCGGGGTTATAGCGCTCGATAAAGGGGATGTTCTGATAGATCGCGTTGGCTGTGCCCTTGTACCATTCGGAATTCTTGCTCTTGGCATAGGGCGGCAGGACCTGCACGCCGCCGTGCGAGGAGTTCAGACCCCACGGCTGGCCGTTGCCGATGTACTCATTGAGCTCCAGCGGCTGATACTGCGTCAGGATGCCGACCGTATCGATCTTGGAGTTTACGCAGTTGGAAAGCGGGAAATCGATAATGCGGTACTTGCCGCCGAACGGGACGGCAGGCTTGGCCGTGTTTTCCGTCAGAACCATCAAACGGCTGCCCTGACCACCTGCCAGGAGCATGGCGACACAACGTTTTTTCTGAAATTGCATAGCTGGATCTCCTCCTGTTTTTTTCCTTTGTTCCTGTTTTATTTCTCCGGTTTATTTCTGATATGCTTATAAAAGCAAACACTCATCGGCGGGACACGGAACACGCCGCTGTAGGCGTATTCGCCCTGCGGCTGCTTGTCCTTTTCTGCGTGAACGGGCGCGGGCTGGAAATCGTATCCGCCGAACTGTGCGTCGTCGGTGTTGAGGACAGGTTGATACCATCCGGCCTTCGGCAGCGGCAGGCGGTAGCTCTCCCGCAGCACCGGGCAGAAATTGCACACGGCGATCAGCTCCTGCCCCTTGCGGCTGATGCGGCGGAAAGCAACGATGGAATTGTCGCGGTCGTCGCAGGAGAGCCAGCGGAAGCCGTCCCAGTCGGAATCGTTTTCCCAGAAGCAGCGGTTCTCAAGATAGAAATGGTTGAGTGTGCGGACGAAATGCTGCATTTTCTGGTGCTTTTCATAGCCGAGCAGCAGCCAGTCGAGGCCCTGCGTATAGTTCCACTCAATGAACTGTGCAAATTCATTGCCCATGAAATTAAGCTTCTTGCCGGGGTGCGCGATCTGATAGGCGAAAAACGTGCGCAGATTGTTGAATTTATCGTCGTAATTGCCCGGCATTTTATTGACGAGCGAGCATTTGCCATGCACGACCTCATCGTGGCTGAGCGGCAGAATAAAATTCTCGGAATAGGCATACGTCATGGAGAACGTCAGCGCGTTATGGTCGCCCTTTCTCCACAGCGGATCGAGCGACATATATTGGAGCATATCGTTCATCCAGCCCATGTTCCATTTGAACAGGAAGCCGAGGCCGCCATCATAATCCGGCTTGGTGATCAGCGGAAAGGCTGTGGATTCCTCAGCGATCATCATGACCGCAGGATTGGCCTGGAACGCAGCCTCGTTGAGCCTGCGCAAAAACTCAATCGCTTCGAGATTTTCCCGGCCCCCAAATTTGTTGGGCTTGAACTGTCTGCGATTATAGTCCAGATACAGCATGGACGCAACTGCATCGACTCGAATTCCGTCGACGTGGAAATAACGGAGCCAGTAGCAGACGTTGGAGATGAGGAAGGACTGCACCTCAGGCTTGCCGTAATCGTAAATACGGGTCGTCCAGTCCGGATGCTCGTTCATCATCGGGTCGGAAAGCTCATAGCAGCAGGTCCCGTCAAACTCAAACAGCCCGTTTTCGTCCTTCGGGAAGTGCGCAGGCACCCAGTCGAGGATGACGCCGATCCCGGCCTTATGGCAGGTGTCGACAAATTGCATGAGCTGCTTCGGCGTCCCGTAGCGGTGGGTCGGGGCGAAATAGCAGGTGATCTGATAGCCCCACGAGGGGTCGTAGGGATATTCCATGATGGGCAGCAGCTCGATATGCGTATAGCCCATATCCTTGACATAGGGAACCAGCTCCGACGCAAGCTCCTCATAATTGAGATAGCTGCCGTCTTCATGCCGTTTCCACGAGCCTGCGTGGACCTCGTAGATATTGACCGGACGTTTGATCGCAGACTGCTTTGCAGAACGTGCACGGTAGAGCGCGTCGTGCCACGTAAAGCCATCCGGCGGGTCGATCATGCTGGAGGTGTCCGGCAGCGCGCAGCAGCGGTTCCCGTACGGGTCGGTCTTGTAGACTGTGCGGCCGTCCGGGCCGGTCACGCAGTATTTATATGCCTGCCCGGCCTTTGCGTAGACAGAGACGGCCTCCCATACGCCCTCCGAGATCTTCCGCATGGGAAGATCCTCTGTGTTCCAGAAATTGAAGTCGCCGACGACGCACACAGACTGCGCGTGCGGCGCCCAGACGCGGAACACATAGCCCTCGCCGTCTTCATGCGTGTGGCAGCCGAGATATTCATAGGCGTCTGCCGCAGGGCCGGAATGGAACCGTTTTAAAAAAGCTGCCAGCTTCTGCATACTGGACTCCTCTCTTTCTTCTGTGCTTAAGCCCGCCCGGAGGCGGCATATAAAAACTGTTTACTGTATTTCAATCCTATTATACCTTTTTGTCCGCAGCAATGCAAGTGAAATCCGGCCTTTCCGCGCCGGTTCGTCTACATTTGGAAAAATCCTCAAAAATCACGCCGGACTCTTGACTTCATCGACAAACTGTGTTAAAGTTTGATATATTGAATGCCATGACGAAACCAAGTACGCCCCGATCCATCCTGTCCAGAGAGCTGCCGTTTGGTGCAAGGCAGCACAGGCATCCGGGCGGAATACCTTTCCGAGCAGCTTCCTGAACGCGGTCTGCCCGCAAGTAGGCGAAGACGGGTGCGCCCGATACCGCGCAGTGGGCATGATCGTGCCCGTTGAGGCCGCGCAGGCGGTAAATAGAGGTGGTACCACGGGAGCTTCTCGTCCTCTGCACTTTTTCAGAATGTGCAGCGGGCGTTTTCTTTTATCTGCGATCCGCTGCAAGGGAGGATTTTGTATGGTCATTACTGATTTTCTGGAACGGAACGCAAGACTTTACGGGTCTGACATTGCGCTGGTCGAGGTCAATCCGTCGGAAGAGCGCGACAGCGCCGTTACCTGGCGCGAGGCGAGTCTGATCGCCGAGGCGCAGCCCGACGCGCCGTACCGGCGGGAGCTTTCATGGCGGGATTTTGACCGCCGGGCCAACCGGTTTG
>ERZ1106954.1643-NODE-1643-length-16449-cov-3.657192_pt1 | contig 16449 bp, 20 predicted proteins | sample MGYA00403678_ERZ1106954 | MGnify/ENA primary metagenome ERZ1106954 (study PRJEB35170, sample SAMEA104062445) | human gut metagenome | biome: human gut; feature: human-associated habitat; material: faeces | place: Denmark | collected 2012-08-20 ... | reverse complement strand
TGAACATCAGTTATGACAGATATATTCGTACTACTGATGATTATCATATTGAAACAGTACAAAAAATCTTTAAAGAGCTTTATGACAAAGGATATATTTACAAGGGAACATATAAAGGAAAATACTGCACACCTTGTGAATCGTTTTGGACTGAAAGCCAGCTTGTCGACGGAAAATGCCCTGAATGCGGAAGAGAAGTAACCGAAGCGGAAGAAGAAGCATATTTCTTCAAGCTCTCACCTTTTGCAGACAGAATTGAAAAACTACTTCTTGAAACAGATTATTTACAGCCGAGAACAAGAGCTGTTGAACTTGTAAACAACTTTATTAAACCGGGACTTGAAGATTTGTGCATATCAAGAACAACTTTTAAATGGGGCATTCCTGTAACATTTGATGACAAGCATGTTATTTATGTTTGGGTTGACGCTCTTTCTAACTATATTTCCGCACTTGGCTATCTTAACGATAAATATGATGATTTTGACAGATTTTGGCCTGCCGATTTGCATATGGTTGCAAAAGATATAATGCGTTTTCACGCAATCATTTGGCCTGCAATGCTTATGGCACTTGACTTGCCGCTTCCAAAGCACCTTGCAGTTCACGGCTGGATTACTTTCAACGGTCAAAAAATGAGTAAGTCAATCGGCAATGTTGTTGACCCAATGGTATTAGGTGAAAGATACGGTGCCGACGCAATAAGATACCATATTTTAAGAGAAATGGCACTTGGCGCAGACAGTTCATTTTCTAACGAAATTATGATTAACAGAATTAACTCTGACCTTGCAAACGACCTTGGAAATCTTGTTTCAAGAACAGTAGCAATGGTTGAAAAATATTTTGGCGGCACACTCCCTACTGAAAGGGAAAGCGCACCTGTTGATGATGAACTTATCAATATGGCAACATCTTTAAGAGAAAAGATTGCTGAATTTATGGATGAAACCCAGCTCAACAATGCACTTGCCGAAATATTCAAAGTTATTTCAAGAGCTAACAAGTACATTGATGAAACAACACCGTGGATTCTCGGCAAAGATGAAAGCAAAAAAGCAAGGCTTGCAAGCGTACTTTACAATCTTCTTGAAGCTATCAGAATTTCCACCACACTTCTTTCTTGCTTTATGCCGACTACAATGCCGAAAGTATGGGAGCAAATTGGTGCAGATAAAGAACTCATCACATATGAAAACGCCGGCAAATTTAATGTTCTTCCGCTTGATGTAACAGTTCATAAAGGCCCTGCCCTTTTCCCGAGAATTGATGCTGATAAAGAAATTGAAGAACTTAACGAGCTTATTAAAAAGCAGGCAGAAGAAGCACAAAAGGCACTGCAAAAGCCTGAAATTGAGGGACTTGCAGAAATCCAATTTGACGATTTTGCAAAGGTTGAACTGAGAGTAGCTAAAATTGAGCAGTGCGAACCTATTAAGAAAGCTAAAAAGCTTCTTAAATTGCAGGTTAATGACGGTTCAAGCGAACTTAGGCAGATTGTATCGGGCATTGCACCTTGGTACAAGCCTGAAGATTTAATCGGCAAGAGCGTTATTATTGTTGCAAACCTCAAGCCTGCAAAGCTTTGCGGTGAAATGAGCAACGGTATGCTTCTTGCAGGTGATGTAAGCGAAGATGATGTAAAAGTACTCTTTGTTGACGGAATGCCGGCAGGAACTAAAATAAGATAAGAAACGGTAGGAACGAAATGTATCACAATATTTTTGATACACATTCCCACTATGACGACAGTAAGTTTAACCCTGACAGAGAGGAATTACTTGATAATCTTCAAAGTCAGGGTGTTTCTTTAGTTGTCAGCTGCGGATGTGACATAGATTCAACTCAATTTAATTTTGACCTTGCACAAAAATATGATTATATTTATTTTGCCGCAGGCCTGCACCCTGAAAACTTAAAGGGCGCAAATCTTGATGATTTAAAAATCATTGAAAAATTTGCAAAAAATGAAAAATGCGTTGCAATCGGCGAAATCGGACTTGATTATTACTGGATGGAATCGAGCAAGGAAGAGCAAAAAAAGTTTTTCAAAGCACAAATTGAACTTGCAAAAAAGCTTGATATGCCGATAATCGTTCACGACAGGGACGCACACGGCGACACCCTTGATATTCTTAAAGAAACAAAGCCAAAAGGTGTTGTACATTGCTTTTCAGGTTCAAAAGAAATGGCGAGAGAAATTATTAAGCTTGGTATGTATATCGGCTTAAACGGAGTTGTAACCTTTAATAATGCAAGAAAAAGCCTTGAAGTTGTAAAAGAGATACCGATTGAAAGATTGGTACTTGAAACCGATTGCCCATACCTTGCCCCTACCCCAATGAGAGGCAAGCGCAACGATTCGCACTATATTGCGTATATTGCAGAAAAAATCGCTTCACTTTTGGATATGGACGCACAAGAGCTTTTAAATATCACAAACGAAAACGCAAAAAGATTATATAATTTGTAGTCAAAATGCATATTAGTCAAGACCTCCGGCTAAGCCGGAGGCTTGAGTAAGCCCTAGAAGGGCTTTTTACGGACGCAACCCCTAAAGGGGCGCTGAAAAGTTTGTCGACCGCATTGCTTTTTCAGGCTACCCCTAAAGGGGTTATTTTTTTGCCTACTTGTTCACGCTACCCGTAAACGGGTCCACAAACTCTTTCAATTCTATTTGGTCTGCTATTTTATCTTCTGTCAATTGATTTCGTATGTACTCTTGTATTTGCTTTTTGTTTCGTCCCACTGTATCTACGAAATATCCTCTTGCCCAAAAATGTCGATTTCCGTACTTATACTTTAAATTTGCATGTCGGTCGAAAATCATCAGACTACTTTTTCCTTTTAGGTATCCCATTATTTGTGACACACTATATTTTGGTGGTATGCTTATCAGCATATGTACATGGTCTTGACACAACTCTGCTTCTATTATCTCTATTCCTTTCTGCTTGCATAATTGTCTCAATATTTTCCCTATATCTACCTTGATTTCTCCGTAAATTGCCATTCTTCTGTACTTTGGTGCAAACACGATACTATTCTCAATCACACAGACTTATATGAATATAAGCACGGGAAGATGTTAATGCACTTAAAGTTTTGTTTTAAAGGTGTTCCTACAGAACAAACTCCTGCGGCAATGCTCAAATACTACCGGCAGCGAAAGGGTTTAACCACACGGCAGTTAGCCGAAAGTGTTGAAATTGTCCCTGCCACACTTTTAATGTACGAACATGAACAGTTCCCGATACCGTATCAAACTGCGGCAACATTTGCAGATTTTCTTGAAATTGATAAAAATTTGCTTTTTGATGACTTTGCTCAATTTATGGATTATCCCTACAACGACAAGTTGCGAAAAGTCAGGAAAACTTACGGATTAAATCAAGCAACATTTGCTGAAAAAGCAGGTATTAGTTTGAGCATCTATTCTAAGTGGGAAGGCGGTTCACGACAGCCGTCAAGAAAAATGTATCGGCAATTGGTAACCACATATCCCGAAATAAATATATAAAAAATACAGCGTATCTGCGATAAAACAGGTACGCTGTATTTTTTATCGGCACATTGGTTTTATTACCCGTCTTTCTGTAAAATAACAGTACACTAAAGCACAGGAGGAAAACAAAATGGAAAAATCATTATTTGAACAAATGGGTGGCACATACAAACAGCAAGGAGATTATATTTTGCCCAATTTAACATTACCTACCAAAGAAAAACAGCCTATCGGAATATGGGGACAGCGGCACGCAAGATACCTGAAGCAATATCATAAAATACGATATTACAATATGCTGACAATTGGAGAGTTAAACAACTACCTTGCCGACATTGACGAACAGGCAGAAGATATGTTTTCCCGGCTGGTAAATCAAATGGCTGAAAAACAAGGCGTTACTGAACAACTCAAGACAAAAAATCAAAGGCTTTGGGTTAAGCGGATAAACAACATCCGAAATGCGGCAATAGAAACAGTAAATCGAGAACTCATATATTCGTAATGATGATACAACCCACAGATTCAAATGAGTCTGTGGGTTGTATCATTTTATTCATTCGGCACGATAATGGTTGTCAGCGAATTTTTCTGTTCCTCGGTTGTAAGTTTCAGTTTGCCGTTGTTCACATATAGTTTATCAAAAAAGCTTTTTGGATGTCTGACTTTCCTTGGGCAGAAATGGTTCTTTATCTAAGAACTTACAGCAATTCCATTACCCAAAAGTCTTCCATGTGATCTGAATGGGCAATTTCATCTTGAATTGTCTCCACATAAGAAAACCCGGCTTTTTCATAAGCTCGGATAGCTCGTTGGTTCCATGCTGCTACCCTTAATAGGATTCTTCCAGCATGTCCAGTAAAATCCCGCAGTCCTTTTACGCAATGTTTTACAAAATCACTACCATTACCTTTACCGCAAAACTGTGGAGCCATTGACCAACCAACCCATAAGTCTGTACCATCAAGCTGGCAGGTCACTTGTCCCAAAATTGTTTCGCCATCAACTAAGCAAAACTGTTCTGTTCCCCATGTGGAATCATCAAAAAGATACCCATTTGGATGATTGGTGAAGTTATAAGCATCATATGGATTTTCATATTCCCATTGGCTTATCTCTAAAGCAGCATCCTGTGTCAAAGGGATCATTTGACAATTTGTAAAATCAATTAGATCGGCAAGCTCTTTAATGTAAATTGGCTTTTTATCATCCGGATCAATTTTGCCACTGTCAACATAACCATTTGATTTCCAAAACGGTTCTCCTGTAACAGAATCCGGACAGATATACATTTTTCTTGCTCCATCAGAATAAAGTATTGCTTCGATATGCTTGCTGAATGAAGTTCCTAATCCTTTTCGCCGAAAATCAGGATGAATATAAAATCCCATAATTGTTCCATAACCTTTTTCCAATAAACCATATACTGTTCCAAGATCAATGGCAAACATTGCAATACCAAAAGGCTCCCCATTCATGTAAGCAACCTCAAAGTGCATATCTTTTCGACAACCTTGTATTGAGATTCTCTTTTTCAATCCGTCGATAATTTGTTCTTCTGACAGATATGTGCCATCATGTTCATTGACTACTTGAATAAATGGTATCCATAATTTTGATGCCATTTCAAAGTGTGCCACATTATCCTTCTCGATTTGGATATACTTGATTTGTTTTTCCATTCTATTTCCTCCAAAGTTTTATTCGGAGGGTTAGGAAACGTGAACCCTCCATACACGATTCATTTTCATATATCATCATCCTTTCCACTTAATAGAATTTATGTTTTTGCCTTATTATCGATTGTTAAAGGTCTTTCCCATTAAAGCGGGAAGGTAGCTTGCCAAAATTGACTACCTTAATTGCTTCAACAATTTCTTCTTTGCGTTTTTCCGCATCCGGCAAATCACACACAATATCATTGAGGTCATACGGTCCGTTACGGAAGTGACCGACCGAAGCACCGTGGAATTCTCCGTCAATCAACAGGTATTGCAGAGGCTCGTGATCATATTCAAGTCCCTCTGTCCATTCTCTTGCCCTTTCTTTTAATATGTGCTCGTGAGCCTTATAAATAAAGTCGTTGCGGTGAATCGCATACACAAAATTCAAAGTCTTAGGTTCATAGTTTGCCAATAATTCAGAATCACTTTTCAACATATATCCTGCATTTGATTCAACTAAAACACCTTCTGCAACTAATTCACCGACTGCCTGCTTGATTTCTTTTTCCGGGAGCTTATAAAAGGACCTTGCCATTTCAGTATTGACCCATACAAGACGGTATGCGAATCTTTGAAAAACAATTTTTAGCGCTTCAAGTCTGGAATATTTATCGGGATTAACTTCCGGGAACATTTCAACAAATTTGTACCAGCCTCTGTCCCACTCGCCGTCATACTGATCCTCATAAATCAAAAACGCTTCCTGCAAGCGGTGCAAAGCAGGTGTAATCTCTTTCACCAACAAACCTGTTTCTTCTTTGATTTGCTGGATGTTGAGCGGTCCCTCCCGCTCAATCAGTTCCAAGACCCGCAGCTGTATTTCAGTTGGTTTTACAAGCGGCTTGCGATAGAGAGCGATAAACAGCTCCATATCTTCCGGTACAATCCAGCCTAAATTACCGCCGGAAAATCTGCCTTTTATTAGTTTTCGTTTTAACTGACGGTCACGATTATATTCAATATCGTCAAAATCAGCACGAAAACAAAGTGTCGGGGGCTGTCCAAATCCATTCCAGTATACATTCTGTCCCGGCTGGGTATCACGGTATAATTTTACGTATTCGTCTTCATCCGCTTTGTTTATGAAGCGCTGGCGTTCCATGCGGAGAGAGATTATTTTAGCATCCATCTTAGCTCTTTCCTTTCGACTCGGCATACCACCGCTTGCATTGCTCGATTCTGGCACCCTGAGGAGTATCGCCATGTTCGGGATCGCATGAATACTGCGTCAGTAGCTCGCAGGGAATATCGGGACATTCCCCGCAATGCACGATACCTTTCTTCTGGCAACATACCGCAACAGGGCATTCACCATGGAACGGGCGCCCATTTGTTTCTATACAGCCACCGCAGCTGCAAGTTTCCTTATATTCACAGCCGGTGCAATGTAATCCGCATCTTGAGTCAATCATTTTATTTTTCATATTTATCATGAAATCTTTGATATACGCAGTAATATCTTTATTGTATTTGTCGTTTAAAGCATCATGATACAGTTCATTTAAATAAGGATAATTGACCTCAGTAAAACTATATCCGGTGTCCATTAAATATTGCTGCCAATGAATTTTGAGCTGTGTTTCATCGGCTATTTTTACGGAGCAATACAGAAACAACGCAGTCGGTTTGTTTTTCAAGGGGCGGTTCTCTATTCTGTAACATGCATTCAGCAATTTTTCCATAAGAGCGACAAATTTGGAAGGATAGGGAAAGTAGAGCGGAACAATGATCAAATTCACATCCGCGTCAATCAGTTTTTTCATAATTATTTCAGTATCGCTATCACAGAGACAACGGTACTGCGTTTTTATTTCACAATCGGGACAGTTCTGCCTGCAATGTGAAATATCATAATCAGCAAGTTCGATAAAATCATATTCATATGGCAGATTAAGAGAGGAAATCATTTTACGAATTTCTTCATGCTTTCCTCCACGCCTGTTTGATGCAAAAAGTATTGCTATTTTCATTGAAAACACCTCTCTTTTTTCTATACTCTAACATTTAAAACACGACAACTGTGTGTCATGATTCGTATAAATTTTTTATGGAGTCCAGTGTAGATTTCATTATCTCAAGCATTTCTGGTGGACCGAGAACTTTTACTTTGTCTCCGAAACTCAGAAACCACTCCACCGCGCCTTTTTGCGTAGTAAATCCCCACTCAGTATACAGCTTTCCGTCTTTCATCTCGGTGAAACTGTTGTGTCCGTATTCTTCCACCAATCTATATTTCACTGATGCATCATAAACAGCGGTGATCACATAGTCATCTGTAATATGCGAGCCGAACTGTCTTTTCTCTTCGGGAATTTCTCTTATTGTAAACGACTCATCTACAACCTGTAGATTCCACAATCGTCGGAGCTTGTACATACGGAAGTCTTGCCGCTCCTTACAGAACCCGAATACATACCAATCAGACCATTTGAACACAATCAAATATGGTTCGATCTGCTTATCTGCTTCGCCTTTGTTATAACAGTAATGGAACGTGATGCACTTTGATTCGGTAATAGCTTGCTTAATTTGATCAATTTTAGCGGCGAGGTCATCCTTATAAAACGAGGACAGGTCAATAACCATGCTGTCGGCTAATCGGATTGCTGAACTGCCGCCGATTTTCTGCGCCAATTTTTCCGCAGAGGCAGAACACGAAACGCTGTCAAGTGATTTAAGGCCCGTAAATATAGCGGTAAGTTCATGTTCAGTAAACACGGTGGTGTCAAGAGAAAAGCCGTCCATGATTGATATACCGCCATTGGCGCCTTGTGTGGTTACGATAGGGATCCCCGCCTTACAAATGTCCTCAATATCGCGATTGATGGTACGACGAGACACCTCGAATTTTTCAGCGAGGTAAGGAGCCGTGACGGTCTTTTTCTGTTGTAAGATTGTGATAATCCCAATCAGGCGGTCAATTTTCATATAGTATCACCTTTATATCTGATTGCATTTATTTACATACTTTGCTTGGTAATTTGAAATCTCTTTGCACGGATATTCCGGACACTTACTGCAAGAATCGATATCATGCTGTTTACAGCACTGGATAAAAGGACATTCTTTGCAAGGCTCAAAAACCTTTTCCGATCTACCGCCGTTGCAGTTAAACTTTTCAAGAGGAATGTCCAGTCCGAATTTCTCTTTATAATAGCTTTGAGACTGTCTCCGCAGGTTATCGTTATTTCGTTGTGTTGCAATATAGGTAATACACCTTGTGCAGTCATGTCCGCAATAACAGAAAATAGCTTTAAGCCGTTTATACTGCTCTTTTGTGATAAGAAAATCTACCATTCCGTCTTTATGACCGGTCTGAATAAACCCTGCTTTTAGATGGAGATTAATAGCAGCTTTTCTGTTGTCTTCAAAAAAATTATGAACTGCTTTGACGTTCATTTTTGTAAAGGCATGTTCTAAAAGGAGATTCAATGCGGGAACTGAATATCCCATACCGCGATACTTTGCTTCTATGATAATCCCCATTTCAAACCAGTCATTCTTTTCGTTTTTATGAAGGCTTACTTCACCGATAAAAGCAAGATCTTTCTCACTTTGAATGTAGGCATAAAATCTATCCGGGGTTTTCCAGTATTGATACCATTCATAGAGTTCCTCTGCCGTTTTGTGATAGGTGCAGCCCCCGTTATCCCCATTTCCCATATTGTAGGACATTGTCTCTTCGTCTGAAATAAGATAACCCCGATAAGAAAGTTCCTTGTCTGATGGGATATGTAATGTTAATTCAGTCATATCGTATACCCCCGGTATTATTCATTCTCACCATACTCATCTGAAAAAGGGCAAGCCTTTATACACTCGTTGCACCCTTTACATAATTCTTCGTTTTTGGCGTGAGGCACTGGGAAGCCGAGAGCTCCGTTTTGCATAGTAAGATTATTAAAAGGGCAAAACAAAACACATCTTGAACAGCCTGTACAAGTTCCGGCAATAACCATTTCCATAACATTATTCATATCATTTACATCCTTTTTCCTCAATTCTTAGATCAACCATTAATCTATATATTGCCATCCAATATTTTTGATTTTATCTTGCCGATCCGAAAAGTGCTGTCTGTAATCCTTGTGGTTTTATCCCAACGGTCGGATAATGGGAAATACACTCCGTCCTTTGCTTCAGCACCCATATCCCAGTTTCCGTCTGCTTGCTGATTGGCCTTTAACCAGTCGTAAACAAAGGATAACTTATCTTTCCCAGACTCATATCGAGCGAGAAGCTCTATTGCTGCCAAATAACGGCTCGCCTCTTTGCTTTGGAATTCATTCGGCACTTTATCGAGTCTGTTTTCATAAACATAGTAGATACCACCCTCGTGTCTCAGTACGTAGTTGAGCATAAGCCCTTCGGTATTCTTATCGAGCATACCGGAAAGTATGGATAACTGATAGAAGTTGACAAAATCGGTCAGTCTTCCGCCCTTGGGCTTTCTGCCGAACATCTGCGTATAACACGCATCATAATCAGTCTGAGAATAGGCGCCGCTGCCAAATGCTTTCGTGATTACCTGTGCCCACTTATCGGCAATCTCATTGGCAGACTCACATTGGTTGGTAAATATGCGAATCCGCGCAGCAACGATCAGATCTACAAAGGTTTCAAAATCGCTTGTTTTCTCATTTCCCTCGGGGAGCTCACCCGTATGTAACAGTGTTTGCATATGGGTAATTGCTCTTTTAATACATCCATCTTCTGCGGTGTAGCCCAGCAGTTCCAAACGGAGAAGGGCTGTCTCTGTGGTCATCGGCGTATCACTATTTCCGCGCAGGGTGTGAAAACACCCCCAACTTCCGTCGGGATGCTGCATAGAGATTATTCGGTTGGCCCATTTTCCGTTTTTATAGTTATGCATTATGCACAACACCGCCTTGCATTATAGCGTTTTAATGTAGGCTTCTAAATCAGTTGGAAAAATTCCTTCCTGAAATTTTTTTGTAAGTGAGCGTACCGCAAATTCCTCAAAAGCGTTTAGCATCCCATTTTCATCCCCTGCAAGGTAATATGAAGCATCAATATTTTCGTAGTTTTGTTTACCGGCAAGTATGTGGCTTTTGCATTTTGTTACTGTCGGATGAACAACATGATGCAGGAACTCATGTATGACAGAATCAATCTTAAATGCCCCGGAGCAGAATATAAAGCGGTCATCTACGATATGGTAATCACTTGAATATACGCATTTGATCGGAGACAAAACAAGTTGTACGCTCTTAACCGGAGAATAATAATATTTTACACAAAAATCCATGCAGCTTTTGAGGAACTCAAGCTGATTTTTGTGAAGTATGTTCTGTTGTTTAATCCATTGATTCTCCCATTTCATATAATTCTTGAAACTATTGCTTAACAGAACTTTTTTCAGCTCTCTTGGGAAAAGAACTATCCATTCCCAAAACGAAGGACCTCTTTCCGCGTCGGAAATATTTCCGGCAGACATAATAAAGTTTTGATACATCTTAATGTCTGTGAAATCATTCATATCCGGACGAATATAGAAAGTAGCCGATTCCAGCATTGCGGCTCTCGGCCAATATGGATACACATCGCATGTATTTTGCTTGGTTTCAGAAAAAAATCCTAAAGCAGTGTCAGTCTCCCGAAATATTTTAATCGCATTGACATGTTCAGCGCTTCTCTCAAAGGAATAATAATCGTACCCGCATTGGAGCAATGCAAAATATATCGCCGATATTGCGGAAATGCTTGATATTTCCATTTTCTCATTAAAGTCCATTATGTCACCCGTCTTTCTGCGCAACAAATATCGTCGCAAACTCTGTGTCATACTGATTCAAAATAGTCATTCCTGCATTTTGGATACATTTTGTCATTTCATCCGATGTATCGGGAAACACTTTGATCTTACGCGTACCGGTGTCGATAAATTCACTCGGATTTTTGTCAATGGAAAGAATAAATCTTCCTTCGTTATTCAGCAATCCGGCGATCTTATTTACAGCTCTCTGCTTATCCTCAATGTGCATAAAGGTCAGAGAAGAATAAACGACATCAAAAGTACGGTCAAACTCACAAGAAAAGAAATCGGCATAAATCAAGCTGACATTCTTAAAATCAGCAAGATTCTTTGTGGCACATTCAATGGTTTTCGATGAAATATCCACACCATAAAACTCGCCGCACAAAGGTGCTACTCGAACCGCAAGACGACCTGTACCTACACCGATTTCAAGAACACTCTTATTATTATTAAGTTCCATTTTGTCAATAAAGGCTTGTCCGTCCCACTTATCCATATAATCCCGTAATGGCTTAGGATCGTGTACAGGATCGTTGTTTTCTTCAATCAGAAGATCATAATGGGAAATGACATCGTTTTTCAGCAGTTCTTTTATTCGCAGATCTACCATCGTTTCCAAAAATTTCAGGTCTTCCTGTTTGGCGTTGTCAATTCTGAAAGTACATCCGCAAACTCGCGGAAAACTCTTTCCAAAAATGATTTTTCCTTGCCGCCACTGCAGGATCCACAGTTTCCACAATGGTCAATATGTCGCCAGCCGACATTTTTCAAAATCACCGTACCTATACTTTATCCATCTATTTCATAGATATATCGTTCTTCTAATGTATCTCCCAAACCGCTGGGTTTCGTGCTTTCGTCCGGCTTAAAACCGACTTTTTCGTAAAAAGCCTTTGCTCTGGCATTTTGTGTAAGGACCCAAAGGGATATCGTATCATATCCTCGTGTTGATATTTCATTTTTTACCCAATCCATTGTCTTTTTTCCGAACCCTTTCCCGATGTAATCGGGGTCAAAATACAATCCCGTCAGTTCATAAACTGTATTGGGAAGATCCTGATCTCTTGGAGGATTAACACTGGCAATTCCAATGATTTTTCCCTGATATACTGCCACAAAATGAGTATCTATATTATTTTTAAGCATCTTTTCCCACAGAACGGGTCTTCGTGCGTTGTGCTGTTCAATAATTTCCATGGGTATATACTGACTGTATGCGAATACCCAAGACCTCATATGAATATCCGCACATTTCGGTGCGTCTTCAAGCACCGCAGGTCTGATGAAAAATCCTTCTACTATCTTGATCATTTCGTTTGCCTCATTTCAAAACGCATTTTTATACATTTTTTTCTGTAGTTCCTTTTTCAATATATCTGCAAATTTATCTGCTATCAACTCTGCGTTATTTTCTATCGGCAAAGTACCGTCAACCCTGATAATCGGGCAGGATATTGAAGATAGCCAAACTTCAACTGTGTTTTCAGCTTTGGATTTAACAAAGTCGAAGAATGCCTTTTCTTTTTCGTGTAAATCTCCGCCTTCCAGTATTCTTTCTCCGAATTTGTTATATGACCGTTCATACACTCTTTTCATTCGTGTTTCTTTCGGAGCCTCGATGTAAACCGCGCACTTGAAGTGAGATACAATATCCTTATTGAAATTTCCTTTAACCGACGCCAAAACAAAGCTGTCATTTTCTGAAATAATATTTAACAGAATGCGTTCCACTTCCTCAAAGGGGCGGGGATTTGAATACATATAATTAGGATCGTCTTTTGGGAAATATATATCTTCCATGTCAATAAATCGGCAATTCAATTTTTCGGCAAGAGCTTTTCCCAATGTACTTTTACCTGCACCGTTCAATCCGCAAACTATAATAACATTTTTCATCTTTATTCCTTCTCCCAAACTTCCGGAAAATGTTTCCGGAGAAACCGGCTCATGGAATTGTCTGGAAACTGCTTCAGATTGTATTTTTGAATGGTCTGCTTTAAATCGTCATAGACAGACTGCATTTCCTTGTCAGATATCGTATCCAACGGTCTGATTCGGAAAAGTCCCTGCTGTTGATATTCCATCAAGCGGTCACACAGATCGGGAATCATTGTTACACGGTCAACCTTTACTGCATTCTCACAGACAAAGACTCCGTTAATCTGCGTAGGGTTTCCTACGCTTGGAATGTCATCGCATTCATACAAATACCCTTGTTTGCCTTTGTAAATATCGGAAAAAGCGTTCTGATAATACTCCGAATAATGGATCGTACTGTCCTTATCAAACCCATACGGATAATAACTGAATGGCTTTGGTACAGGTTGTACGGCATACAAAAGTGCCACAACAGGATTCTGCGTAAAATAAATGTATTGCTTTTCATGCTCTGACAAAAACGGTTTCAGTTCGTTTAGTCCTCCTATAGGGCTTCCGTGATAAAAGGTCATAGCTCAACAACTCCTTTGTACCACGTCGGTACGGAATTCTTCATATTGTCATACCAAGATAGAACCTCTTTTGCTTGATTGACCATTACCTGAATTTGCTCTTCGCCAAACGGAATCGCCCAAGGAAGTGATGATAATATTCCACAGGAGATATACAAAGCAAATATGCCCCAAAATTCTTCGGGAACATCGCTGTCAAAATATCCGTTTATTCTTCCGCTTGCAAACATCTGACTGGCTTCGACATCCCAAGTGATGGCTTTAATATCCTCCCACGGATCACCGTAGTCGTTGCGGTTGAAATCTATAATATACAGCTTTCCGTCCCTGCCGATCATCATATTACCGATGTGGTAGTCGCCGTGCTGATAGGTCTGCGGTCTGTCTTTGAGTAAATAGCGGTTCTCATTTATGTAGTCGATGAATGCCTGTCCACTCTCATATTTCAGAGGACACTCGGTATATTTCTTTATTTTGTAATCCATTTTACGATTGAACCAAGCTTCCCAATCTTCCTGAGTTTCCGGGGCAGGTATGGAATGGATCTTACGAAGGATGCGACCGGCTTCCAAACCATATACATACTGCTCGGTATCCGAAAGTGTAGGAATAATTTCTTCCGCATCAGCACCATCGATCCAACTCTGGATGGAATACACGCCTTCATCACAGACGCCGAACTCGATCGGCTGACACATAGGAACACCAAGAGCCGACACCTGTTTCATCATATTGAATTCCGATTGTTTCTTATCATATTCCGCTATATCCGAAACACGCAGAAGATACCGTGTACCGTTTTTATCGGTAATACAGTATTTCTTATCGTTTGACCAGCCTTTGTTTATCGGTTCTTTTGTTATAAAATTCATTAGTGGCATCCTCCCGGAAACTCGCCCTTATTGTTTAACCCACACATCGATTTCATCTACGGAGAGCAGTGCGGCATGATTCTGAATGCGCATCTGCTCGGCATATGTACTTTTCCCACTGCAGATCTTTCCGCAAATTAAAAATATTTTTGCCATTTTTGTCACCTTATCATTTCCTTACTTTTATCAGTAAGAAGTTCGGCTTATGCAAATCTTTCTCCCAGCTTTTATCCATCTCTATTATTTCCTGTGTTGGAGTAGGCTCAAGCATTGTCTCAATGGTGAATCCAGCCAAACATAATGAGTTGATTATTTTGGAAAAAGTGCGATGATATTTTTCCACGCCATCAACTATCCATGTTGTAGTGCGCTTTCCGCAACGTGAATAGTCTGTTAATTTGTAGTGAAGTACGTTTCCGTTCTCATCCTTCGCCCAGCTTGCACCTGAGATAGGTGCTGTCGTTAAAGGATGTTCCTGTGAAAATATGAAATATCCGCCCGGAGTTAATATATCATATACACCTTTTACAAATGCATCAAAATCTTCTATGTAGTGCAACGCAAGAGAACTGAATACCACGTCATACCTGTCCTTGATGAAAGATAGATTACTCATATCTGCACGAATGAACTTGATGTGGGGGTGCTCTTCCATCGCAACAGCAAGCATCTTTTCAGAAATGTCTACACCCACAACTACAGACGCTCCCAGAGCTTTGAACTCAGCAAAGTTCTCACCATACCCACAACCAAGATCCAAGACCGATTTTCCTGTCAACTCTGGTGATAGAGAAAATAGAGCAGGCTTTTCCTCCACGTTGTTGGCGCTGTACTGATTACTGCGAAGCTTCTTATATCCTTCAAAAAATGTTTGATTGTCGTATATGTTTTGTGATTTGCTCATTTCAAATCCTCCATAGACTCAATTTCACTATCATAAAACTGTTCCTGAAATCTCACAGCATCAGCGATTTCTTCTGCTGTAAAGCTCGTTCCATCGGGTGCCATTACCAGCTTATCTTCAATATCGTTGTGCCGGTGCACAATTCCGATAATCTTTCCGGTAAATTCAGATACGGGGACATCTACGCCCAATAAATAAACATCTAACTCTTCACCATCGCCGCCGATTATCCCAGGGATATAGCCGTAGTTGATGGGATAGGTAAGCGTATAGTTTTTCTTTTGATGCACATATCCTATCGGGCGGTCGACTTTTATGGTGACAGTTTTACCGAGATAGGAATTGACAAGTGCCTTTCTCAAAGTATAAACAATAAAATCGTGTTTTCCTTTGAGGTACTTTTCTCTGCCGCTGTCAACAGGAACTTGCTGGGCAAGGGACACTTTTAAGTCTTCATAAGCTTTTGCAGCCGAAGGAGTTTTGTTAAGGTAATCTCTGAAGTTTATGTAGTTGATCCAATCCATGCTGTTCGTCTTAACGACATGGATAAAATGAGTCTGCAATTCTCCCGTGCCGTCATAGAAATTCCCGCAAGCAAACAACAGTTGATCTCGGAGGGAAGCTTGTGCATTCGGGCGGTAATAAAAGCCTGCGTCTTTAAGTTCTTTTTCATAAGCTAAGATGTCATCAAAGTCATCGACTGCAAGCGCAATATCAATAATAGGCTTTGCTTTTATTGTTAGAATAGAGGTGCTTCCAACGTGTTGAATGTCTTTTATGACATCGCCTAAGATTTCTTTCAGACGGTCAATCGTATTCTGAGCCTCGATTTCCCATTCTTTTTCATGTTCACACAGCTGAACGGTTCCGCGTTTTAGTCCGAGCATTATTTACGCCTCCTTTATTGTTATAAATAGTGGCTCAAAACCACTTACATGGAATCCTTATTACAGGACTGTTGCTTATCTCAAATCCAATTCCTTCGTAAAAACTCACTCTTCCGGGGATGGTTTCAAGGGACCATTCCGAGTTCGGATACACTCCAATACATTTCTTCACCAGTTGAGAACCGATCCCTTGTTTTTGATATTCCGGTAAAACGGCCAGATCGAAAATGTGCGCGGCACGGACGGTAAGGTTATGCTGCGGTATAACGACTGGACGATCCCCGAGGGGCGGGAGGAGAACAATTTCTATATGCCGGAATACCACGGC
>ERZ1106954.1639-NODE-1639-length-16459-cov-15.001280_pt1 | contig 16459 bp, 9 predicted proteins | sample MGYA00403678_ERZ1106954 | MGnify/ENA primary metagenome ERZ1106954 (study PRJEB35170, sample SAMEA104062445) | human gut metagenome | biome: human gut; feature: human-associated habitat; material: faeces | place: Denmark | collected 2012-08-20 ... | reverse complement strand
AAGAAAGACATTCGACAGATCGCATTGCCGGTTTTATTTTTCCTGCTGCTCCGTATCCTCTCCGCCGATCAGCAGCTGCCGCTGCTGGTTCAGCAAATAGGAGAGGTGCTCCCGGTCCGTGGTGTAATAAATACGGTTTCCCTCCACCAGGCAGGTAACAAGCCCCGCATTCACCAGCTTGCTCATATGGTGGTGAATGGTGTTGCGGGCCAGGCCGAAATGGCTGCACAGCTGCTGACCGTAGACCGCCGGATGATCCCTCAGATAACAGAGAATGTCAAACCGTGTCTTGTCCCCGATGATCCGGATGGCGTCATATACCTGGGAGGCGCTGCTGTTTTCCGCCAGGGTGCGCCGCAGCGACAGCCGCAGGACTCCGCAGCAGATCAGCACGCTGCCGTCCTCCTGCTCCATGGAGAGGTTGGTATCCGGTCCCATCAGAAAGGGGATCAGGTGATAATGCACCTCCGGCGTAATGGCCAGGCTGGAGGTCTCCCGGAGATAGCTCTCCGTCCCCAGGCCCTCCACCTCCCGGCAGAAGGCCTCTATGATCTCCTGAATGCGGCCGGACTCCGTCTCCAGCGCCGCTATGGCCGGGCGCAGACAGGCTGCGATCTCCGGCAGCAGAGTCCGGTAATTCTGGTGGATCTCCAGCAGAGCCAGGCGGCTCTCCGTGGGGATCGTCAGCGCCAGCACCCGGGAAACCAGCTTTGCGGCGGCCCCGGCGGCAGGGCCGGACTGCTCCTCCAGGCTCAGCGAGATCATCATGTTTCGCGCCGTCTCGTCCGGCGTCAGGCACTCCATCCGCTGCATCAGGGTCTCAAAGTCCTGCCGGCGGGACAGCATGGGATAGAAGAACAGAAAAGCCGGACTATAGGACCCGATGGTGCTGTAGGAAAAGCCCTTGATGTCGCCGAACAGACGCTGCAGGGTCTCTGCCGGGACGGAAACCTCCGCGTCCAGATCCTGCAGCAGCTCCCGCAGGGCGGCGCTGGCCCCATGGAAGGGCTCCGCCTTCCGGACGCCCCGGGCCTGTAAGCGCTCCTCCAGCCGGTCCAGGGTATGGCCGTTGGCCCGGGAGCCTAAGTACGCCAGAGCCTCCAGCGCCGGGTTGATCTCGTGCAAAATTTCCATGACAGTGCTCTTCCTTTGCTTCTTTGACGGATGCGGACAGGCTTTCCCGGGGAGCATCCCGCGGTTTTCTCGCCCTGTCCCGCTGGCCTTGATTATACATCTTTTTTTCCGGCAAAACAAGGGGACTCCGCGCCGCTGCGGCGGTTTTTTGCAGTCCTGCAATACACAGCCGTTTTGCATGGGGCGGACCGTTGACTTTTCCTGCCGGATGCTGTATGATAAGAATGGCTTTGCGAGAACGCAGAGCCGGATAATCGAATCATGTCCGAGGATGCTGTGCGGCGGGTACCGCAAAGGCCGGAAAACGGCCAGGTGCCAGCCTGAAAGAAACGGGGCGAAAGAACCCCACGCGAACGGCACTGTGGGCGCAAGAATGCACCGAAGCGGCCTTGGCCGCCGGGACGAAAGTCCGCCATTGGGGGCAGTCCCCTGAGAAGGTAGGATGCAAACGAGGAGCCATCGGCTCCACGGCGCGAGGCAGGAGAATTGCACAGCGGAGGGCATTCAGCGCGGCGGGCGTTATCTTCGTTGGGCGCAGACAGGAACCATGCGCCGCCGGTGTCTCCTTTTTCAGGGGATGTACCGGCGGTTTTTGCAGCGGGCGTGTATCTGCCTTTCCTCCGCCGCAGGCACACTCCGTTGACTTGCCGGAAACGGCTGGGCATAAATTTTTCACAGGAGGAAAATGCATATGAAGAAACGCATCGTTTCTCTGCTGCTGGCATTGGTGATGGTACTGAGCCTGGTACCCACCACTGTCTGGGCAGCAGAGAACCACGACGGCCAGGTTCGGGTCGTTGTGGAAAACACGACCTACGCAAAGGCCAACGGCGCTGCCTGGGATGGCACGCTGGTGGACAAGTGGGTGGACCTGGCCCCCGGGTCCTCCATGATGGACTGCATCGTCAGCGCCCTGGGTACCTATTCCCAGACCGGCGCGGAGTCCGGCTACATCAGCGAGATCAACGGTCTGTCCGCCGGTGACGGCGGCGCAGCCTCCGGCTGGATGGGAACCCTGAACGATTGGTTCACCAACGTTGGGTTCAAGGACATCAAGGCCGGGGACAAGCTGTTCGCCGGGGATATCATCCGCGTGATGTACACCACCAACGGCTACGGCGCGGACATCGCGGCGACTGGAACACCCAGAGCGACACCAGCCTGGCGGCCCTGTCCTTCAGCGAGGGCGTCCTGACTCCCGACTTCGCCTCAGACAAGACCGCCTACACCCTGACCCTGCCCCAGGGCGTCACCGGCATCCGGATGACGGCCACCGCCTCCAACAAGAACAACCAGGTGTATCTCACCGCCGACGGCACCGACTACCGCCGGGTGGAGACCGTGCCCGTCCATAACGGCACCGTCCTGACCATCCGCTGCGGCGACAAGGCGGCGGCCACCGAGTGGTCCCCCGCCATCACCCCCACCACCTACACCGTCACCGTGTCCCAGGAGGGCGATGCGCCCCAGGGCGACATGGACGTCTCCTTCAAGGGCCTGCACAATGCACAGCTGGCCGACATCAAGGTGTATACCTATGCCGACGGCGTGAAGGGTGAAAAGAACCTGCTGGCCAATGTGGATATCGAGCCCGACGGCTACGGTCTGATGTACAACACCAAGCTGCCTGTGGGCGACTATCTGGTGGAGGGCTACAACACCGAGGGTCAGCTCAACGGCACCCTGGTGCTTACCGTGAAGGCCAATCAGGAGAACGTGTTTACCCTGGTCCGGGCCTACGCCATCTATGCCACCAACGACAGCAGCAGCTGGGTGGAGGGCAAGGATTACACCATCGACGTCACCGTTACCGGCCCCGACGGCACGGACCTCCAGGCCAAGACCGGCGTCTCCACCACCTATGGCAGCACCCACACCGCCTGCCTGTTTGTGGAGGGCGGCAGCCTGAAAATCACCCTGACCCCCATCGGCGACAAGGCGGCGGGCTATCTGCCTGTCAGCACCGCCATGACCAACAAGCAGACCGTGGGCTGCGGCGCCAAGAGCTTCTCTCTGACCATTCCCAAGGCCCTGGACATCACCGTCACCGCCCCCGCCGGCTCTACCCTGCGGATGGGCACCTTCGGCAGCTACTATAGCTATACCTTCCTGGAGCCCGTTTCCCAGGAGACCAAGGGCGACACCATGACCGCTTCCTTCCGCCTGCCGGAGACCGGCAGTCAGCAGTTCCTGCGGGCCCAGAATCCCGACGGCGTCACCTACTGGACCTTCGGCAAATTCACCGGCGGCCAGGAGCTGGCTGTGACCCGGGACGACCTGCACATGGACGACGCGTTCAGCAGCGATACCGTGTACCGCTTCGACAAGAACGTGTACGACCTGGGCAACATCTATCTGAACATCAACCGCCAGGGCTATAAGAACCTGGAGGTGGGCCAGAGCTGCGAGCTGGACGTGCTGCGCAGCTGGCAGGCCATCGAGAGCTTCATGAACAGCCAGATCGCCCTGCCCGACGCGCACTATCAGGTGCTGAGCCTGGACGGCGGCGACAGCGACGTGGTGACCATCACCCCCGACGCCAACAATTCCTGCCTGGCCACCATGACCGCCAACCACCCGGGCACCGCCATCGTCCAGGTGACCTATGACGCCATGACCTTCGTTCAGGGTATGGGCGGCAAGGACTTCAGCGCCATCTGGCCGGAGTTCACCGGCGTGTTCGTGGTGTCCGTGGGTGCCGACGGCTCCTCTATCCAGACCAACACCTTCATCGACCGTCCCACCGTGAACATCACCAAAGACGAGCAGAAGTATCTGGATGCCGAGCACGACATCCTGTTCTATGTGGGTACCCAGGGCGCCAGCTACAGCTTCACGCCCCAGGAGGGCTGCACCGTTACCGTGGCCCGCTCCACCGTCACCGATAAGATGACCTTCAACGGCTTCACCAGCCAGGGCGTTTCCGTGGATGAAAACGGCCAGGTCACCGTTACAGGCCTGACCACCGGCCGCCACATTCTCCGCATCGAGAAGGACGGCATGGCCGCCTACCAGGTCATCACCGCCCGGGGCGTCAGCTATGACCTCATCGACGCCGACGGCAAGGTCCTGCCCCAGGATGCGGAGCTGGTCCCCGGCCAGGCCGTAAAGGTCCAGTTCCACGACCTGGTAAGCCCCCAGGAGAAGATCTCCGGCGTTTACAACTTCAATTTCTCCCTGGTGTACCTGGATGCCCAGGGCAACAAGTATCAGACCAACCCCGGCACCCCCTTCGGCCAGTATGATTTCAGCGGCAACCCCGTTCGCCAGCTGCTGAGCGTCACCATCCCCGAGACCGCCGAAGGCTATAGCTATGACCTGACCGGTACCATCCGGGTGGGCGGCTTCGGCGGCATTCCCACCCACCGCGGCGTGTCCTACCGCTCCGGCATGGACCGCCAGTACGGTTCCACCACCGCCGCAGTCCTGACCCGTCTGCCTGAGCTGGTGCTGCCTCTGACCGGCTGGTACGTCCACGACGTGGAGCAGAAGATCGCCGCCATCGGCACCGTGACCCTGGACTCCGAGGAGGCCATCCAGGCCGCCCGCGCCGCCTATGACGCCCTGAGCGACCAGCGCAAGGCCCAGGTCAGCAACTACGATGTGCTGCTGGCTGCCGAGAAGAAGCTGGCCCAGCTCCAGGATGAGGCGGTTGCCCATGTGGAGGAGCTGATCGACGCCATCGGCCAGCCCGTGATCCCCGCGTCCCGTGCCGCCGTGGAGGCTGCCCGGGCCGCCTACGACGCCCTGGGCCAGAAGCTCCAGGAGCGCGTGGGCAACTACGATGTGCTGCTGGCCGCCGAGGCCCGCCTGGCGGAGCTGAACGCTCAGGATATCTATAAGACTACCGGCGACTTCATCGTTTCCAAGGGCGCCCCCGTCACCGGCTCCATCGGCGGCGAGTGGGCGGTTCTGGGCCTGGCCCGTTCCGGTCGGGACGTCCCCGGTGCGGACGCGTATTACGCCTCCGTGGTGGAGTATGTGCAAAAGGCCATGGACGAGAACGGCCGTCTGAACCGCTCCCGCTCCACCGAGAATTCCCGTCTGATCCTGGCCCTGACCGCCATCGGCAAGGACGTGACCCATGTGGCCGGCCGCAGCCTGCTGGACGGTCTGGATTCCATGGCGTTCATCACCAAGCAGAGCGTCAACGGTCCCGTTTGGGCGCTGCTGGCACTGGACAGCCACGGCTATCCCACCTCCGGCGACGTGACCCGGGAGAAGCTGGTCCGCGCCATTCTGGATACCCAGCGCGAGGATGGCAGCTGGCCTGTCATCGCCTCCTCCCAGGTCCCCGATGTGGACATGACCGCCATGGCCGTGCAGGCCTTGGCCCCCTACTATGAAAATGCTCAGGTGAAGGCGGCTGTGGACGCGGCCCTGACCTTCCTGGCCGGCGTGCAGAACGACGACGCTACCTTCAGCGAGATCCCCGGCACCGATGCCTCCGCCGAGTCCACGGCCCAGGTCATCGTGGCCCTGACGGCCCTGGGCATTGATCCCACCGCCGACAGCCGGTTCGTAAAGAGCGGCGTCAGCGTCGTGGACGCGCTGTGCGGCTTCTATGTCACCGGCGGCGGCTTCCGCCACCTGATGGCCGACAAGACCGTGGACGGCATGGCCACCGAGCAGGGCTACTATGCCTTGGCGGCCTACTATCGCCTGCTGGCCCAGAAGACCAGCCTGTACGACATGAGCGATGTCACCGTCACCGTGACCCCCGACCAGCCCGTGACGCCCGCCAAGCCCGAAAAGCCCGATACCCCCCGCACTGGAGACGAGAGCCTGCTGGTGCTGTGGATGGGTGCGGCCGCCCTGTCCGGCGCCGCTGTGCTGCTGATGCAGAGAAAGAAAAAGCGGGCATAAGCCCCGCATCAAACCCGCGTAACCCCAAGGAAATACACCGGCGCAGGGACGTTGTCACAACGTCCCTGCGCGCGGTGCTCTGATAGGAGGTGTTTTTCGATGATGAATCGATTCCCCAAAGTCCTGTTGACCCTGCTGCTGACGCTGCTGCTGGCCCTGTCCCTTTCCGGCTGCGACCTGATGGTCGGCACTGGTCCGGAAGCACCCATTCCTCCCGGCGTGGAGCAGACCGGCGATCAGAATACCCCCGATACGCCGGAGGAACCCGGGAATACGAATACGCCGGAGACGCCCGACGCCCCCCAGGAGCCCGGGACGGACGACTCCTCCACCGGCAGCAAGGACCGCTACCAGACGGACCCGGTGCCGGACGGCAAGCCCAAGCCCGTGGAGCCGGAAATGTCTCAGCCGGATACGTCTCACCAGGACACCTGCACCATCTCCATCTCCTGCGCCACCATCCTCAACAATATGGACAAGTGCGACGAGTCCAAGCGGGGGCTGGTGCCCGCCGACGGGGTGATCCTGCCTGCCGTTACGGTGACGTTTTCCCAGGGGGAAAGCGTGTTTGACGTTTTGCAGCGGGTGTGCAAGGAAAGGAAGATCCCCATGGAGTTCAGCTGGACGCCGATGTACAACTCCGCCTATATCGAGGGGATCTACAACCTGTACGAGTTCGATGTCGGCGACGGCTCCGGCTGGATGTACAAGGTCAACGACTGGTTCCCCAACTACGGCTGCTCCCGGTACCAGGTGCAGCCCGGCGACGTGATCTGCTGGGTGTATACCTGCGACCTGGGGTATGATGTAGGAGGCGGCTACATAGCCGGCTGAGCCTGTCCCCAAAACGATTCTGTGAAAGGAGGCCGGAGCCGTGGGCGACGCCTTTTCCCGCTATCACCCCCTGGTGAACTTCCTGTTTTTCGTCCTGGTGCTGGCCTATTCCATGGTGCTGATGCACCCGGTTTGCCTGGCGGTGTCCCTGCTGGGGGCGCTGCTGTATGCCGGGCAGTTGGAGGGCCGCCGGGCCCTGGCAAGGCACCTGCGGGTGGCCCTGCCGGTGCTGCTGCTGGCGGCCCTGGTGAATCCCGCCTTCAACCACGCGGGTGTCACCATTCTCATCTATCTGCCCTCCGGCAACCCCCTGACGCTGGAGAGTATTCTGTATGGTCTGGCGGCGGGGACCATGCTGTGCGCCGTGGTGCTGTGGTTCGTGTGCTTCAACCGGGTCATCACGTCGGACAAATTTGTGTATCTGTTTGGCCGGGTGATCCCGGCCCTGTCCCTGGTGCTGAGCATGACCCTGCGGTTTGTGCCCCTGTTCCGCCGCCAGCTGGAAACCGTGCGCCAAGCGCAGTTCTGCATCGGGCGGGACGCCTCCACCGGCAGCGCATGGCAGCGGGCCAGAAGGGCCGTCACCATCTTTTCCATCATGGTGACCTGGGCTCTGGAGAACGCCATCGAAACCGCCGACAGCATGAAAAGCCGGGGCTACGGCCTCCGGGGCCGGACGGCGTTTTCCATTTACCGCATGGAGGACCGGGACAAATACGCCCTGGGCTGGCTGGGCTTCTGCGGCATGTATCTGCTGTGCGGAAGCCTTGCCGGGGGCCTGAAATGGTGGTATTTCCCCATGCTCCAGGGAGCCATGGCCCAGCCGTTTTCCATCAGCTTTTACCTGGCGTATCTGGCCCTGTGCCTGACGCCGGTGATCATAGACCGAAAGGAGGCGCGGGTATGGCGCTGTTCACCGTCGAAAATCTGACCTTTTCCTATCCGGGGCAGACCGCCCGGGCCATTGACAGCCTGTCGCTGACGGTGCCGGAGGGCGCGTTCCTGGTGCTGTGCGGTCCCTCGGGCTGCGGCAAGTCCACGCTGCTGCGGCAGCTGAAGCCCGCCCTGGCCCCTCACGGGACCCGGCAGGGCCGTATTCTGTTCCGGGATACGCCGCTGGACCAGGTGGACCAGCGGACGCTGGCGGCCCGCATCGGCTTTGTCCAGCAGTCGCCGGAAAACCAGATCGTCACCGACAAGGTCTGGCACGAGCTGGCCTTCGGGCTGGAGAGCCTGGGGGTGGACACTCCCACCATCCGCCGCCGGGTGGCGGAGATGGCGGCATTTTTCGGCATCGAGGACTGGTTTTACCGGGACGTTTCCCAGCTGTCCGGAGGCCAGAAGCAGCTGCTGAACCTGGCCTCCGTCATGGCCATGCAGCCGGACGTGCTGATTCTGGACGAGCCCACCAGCCAGCTGGACCCCATCGCCGCCTCGGATTTCCTGGCGGTGCTGGGAAAGATCAACCGGGAGCTGGGCACCGCCGTGGTGCTGACGGAGCACCGGCTGGAAGAAGCCTTCCCCCTGGCCACCGCCGTGGCGGTAATGGACCGGGGGCAGCTGCTGTGCACCGGCACGCCCTACGACGTGGGCCGCCGGCTAAAGGCCCTGGGCCACCGGATGTTTCTGGCCATGCCCGCCGCCATGCGCGTCTGGGCCTCGGTGGAAACGGAGGCCCCCTGTCCCGTCACCGTGCGGGAGGGCCGGGATTTTCTGCGGAGCTATGCGGCGGAGCATCCGCTGGTTCCGCTGCCCCGGGAGCAGACGTACCCCCGGCGCCAGCCGGTGCTGACGGTGCAGGGCGCCTGGTTCCGGTATGAGCCGGACAGCCCCGACGTCATCAAGGGGCTGGACCTGACCCTGGGCCGTGGGGAGTTTCTGGCCCTGCTGGGCGGCAACGGCGCAGGCAAGAGCACCACGCTGAAGCTGCTGTCCGGCATGAAAAAGCCCCAGCGGGGCGACATTTCCGTAAAGGGGACCCTGGGCATGCTGCCCCAGAATCCCCAGACCTTATTTGTGAAAAAAACGGTCCGGGAGGACCTGTTCGAGATATTTTCCGGCACAAAAACGCCCCGCCCCCAGCAGGAGGAGCGGGTGGCCCGGATGGTAGCTCTGTGCCGCCTGGAGGACCTGCTGGACCGGCACCCCTACGACCTGTCCGGCGGCGAGCAGCAGCGGGCGGCCCTGGCCAAGGTGCTGCTGCTGGAGCCGGAGATCCTGCTGCTGGACGAGCCCACCAAGGGCCTGGATGCGGAGTTCAAGCAGGCCTTCGCCCTGATTCTGCGGACGCTGCTGGCCCGCGGGGTGTCGCTGCTGATGGTCAGCCACGACGTGGAGTTCTGCGCCCGCTATGCCCACCGCTGCGCCCTGTTCTTTGACGGCAGCGTGGTGACGGAGGCATCTCCCCGCTCCTTCTTCTCCGGCAACAGCTTCTATACCACCGCCGCCAACCGCATGGCCCGGAGCCTGGAGCCCCAGGCGGTGACGGCGGAGGACGTCATGGCTGTCTGCGGCGGCACGGTTCCTGCGGAGCCGGCCCTGCCGGAGGACATTCCCCCTCTGCCGGAGCCCCGGGAGGAAACGCCGGACTGGAAGCCCAAAAAGCTGCCCCTGTGGCGCAAGGCCCTGGCCGCCGTGTCCGGGGCGGGGGCCCTGGCCATATTCCTGTATGCCACCGGAGTCACGGACCTGTCCGCCGCCGTGGGCAAGGGCGGCCTAACGGCTCTGGGCTGGCAGCAGCTGCGGCTGTATCTGGTGTTCTGCGGGCTGCTGCTGGTGCTGGCCCTGTCCATCGGCCGCCGGACCAAGCCCCTTGACCTGGTGCAGGTTCCGGCGGAAAAGCGCAGGCTGTCCCGCCGGACGGCAGCGGCGGCGGTGTCTATCCTGCTGCTGATCCCCGTGACCCTGTTTGTGGGGGTCTATTACCTGGACAACAAGCAGTATGGCCTCATGTCGGTGCTGGTGCTGCTGGAGTGCATGGCCCCGTTCTTCCTGGTGTTCGAGGGGCGCAGGCCCCAGGCCCGGGAGCTGGTGGTCATTGCGGTGCTGTGCGCCATCTCCGTGGCGGGCCGGGCGGCATTTTTCATGCTGCCTCAGTTCAAGCCCGTCATGGCCATGACCATCATCTCCGGCGTAGCGCTGGGAGGCGAGAGCGGCTTTCTGGTGGGCGCGCTGTCCATGCTGGTGTCCAACATGCTGTTCTCCCAGGGCGTTTGGACGCCGTGGCAGATGTTTAGCATGGGAATTATCGGATTTTTGGCCGGAGTCCTGTTCCGAAAGGGGCTTTTGCGCCGAACTCTGGGGAGCATGTGTACCTTTGGCGCCTTCTGCGCCATCGTGATCTACGGCGGCATCATGAATCCGGCGTCGGTACTGATGTGGGCCGGGGCGGAAAGCCTCACCTGGAAAACGCTGCTGACGTACTACGTCACCGGCTTCCCGGTGGACTGCGTCCACGCGGCAGCCACGGTATTCTTCCTGTGGGTGGCCGCGGAGCCCATGCTGGAAAAGCTGGACCGCATCAAGGAAAAATACGGATTACTCACATAAAAAATACCGGAACCGGCAAAATTTCTGCCGGTTCCGGTATTTTTTATGCAGGTCCTTTGAAAAACCTGTCATTTTTTGCGCGTTTCATGCCGGTTTTCTTCCAGTTTTTCCCAGCACAGGGCGGCGGCATAGCCCTCAGGGGCCGGGAGAACGGAGAAGGCGTAGCCGGGGACGGTGCAGGTGACAGAATCCCCGTCGATCCGGAAATGAGCGTGCCGGACCTGGCCCAGTACACCTCCCTGACACTTAATCAGGGCCTCCTTCAGAGTCCAAAGGCGGAAGAAATCCTCGTCACACCGCACAGATTCGCGTTCAGCAGGCGATAAAATGCGTAAAAGCCGGGGCGATACCGGGCGGATCTTCTCCACGTCGATGCCCACCGGGACCTCCGCCACGGCGCAGGCCACCAGACCGTGGCTGTGACTGATATTGAAATAACAGTCATTTATCATCGGTTTTCCGTTATTTCCTATAAAAACTGTCCCGATATCCGGCGGGACGTCCCGCTTTTCCCGGGCTTTGTCCCGATACAAGCGCAGCATTTCCCGGGACAGGGCACGGCCTGTCTCATGCTCGTCGCCGCGGGACCAGACAAAGCGCCACTCCATATCAGAAAAACGTGATCTGGCTGGTGTCCGCCATGCCGGCAAAGGCCCCCAGGGCCTTCAGCTGCTCGATGTGGGTTTTGGACAGCTTGCTGCAGCAGGCGGCGAACTCCTCCACGGAGATGAAGGTCTTTCCCTTCCGCTTTTCCACGGTGTCCAGGGCGGCGGTCTCGCCCAGGCCCCGGACGGAGACGAAGGGGGGCAGCAGGCCGTTCTCCGTGATCTTGAAGGCGGTAGCCTGGGAGTCGTAGATGCTGATGGTGTCAAAGTGGAAGCCACGGAGATAGAACTCGTAGCACACCTCCAGGGTGACCATCAGGCTCTGCTCCACGGCGGTGGCGTCCTTGTTGTTCTCGATCTCACGGATCTTCCGCTTCACGGCGTCAATGCCGGCGCAGCAGTATTCCGCGTCGAAGGCCTTGGCCCGGACGGTGAAGAAGGTGGCGTAGAACGCCAGGGGCTGGTGGACCTTGAACCAGGCGATGCGGAAGGCCATCATCACATAGGCCACGGCGTGGGCCTTGGGGAACAGATAGCCGATCTTGGCCAGGGAGTCAATGTACCAGTCGGGCACCTCATGGGCCCGCATGGCATCCTCCCACCCGTCCTGGAAGCCGCCCTTTTTCACCTTGCCCTTCCGGACGGCCTCCATGATCTTGAAGCTCATTTTGGGGTCCAGACCCATATGGATGAGATAGAGCATGATGTCGTCCCGGCAGCCCACGGTCTCCAGAACGGAGGCAGTGCCGCTGACGATCAGGTCCCGGGCATTGCCCAGCCACACGTCGGTGCCGTGGGAGAAGCCGGACAGGCGCACCAGGGTATTGAAATCCTTGGGCTGGGTATCCACCAGCATGCCCCGGGTGAACCGGGTGTTGAACTCCGGAATGGCCACGGCCCCGGTGGGGCCCAGCAGCTCGTCGTTTTCAAAGCCCAGCACCCGGGAGGAGGTGAAGATGCTCATGGTGTCCGGGTCGTCCAGGGGGATGGTCCGGGCGTTGACCCCGGTGAGGTCCTCCAGCATGCGGATCATGGTGGGGTCATCGTGGCCCAGCATGTCCAGCTTCAGCAGGTTATCCTCCATGCAGTGGTATTCAAAATGGGTGGTGATGGTGTCGGCGTCCTCGGCGTCGGCGGGGTGCTGCACGGCGGTGAAATCCTCCACATCCATGTCGTCGGGGACCACCACCAGGCCGCCGGGGTGCTGGCCGGTGGTGCGGCGGACCCCCACGCAGCCCTGGGTCAGGCGGTTCACCTCGGCGCTGCCGGCGGTGAGGCCCCGCTCGTCCAGGTATTTGCGGACAAAGCCGAAGGCGGTCTTTTCCGCCAGGGTGCCGATGGTACCGGCCCGGAACACCTGGGTCTGGCCGAACATCTCGATGGCGTGGCGGTGGGCCCGGGCCTGGTACTCGCCGGAGAAGTTCAGGTCGATATCCGGCACCTTGCCGCCGCCGTAGCCCAGGAACGTTTCAAAGGGGATGTCGAAGCCGTCCTTGACGTATTTCGTGCCGCACTCCGGGCAGCATTTGTCCGGCATGTCCGCACCGCAGCCGTAGCTGCCGTCGGTGATGAATTCCACATGGCGGCATTGGGGGCAGCGGTAGTGGGGCGGCAGGGAGTTCACCTCGGTGATGCCGGACATATAGGCCACCAGGGACGAGCCAACGGAGCCCCGGGAGCCCACCAGGTAGCCGTTTTCCAGGCTGCGCTGCACCAGCTTCTGGGCGGACATATACACCACGTCGTATTTGCCCAGAATGCTGCCCAGCTCCACATTCAGCCGGTCCACCACCAGCTGGGGGGGCTGGTCGCCGTACAGGGCGTGACACTTGTCCCACACCAGGCGGTTCAGGTCCTCCTGGGAGTTTTCCAGGCGGGGCGGGAACAGCTGGCCCGGAGGCAGCAGCTCAATTTCCTCCACCAGATCGGCGATGCGGCGGGGGTTGTCGATGACCACCTGGTGGGCCAGCTCCTCCCCCAGATAGGAGAACTCCTCCAGCATCTCGGTGGTGGTCTTGAAGTAGATGGGCAGAGGCGCGTCGGCATCGGGGAACTTCTTGCTGGCCAGGAGAATACGGCGGTACGTCTCGTCCTCCGGCTCCTGGAAGTGGACGTCGCCGGTGGCGCAGACGGGCTTTCCCAGCTCCTGGCCCAGGCGGACGATGGTGCGGTTGAATTCCCGCAGCTCCTCCTCGGACCGGACGTCGCCGTTGCGGAGCATGAACAGGTTGTTGCAGATGGGCTGAATCTCCAGATAGTCATAGAAGGAGGCGATGCGCTTGAGCTCGGCCCAGTCCTTGTGGTCCTTCACCGCCTGGAACAGCTCGCCGGCCTCGCAGGCCGAGCCGATGATGAGCCCCTCCCGATGGGCCATCAGCTCGGTTTTGGGGATGATGGGCACCCGCTTGAAGTATTGCAGGTTGGAGGCGGAGATCAGCTGGTACAGGTGCTTGAGGCCCATTTTGTTCTTGGCCAGAATGATGATGTGCTTGGGAAAGCGGCTGGACTTGCTGCCCTGGGGCCGCAGCTTCAGCATCTGGGGGTTGATGTCCTGGAGACGGCGGATGCCCAGCTCTTTTTCCATCTTCTGGAAAAACGGGATCAGCATGTAGGCCACCATGGCCGCGTCGTCGGAGGCCCGGTGGTGATTGAAGGCGGGCAGGTCCAGATACTCGGCCACGATGTCCAGCTTGAACTTGTGCAGCTCCGGCAGGAGATTCTGGGCCAGGATCAGGGAGTCCACATAGGTGGGGTCAAAGGGGATGCCCTCCCGGCGGCAGCCGGCCCGGATGAAGCTGATGTCAAATTCGGCGTTGTGGGCCGCCAGGGGACGGCCGTTCACAAAGGACAGAAAGGCCGTCAGGGCCTCCTTGGGGGAGGGGGCGCCGGAAAGCATGGCGTCGGTGATGCCGGTGAGGCCGATGATCTCCGGCGTCAGGCGGCGGCCGGGGTTCACGAAGGTCTGGAACCGGTCGGTGACCTGGCCGTTTTTCAGCACCACGGCACCGATCTCGGTGATGGCCTCCCGGTCCACCTTCAGGCCGGTAGTCTCAATATCGAAGCAGACGATCTCGTCGGAAAAGTCCTGGTCCTGGGGGCCGTGGACGGCGATGCGGTCGTCCAGATTGTTGATGAAATAGCCCTCTACGCCGTAGAGAATTTTAATTTTGCCCTTGGCGGTGTGCCAGGCGTCGGGGAAGGACTGGGCCACGCCGTGGTCGGTGATGGCGATGGCCGGGTGGCCCCAGGCGATGGCCTGCTTGATGACGGAGGCGGTGTCCGTCAGGGCGTCCATGTTGGACATCTTCGTGTGCAGATGCAGCTCCACCCGCTTCTCCGGGGCGGTGTCCTCCCGGGGCTTGTGGGGGATCTTCATGATGTGGAAGGGGCGCAGCTGAATGTCCTTGCCGTCGCGGCTGAGCTCCACATTGCCCTGGACCCGGAGCCACATGCCCGGGGACACGGCGTTCTGCATGGACTGGGCCTCCTTGCCCTCCATGTACTTGGTGACGGTGACGGAATTCCGGTAGTCCGTCATGTCGAAGGTCAGCCGCCAGACCCCGGGCTTGCGGGTCTCGTAGCACTCGGCGGCAAAGACCTTGCCCTCGATCACCACGGCGCCCATTTTGGGGTTCAGGCCGTCGATGGAGACAGGCTTGCCCTTGATCTCCCGGCCCATGAGGACGTCGGACCTGTCATCTGCGCGCTGGGGGGTGCGGAAGCTCAGGCGCAGCTGGCGCAGGTCGTATTGGTCCATCAGCAGCTGGCGCAGGGCGGTGACGGCGGCCTCCGGCAGGGGGGCGGAGGCCGTCAGCTCCAGCTCCATGGTGCGCTCCGCCCGGTCCATGCTGCCGCCCACCACGCAGGCGTCGTGGAGCAGCAGACCCAGGTCACGGGGCGGCACAAAGCTCTCAAAAAAGGTAAAAAACGGTATTTTATCGCACATATGAGGGCATCCCTCCTTATAGCTTGTCGATCTCGTCCATCAGGGCGTCCACCAGCTTGTCCTGGGGCACCTTGTACAGAATTTCGCCATGGCGGAACAGCAGGCCCTCGCCGTCGCCTCCGGCAATGCCCACGTCGGCAGCCCGGGCCTCGCCGGGGCCGTTGACCACGCAGCCCATGACGGCCACGGTGATGGGCTTGGTGCAGCCCTGGAGGCGGCGCTCCACCTCCCGGGCGATGGGGATCATGTCGTATTTGGTACGGCCGCAGGTGGGACAGGAGATCAGATTGGGCCCCGTCTGCCGCAGGCCGGCGGCAGAGAGAATATCCAGGGCGGCCCGGACCTCCTCCTCCGGGTCCGCCGTCAGGCTGACCCGGAGGGTATCGCCGATGCCCTGGCACAGCAGGCCGCCGATGCCGATGGCGGATTTCAGCACCCCCAGGCGGGGCGTGCCGGCCTCGGTGACTCCCAGGTGCAGAGGATAGGGCGTCTGCTGGTGGAGCATGCGGTAGGCCTCCATGTTCACCGGTACCCGGGAGCACTTGACGGAGATGCAGATATCGTCGAAGCCGCAGTCATTCAGCAGGCGGACGTGGCCCAGGGCGCTGTCCACCAGGGCCTGGGCGGTAACGCCGCCGTATTTTTGCAGCAGCTCCCGCTCCAGGGAGCCGCCGTTGACGCCGATGCGGATGGGGATGCCCCGGTCCCGGCAGGCGTCGGCCACGGCACGGACCTTTTCCGCGGAGCCGATGTTGCCGGGGTTGATACGGATCTTGTCCACCCCCTGGCGGACGCACTCCAGGGCCAGGCGGTAGTCAAAGTGGATATCCGCCACCAGGGGGATGTGGATGCGGCGGCGGATGGGGCCGATGGCCCGGGCGGCGTCCATATCCGGCACCGCCACCCGGATGATCTGGCACCCGGCTCCCTCCAGGCGGAGGATCTGGGAGACGGTACGCTCCACGTCCTGGGTGGGGGTATTGCACATGGATTGGATGCTGACCGGCGCGCCGCCGCCCACGGCCACGGCGCCCACATGAATCTGCTTGCTCATGGTTTATATCCTCCTTGCGAGTAAAATGCGCCGCACGGGGCGGCGAAATGGGGCCGGCAAAGACGCCGGCCCCATTCCGGGACGGTCCGCCGCTATTGAAACAGCTTGATGACGTCGTGGAAGGTGATGACCAGCATGAAGCCCATGAGAAGGACAAAGCCGGCCAGATGGACGTAATTTTCAAACCTGGCGGGGATCTGCCTGCGGATGATGCGCAGGGACAGGGCGTTGACCACCAGGAAGAAAATCTTGCCGCCGTCCAGAGCGGGCAGGGGCAGCAGGTTCATCACCGCCAGGTTCACGGCGATGAAGGCCGCCAGGTACGCGATGTTGGCGGCGGCGGCCCGGGCATTTTCCGACTGCTCGCCCACGGTGGTGATGGTGGACACGATGCCCACGGGGCCGCTCATATCGGAAAAGCCCGCCTCGCCGGTGATGAGCATCTGGAGGCTCAGGCGCACCAGGCGGACA
>ERZ1106954.1629-NODE-1629-length-16488-cov-5.925333_pt1 | contig 16488 bp, 19 predicted proteins | sample MGYA00403678_ERZ1106954 | MGnify/ENA primary metagenome ERZ1106954 (study PRJEB35170, sample SAMEA104062445) | human gut metagenome | biome: human gut; feature: human-associated habitat; material: faeces | place: Denmark | collected 2012-08-20 ... | reverse complement strand
GACGGTCGTTGTTTATGGCTCGGCACAGGTATTGAACACCCCGGTCGTCACCGTTTATCGGTTCGGTATTTATGGATTCTGCTTCTTTGCAGGCTATTTTCTGTTTTCCCACGAGGAAGTAATGGAACGGCTGTGCAAGTGGTGGTGGATGTTTGACGCAGCCTCGGCTGTGCTTGGCATCTCGTACACCGTGCGCTATTTTGGTGAAAATTACGCCATTGCACCGGTTCTGAACAACATCCATGCCTGCGTTTACTGCTGGTTTGCCATTCTTGGAATCCTTACAACGATGAAGAATTATGCCGACATCTCAACCGTATTCACACGCTGGATGGCAAAGAAGTCATGGGGTTTGTACATTTTTCATTATCTGCCCCTTGCTGTGATCTCGTATGAACTGCACGAACACGCCCCCAACACGCCGGAAATGCTGGTCTATCTGCTGGTGGGCATCGGAGCTTTTATCGGCGCATTCCTGCTGGATGAACTCATCAGCCGAATCCCGATCCTGCGCTGGTGCGTCCTTGGAATCGAAAAGGAGAAAAACCATGTTTCAAGATAATCTGATTTCCCTGCGGAAGCTCCACGGCTTTTCACAAGACGAACTGGCGGAAAAAATCGGAGTGACCCGCCAGACTTTATCAAAATACGAGACCGGAGAATCTCTGCCGGATATTAAACGGTGCAAGCGGCTGGCAGATGTTTTCGGTGTTTCCATGGATGACCTCGTGAACTACGAGAAAACCGACCGGGAAAACCTAGGGCTGGAAGTGCCACCCAAAGGAAAACACATTTTCGGCATGGTGAAAGTGGGAGATAAAGGGCAGATCGTCATCCCTGCAAATGCACGGAAGATATTTGACATACAACCGGGGGATAATCTGCTGATCCTTGGGGACGAGGAACAAGGCATCGCCATCCTCAAGGAGAAAAGTTTTCTGGAACATCTGCGTCTGATGGAACGTATGCGGCACATGGAATCCGGCGAATGATCAAACCCTGCGGAAAACACCTTCCCTGCACCGAATACTGCGAAGCTGAGTATGATTTATCTGCCTGTTGGCGGTTCAAATCATATCTCTTACGTCTTTTATCCAAGGAGGTTGTCAATTATGGATCTCATCTTGAAAAAAGCAGTCCCGGTGATCTGCATTGCCCTTGCTGCACCACTCGTTCTTTCTTCTTGCAGCCGGACAGTAAGTTCTTCCGAAGCAACTGCTCCTGCAAGCAGCGTAGTTCAGGAGCAGGTATCCCCTGCCGAATCGGAAGATTTGGCAGGAAGCGCAGCTCCTTCTGATGAAAGCTGGAAAGCCGCTTTTGAAAAAAGTCTTTGGGAAAATTACAATGTCACCCCGGAATACTATGAAGATCTGGGGGACGGTGTCTATCAGGTCTACGTCAAAATTGATGGAAAAACCGTGCCCTATGTTTGCGTAGATTCTGCTACGGGAGACTATCACGGTTAAGCTGAGCACAACTGGGGAGATCAACCTGTGGAAAGCATTGAAGTAATTATGGACGCTGTTGGTCTGCGCTAACGATTTTGTTTCCATTGTCTTAAAAAAATCTTGACAATGGGAACTTTTTTAATTATAGTAGAACTAACAAATATTAGTTAGTAAAGGGCGAAGGAAAATGGAAGATACCAAGCAGCGTATTCTGAAAAAATCTCTGGAACTGTTTTCGGCCAAAGGGTATGATGCGGTCAGCGTGGGGGAAATCGCAAAGGCAGTGGGCATCAAGGCACCCTCGCTTTACAACCATTTCCCCAGCAAGCAGGCGATTTTTGATGCCATCGTAGAATCAACGGCTGCCCACTACGAAAAAGATACGGGCAGGATCGACATTCATGTGCAGAATGTTAAGCAGGACTGCCCTACGTTTTCTCATATTTCGGAGCAGGCTCTTGCGGACAAAGTCCGGCAGATCTTCCTCTATTCGCTGCATGATAAAACCATCAGCCAGTTCCGCAGGATGATGACGCTGGAGCAGTTCCGCTCCCCGGAGCTTGCGGCACTGTTCTCAGAACGCTATGTGGACCGTATGATCTCTTACCATGCAGGTATCTTCCGTTCCCTGATCGCAGGCGGCGAAATTCGGGACGAGGACCCGGATACATTGGCATGGATGTACGTTTCCCCGGTCATCACCCTGCTCAGTGTCTGCGACCGCCAGCCGGAGCGGGAAGCCGAAAGCCTTGAAAAGCTGGACGCCCATGTAAAGCTGTTCTTCCGTACCTTTAACATCGAACGAGGAAAAAAATGAAACCATCCAACAGAGCAATGCGAAAAGTGGTGTAAGAATCATGGCTTCCAGCAAAGAGTATCTTCATTTCATTTTGGAACAGTTATCTGATTTGGAGGATATCTCGTATCGGTCTATGATGGGAGAATACATCCTCTATTATCATGGCAAAATCGTCGGCGGAATCTATGATGACAGATTGCTTGTAAAGAAAACAAAATCTGCTTTGGAATGTATGCCTGCGGCGGTTTGTGATTTTCCGTATGAAGGAGCGAAAGAAATGCTGTTGGTGGAGGAGGTTGGTAACAAAGAATTTCTCACAAAACTGGTTGAGGCAATGTACGATGAATTGCCGTCACCAAAACCAAGGCGAAGGAAGGAGGCTTGATAATTTCAGCACACGTTTATAGGGCCCAAAAATCTGAATTTTACGGTACAAAAATATAAGGAGAACTTTTTGAAACATACAACATTTGCACTGGAGCTTGTGGGCTGACCGGGAGGTCTGGCAAATACCACAAGCCACTCCTCCCGAAGACGAACAGACACAGATCTTCAGGAGGATATTACCATGAATCGTGAAAACAAACGTAAGACCTTTGAAAAAGGTTACTATAAGACCCACGCCTGCAACGATACCTTTACCTGCAAAGTCTGCGGACGGGTCTGCACCCCGCAAAATGCCGGCAGCGACCACCGCAACCATTGCCCCAACTGCCTGTCCAGCCTTCATGTGGACGAAGAACCCGGCGACCGTGCCTCCGACTGCGGCGGCATCATGGAGCCGGTGGCCGTCTGGGTACGCAAGGGCGGCGAGTGGGCCATCATCCACCGCTGCAAACGCTGCGGAAAGCTCAGCTCCAACCGGGTGGCGGCAGACGACAACCCCATGAAGCTCATGAGCATTGCCATGAAGCCCCTGTGCTCTCCGCCGTTCCCGCTGGACTATATTGAAGAAATGACCGCCTTGATGGGCGGCGATGGACGGATGCGATAAGCCGCAGCCAAAAACGAAAAGGCCGCTGTGTCGGAGAAGCGCTCTGCGACACAGCGGCCTTTTTGCAACTTACCCCCCTGATTTTTACAACTTACCGCACCCATCATGGAACAATCGGGCGTTCTGTGCTATATTCTTTGCAGGGAAAGGAGTGAGGACATGAAGGTAACGGTGGAACAGATTGTCCCAGAGCGAGCGGAAGAAGTTTTGCTGCGCTGCCACGACCCCAAAGAGCCTTGGGTGGAGGAGATCCAAAGCATTGCTGCCGGGCAGATCACCGTCAACGGTATGGCAGACGGGAAACTGTGTCGGCTGAAACTTGGCGACATCTATTATTTTGAAGTGGTGGACGGAAGCGCTTTTTTCTACTGCCAGAAAGAGGTGTTTTCCAGCAAGCAAAAGCTCTACGAATTTGAATCTTTGTGTGTGGGCACCATGCTGTTCCGGTGCAGCAAGTCCATGATCCTGAACGCCGGGAAAATAGATTATGTCCTGCCCTCTCTTTCCGGCCGTTTTGAGGCGGTTCTGGACAATGGCGAAAAAGTGATCATATCCCGGCAGTATGTCAGCACGCTCAAACGGCTGCCGGGACGATAAGGAGGAGCGTATGAAAAAGATCGAATTCTGGCTGCATCGGTTTGTTTTTGTGTATGGACTTATCATGCTCAGCACCTTTTTCATGTGTCTGCTGTTCAACCCCACCAGCGAACTTCCCGTTGTCACGTTTTTTGGACGCTGCATCCTGCTGACGCTGGTCAGTATGCTGACCCTTCTCATCTATACTTCCGGCGAAGAACTGAGCAATCGTGCATGGTGGACCCGCACCCTCCTGCACGCAATTTTGCTGGAAGTGGTGCTGCTCCCTCTTGCCCATAACTGGGGTTTTTGATACAACACGCTGGATGGGCTGATTTACGGCACATTTATTCTGGCGGCAAAGGTAATGTGGCATCTCATCGACTTCGGACAGAGCTTTTATATGGCAGCAGCATTGAACGAACAGATCCGAAAGCGCAAGTGGGAGGAGATCCAGAAGGAGGGTACGAACAATGGATAAAACGGATTGGATACGCTGCCCAAAGTGCGGCAGCAAAACACGCACCATGATCCGGGAGCATATGGTACTGGAAGATTTTCCGCTGTTCTGCCCCAAGTGCAGGTATACCTGTGTGATCCGCTTCATTGATGGAAAACTGGAAGAAACTGTGCCGGAAAAGGCATAAGGATATAGGAGGACGCTTCGATGGAGTATATCCGAATCACAAAAGAAAACATCGACAAGGAACACATCTGTTGTGCCATGTCCGGCAAACAGAGCCTTGCCAAGAAGGAATGGCTCAAGCAGCGCTTTGAGGAGGGGCTTGTTTTTTACCGCAGTGCAGAGCGCGGCAAATGCTTTATCGAGTACATCCCGGCAGAAAACGCATGGGTGCCCATTGATGCGGCAGGCTGGCTTTATATCAACTGTCTGTGGGTCTCCGGTTCCCTGAAAGGGCACGGCTATTCCAGCGACCTGCTGGAAGAATGCCTTCGGGATGCCAAGGCGCAGGGCAAAAACGGCGTTTGCATTCTGTGTGCAGAGGGGCGCAAACGAGAGTTTCTCGCGGACCCCAAGTTTTTGACCCATAAGGGCTTTAAGGTTTCGGACATCTCCGATTGCGGGATCAACCTCATGTATCTGCCTCTTGCAGAGAGTGTCCAGCCGCCAAAATTCAAGGCCTGCGCCAAGCACCCCAAGGTGGAGGAAAACGGCTTTGTCCTCTACTATACCGACCAGTGCCCCTACACCTATTATTGGGTGCCAAAGGTGCAGGAGGCTGCAGAGGAACATGGAATCCCGTTCAAAGCCATCCATATCACAGAGAAAGAGATGGCTCAGAATGTGCCTGCACCGGTCACAACATACGCATTGTTCCGGGATGGGAAGTTTGTGACCCAGAGCATTCAGTCGGACAAGAAATTTTTGAAATTGGCAGCAGAATAGTTGAATCAAGCAAGCCAGACGCAGTGCAGCCCATAGAATTGGGGTACGCTGCGTTTTTTGTTGAAAGAATGGGAAGGAAGTGACTTGTTTGATTGCAATGAACGATGTCAGAGAATTTATTCGTGCAGTATTCTCCAAGATTATTTTAAAGGCACAACCGTATGTTGTCAAGAGAAAATTAGACGCTTCACAATTTTATGCTTATTACGGGTTCGTTTTATATAGCACGATTCTCCAACTTCCGATTTATTTGGCTCTCTCATATGTCTCCTTCTATCATACTTTTTGTCCTACGGAAATGTCGTTTTTTCTATATTTCCCCATAAAAATGACCATCAGTAAATCAGCTCCTGTGGTGGCGGGAGTGGGGTAGGACGAATCGGCTTTTCTGCATGGATCATTCCACTGCCGTCCAGTTCTTCCACAGGAAAGGATTCCAGTGCTGGTTTCTGCGGCACTACTTCCAGCGAATCTGCCAGTTTGCGCCCCAACCTTCTGCGGCGCGGTTTCTCCGGTGGCAAAGGTTGTCGGACGGTGTCCGGTGCGTGTGTCTTTCTCATGATCTTTTTCTCCTTTCTATTTTGCCTGTATTATTCTGTTCACCTGAAATGACAATTTTGTCATCTTTGCTTTTTGTCTACGACCTGCAAACCAGTGTTGTTGCTGTTGCGTGAAAAGCGGATTGCCCTGTTTCAGGGCTGGTATCGTTCCAGCATGGCCGTCAGCACACGGAACATCTCTTCCCGTAGAGTCTGCGGTGCAAGCACCTCGACTCGATTTCCTTGACTGAGCAGCCACATCACGATGCCGTTGCCGTAAATCTCGGCCTCGACAAGATACCCATTTGCATCCTGTGAGACGATTTTTGCCGTGGGCAGGCGGTCAAGGATAGCTTCCACGCTGCTGCCCGTGTAGCGCAGCCGGATGCTTTGCAGCCGCCCCGGATACATGAACTGCACCCGTTTGCGGAACTCGCCCTCCTGAAACCGGCTGGCATACGGCAGCGAAAACGTCTGCTCCATAATTTTATAGTCCGCAATGCGGTCGATGCGAAAAATGGCCGGGTAATCGTACTTGCGGGTATACTTTCCATCGTTTTCTTTCGTGATGTAGGCATTCAGATAGAAATAATACTCCGAAAACAGGATAGACACCGGCTCCACAATGCGCTCCACCGCAGATGCCGCGTCTGCGCCCTGCCGCTGATAGCGGATACGCATCAGATGATGCTGCTGGATATCGCACCCAATCTCCCACAGCTTATCCTGAATGCCTACCGGATGGGTCAGCTCCACATAATGAAACAGCTCATTGGACACCAGCGCAGAAACCAGCTTGACATTTTCCAGCGGAACGCAGCCTGCCACCAGCTTGTTTAGAATGCCCGACATTTCTTCTTTGGTAAAGGCTCTGCTTTCCAGTAAAATTTTGCTGACTGCCAGGATTTCACTGTTGGTCATCAGCGGCGAGGGACTGCCCACCAGCCGGAAGCCCTTTTGCTGCCGGTCATAAATGATCTGCCGGTTCTCTCCTTTTGCTATGTTACGTTCGGCAAGAAATGCCCGGATGTCATCAATGTCCCGCTGGACAGAACGCTCGTCAATGCCAAACCGGAGTGCTTCTTTGACTTTGGTCAGCGTCCTGCCTGCACATAACTGCTCATAAAGGTCTAAAATTCGTTCGTTTTTGGAATAGCCCATTGCTCAGCCCCCACTTCCTGTGTTCAGTATACGAAAAATCCGTTTAAAATGCAATTCGATTATATTATTGAAGAATGACAGATTCTGTCGTTTTTATTCTGTATACTGGACCTGCATCCAGCAGAAACCGCTTACGTACAGATTTGCGGCTCGCCCTATGGTATTTTTATGCAATTTATGTTATAATCGCACTATGAATTTCACAAATCTCGTCTGATTTTTGCGAATTTCGGCAACGCCATGCCGGATGCCGGGCCGTTCAGAAGCGACAGTATCCAAGAAGAAGGAGAAAAACAATGGTAGATCGTAAAAAGTTTGACCATGCACTTGCGATGCGCCAGCAGTTGGAAGCACATTATCCGGACCGGAATTTTCAGGACGCATTTCAGCTGTCCGAAGAGCTGCGAGATCATTTTGAAATCAAGCTGCTTGTGGTGGGGCATTTCAGTGCCGGCAAAAGTGCCCTGCTGAACGCACTGCTGCAGCGGCCCGCTTTCCTCAAGGAGGCCCAGCAGCCGCAGACTGCGCTTGCCACCGAGCTGGTCTATGACACCACCGAGCAGGCTTTTGCCTACCGGAAGGACGGCTCCTGCGAGGAGTTGCAGGCTGGCAAGGAATATCTTCCGGAGGAGTACAGCCATCTGGAATACCATGTGAATGCCCCTGCGCTGGCACGCATTGCGGACTATACCATCGTGGATACCCCGGGGTTCGATTCCGGCATCGAGGCCCATGCGCAGGCCCTGTCGAACTACATCGGGGTCGGCTCAGCCTATCTAGTAGTCGTTGATCAGGAGAAGGGCGGTCTGGACGAAACCACCCTGCAGTTCATCCGGGAGATCTCGCATTATAGCGATCAGATTGCTGTTGTCCTTAACAAGTGCGACAAAATCACCCCGGATACCGTGGAGCAGATCGTATCCGCCGCACAGGGAACTCTGGAAATGTGGGGCTTCCCGTACAAAGTCTATCCCATCTCTGCCCGGGCAGAGGATTGCTGTACCCAGCTGGAATCCATTCTCGGACAGTTCCATGCACAGAAAGCCTTCGACCGTATCATGACCCGGCAGCTGCGCATCGATCTGGAAAACACAGAAAAACTGTTGCAGATCGAGCAGCGCAAACTCAGTCTGGACACCCACGATTTGGACGAAAGCCTCCGCAGTTTTGAGCGCAGCAAGAAACAGCTCGCGGACGCGTTTGACCAGAAAACACAGCAGGCACAGGACAAGCTCGATCCCCAGACTGAGACCACCCTGGCCTCGGTTCGGCAAGCGCTGACCGCCCATGCCGACACCATTTCCACCGCCTTGCTGAACGGCAACCAGACCGCTGTGAAGGCCATCATTCTGGAAACCATTCGGCCGGTGCTCGTGGCATCCATGAAAAACATCGTATCCGGCCAGATCGATGCTATCACTGCGGAGCTGCAGTTTGACCAGCTCGTCCACAACGATATGGACGCGGAGGATCTTGTAACGATGACCACCAACCTCGCCTCCAACCTGAAGAGCCTGATTGACAGCGGCACCTTTACCCCCGCTCCCCAATCCGGGCTGGGCAAGCACAAAAAGGATGACCGCAACAATACCCTTTACCACGCCATCACCGGCGTTGTGGCCGCTGCCACCGACGCCATCGCACCCTGGCTGGAAGTCATAATCATCCTGCTGCCGGACATCATCCACCTGCTGGAGGGGCTGTTTGCAGAGAAGGACGAGGACATCGTCAAACGAAATTTTATCAACAATGTGATTCCGCAGATCTGCAACAAGCTCTACCCGCAGATCCGCACCAACATCGAGACCAGCACCCGGGAAGTGCAGGCCGCCTACAAGTCGATGCTGGACGAGAAGCTGGAGCAGCTGCAGGACAGCATTGCATCCATCAAGGAGCAGAAGGCGCAGAAAGTCGAAACTTTTGCCGCCTATCAGGGGTACATCACAGAAGACATTGCAGCAATCCAGAAGATGCTGCAGCAGTTGAGGTAACGAATTATGGGATTTGATCCAGCAAAAGCAAATGCGTATCTTCAGCAGGCCCGGCAGATAGAACAGACCCTGAGCGAACATCAGGAGTTGTTCGACGAGGGCAAGTTCCTTGATTTTCAGTCCGTCACCACAACGCTGGAAACTGAGATCCAGCGCGCCCAGCAGGATGCCCGCAAGCTGAGCATCGGTATCGTGGGTGCCATGAAGGCCGGAAAATCCTCCTTTCTGAACGCCTGCATCTTTGGCGGCAAGGACGTTCTGCCCAAGGCGGCCACCCCCATGACCGCCGCCCTGACCCGCATCCGCTATTCCGAGACGCCGCAGGCAACAGTGCATTTCTATGAGCGGAAGGACTGGGAAAAAATCGAGGACAACGCGCAGAAATACGAGGAGCAACTGAACACTAAATACAGCAACTATTGCAAAATCTATGACAGGTCCCACGCAGACAGCACAGAGGGCGTGTGCTCCAAGCAAGTGTTTGAGCGCACACTCTTCCAGCAGGATGTCTCCGAGGTGCTGAAAAGCGCCAAAGAGCTGACCCAGATGGTCGGCTCGAACTCTGCCATCTTAGAACATCTGGGGGATGCGGACGTGCTGGACGGTGACATCATGGCCAAGCTGCAGGATTACGTTGGCGCACGCGGCCGGTTCACACCCATCGTGAACTATGTCGAGCTGGAAGTGAATCTCCCTGAGCTGGAGGATCTGGAGATCGTGGATACCCCGGGCCTGAATGACCCTATCGTCTCCCGCAGCTATGCCACACGGCAGTTTCTGCGCGCCTGCGACGTCGTGATCCTGCTGTCCCCGTGCAGCCAGTTCATGGACGCCAACACGGTCGGCCTGATGGCCAACGGTCTGCCGGACAACGGCGTGCGGAAGGTAATCGTGGTTGGCAGCAAACTGGATTCCGGCCTGCTGAACGAGCCGAAAGGCAGTTTTGCTGTTGCCTCTCAACACGCACTGAACAGTTACAAGGGTCAGTTCCGTAACACCATGCAGCAGGCCATGCGTAACAATCCCCGCCGGGCCGGCATCATGGAAAAGATCAGCGAAAGCGATTTGCTGTTCGTCTCCTCCACCTGCTCTTCCATGGCCCGCAAGCAGAAGCAGCATCAGCCGCTGAGTCCGGCAGAGAACCTTGTTTTGCAGAATCTGCACAGCAACTTCCCGGACTTTGACGAGACTCTGCTGTCATCCATCGGCGGCATCAACAAGGTCCTGAAGACGCTGGAAGCCGTGCGACAGCAGAAGGCAGAAATCATCCATGGCAAAAACAATACCCTGCTGGAAACCGCACAGATAAACCATCTGCGCGCACTGGATAAGATCCAGCAGGAGCTGACCTCCAGCCGCATCACCCTGCAAAACTCCACCTCTGAGCAGCTCCTGCAGCGCACCAAAGCGATTCAACAGGTCATGGAGTCCTCCCGCGGCAAGCTGATGTATATTTTTGACGGTGCTGCCATCGGCTGCAAAAACAAAGTCAACCAGCTGCTACCGCAGCTCACACTGGAACAGCAGAACCACCAGCGGCTGGACGTGCAGACCAGTTCCGAGGAACATCACGGTGTCGAAGGCACAGGCCTTTTCGGTTTAATAAAAGAGCACTACTCCTATACGGTCACGAACAACCGGGTTGATGTTTCGGAGGTCGTGACCAACCTTGAGCACCACGCCTCCACCTGCCAGAACACGATCAATCAGGAATTCCAGTATGTCTTCAACCGGGAGCAGCTCTCCCACCGCATTGTCGAGGTGGTTCTGGATGCTTTCCGAAAGAGCGACATGGAGTTTGACGAGGACGACATCCGGCTGCCGCTCCAGAATGTGCTGAACGAGCTTTCCAGTCCGGAGATCCGGTTCGACTACACAACCTACATCGACAAGGTCGAAAGTCAGTTTCCTTCCGGCTATGCGGAAAACGACGACATCCACAAGCTGAAATCTCTTCAGACCCGACTGCTGAACGAAATTGACCAAGACATGGGCCAGCAGTTGACCGCCGCGCTGCAGATGGCCGCCAACATGCTGAACAAGCAGGCCGTAACCTTTGCCGACCGGATTCAGGAGCTGCTCTGCGGCGAGCTGGAAAAGCTTCAGGGGCAGATTCAGGAGCGCGAGACCTACCTTGCTGCCTATCAGCAGTTTGACAAAACGATCCAGCAGATGAAAAAACAGTTGGCACAGACCGACAGCTCCCACTGACGGGTTCTGTTCCCCGCCTGCGGAAACCATAAGAAAGGTGTGACACCGTGCCATTTATTATTGACGAAGACGAGCCCGATCTGAGCACGCTTTTTCAGGGTGTAAAAGTGCCCGAATCCAACATGTACATTTCCGACAGCAGTCAGGCCGTCCGGTTGCTGTCGGAGCTGATCCGCAACGAAAAGCAGCCGCCCGTCCACCGAATCAAGTCCATGGTGGCGCAACTGTTTGCCTTGTTTTCAGAGATTTCGCTGGACAACGAGCTGGAACTGTACGAGCAATTCCTGAACCTGTGTGCCCGGCTGACCGAGATTCAGAAGATCCGGAAACTCCAGAATAAGGCTGTGGTCAGCTTCGGCGGCAAATTCAGTGCCGGAAAGTCCCGCTTCATCAACGCCATTTCCGGCATTCAAGACTTGCTCCCGGTTGACCAGAAACCCACCACCTCTGTTCCCACCTACATCATCAAAGCCGACCATGATACGCTTTCTGCCAACAGCATCTACGGCTATAGCACCCCGCTGACCACGCAGTCCATGGGCGCATTGACCCACGAATTCTACGATACATATGGCATCGGGTTTTCGGCTTTTCTGGACTGCATCATTGCAGAATCCAGTTCGTTCATCCTGCCGGAAGGAATCGCCTTGCTGGACACGCCGGGCTATACGAAATACGATGAGAAGAGCCTTTCCAAGATGACTCTCTCTGACCGACAGCGCGCCTTTGAACAGCTCCGCGCTTCCGATTATCTGATCTGGCTGGTGGATATCGACAACGGCGGGTTGAACCAGGATGACCTCGATTTTCTGGCCTCGCTGCATTTTCAGACCAAAGTTCTGGTTGTTTTCACCAAAGCCGATCTGAAACCGGAGCATGAAATCCATGAAATCTTGAATCTTGCCCGGCAGACAATGGTCCGGACTGCCATCCCATGCTTCGGGGTCACGGCCTATTCCTCTAATCAGAACCAAGAGTACTGCGGTAATCTGATCCCGGTGTTCTTCCAGTATGTCCTGCAGGATTCCGTGCGCAGCAATGATCTGTTCACTGCGTTCCAGAAACTGGAAGACCAGCTGCGCCAGAACCTTGTCCGTGCTATCGACACAACCGGGCACACAGCGCGGGACTTGTTTGGGGGTATCACCCGCTCCCGGCAGGTGATGCAGATCCGCTCGCTGGTGGAGCTGTGGGGCAGAACACAGCAAAAGTACACGCAGTTAAGGAAGCTGCTCAAGCGCTATGATAATCTCGTGACACAGATAAATCATGAGATCGCAAGCTACATTCAGTCGGAGGATCAACATGGATAATACCACAGCCTATCTAGCCGTTCTGGCTCGGATTATGCAGGAGGAGCGCGCAGAGACCACTACCGGGTCGTGGGAGCACTACGAAAAGCTGTACGCTCTGGTCCATACCGACCTGACCACACAGCTCAAAGCCTCCCGCTATCCCGATGCGCCCGCCCTGCAAAAAAAGGCTGAGGGTCTGCTGGACGAGATGGAACCCCTGTACCTCTGCCCCGAGCTGGCCGGCACCGGCTGCCTGCTGATCTCGGACTACCACACCAACACTCTCTTTGAGCCTTTCCGGCGCGCATTCCTGCACTGGGCAGACATTGCCCCGCTGTTCCGGCTCCAGACGCAGATTCCATTTCTGATCGTGGACAGCGAAGAGGATCAGCTGGAAGTTCTGAACTATGCCAACCGGCATGTTGCCCTGTCCCCCGCCGAATATGAACTGCTCCTGACCGAAAGCGGCAAGAACCGCGTGGCTCTCAACAAGATCGTCCAAGTCTTTCTGCTGCGCACCCCGCTGGCGGTCAAAAACGTTTCGCTTATTTTCGATAACGTCTACCACCGGGCAGAGCAGCTGTTCGGGGGCGCGGTGAGCCGAAAGATCGCCTGTCTTAATTCCCGCGGCTTCCAGACCGCTTCCAAGCGCGGACTGGATCATTTTGACGCGGTCACCTGTAAACCGGAGCTGGTTCCCGCACTGAAAGCCCACCCGGCACTCTGCCATTATCCCCGCATGGACTGGGCGATGCTGGTTCCCTGTCTGGGCACCATCCACCCGATTCTGTACGGCTTCCAATACCGTTTTCAGGCACTCTTTACGCAGATGGAATGCTATTATCTGCGCAGCAGCAATGAAATGCAGGAAGTCGTCCGACAGATCACCGATGACATCGTGCGGCTGGGCCAGAACCAGAACGATTCCCTGCCGCAGCTCCGACAGTCGGCCAAAGAGGCCGGAGACCAGCTGAACAACGAGTGGAACGCCCTGCAGCCTGTTCTGGAAACGATTCACACCTGCCTGACGGAAAACGAAAAGGACCTGCGGGATCTCTCTTCCAGCGGGAAAGAGGTGCCCCGCCGTGTGTGGGATGCTGTGTTCGAGATTTTCTTTACCGAAGAGCGAGAAAAGACCCGTTTCGGGCAGAAGATCGAAGCCAGCCTGCGTACACTGGAATATCCGGAGCTTCCGCTGGTACAGGCCTACCTGAAAAAGAAGGCCGGAAAACCCGTCAGTGCTCCAGTCGTCACGGTAGGCCCCGGCGAGTGGGAAAAGGCCCGGATGCTGCTGGAACTTCAGAACCCGGACAGTCTGTCCCGCGCAACGTTGCGCCAGTATGTGGATCTGTTGAAGCCGAACCGGCTTTCCTCTGGCCGGGAATATTACGCAAAAAGCCTGATTGCCACGTTCCCGGAAGACGTCACCTCGGCCCTGACCGAAAGCTTCCAGCGGGGATATCTGCCCGCCGGAGAAAAGCTGTTGCAGCTCTACAACTGCGCTCCCTCTTCCATTGATCTTTCCGTGCTGGTCAACGGTCTGCTGCCGGAAGCCTGCGTGGCAATGGCTCAACGGAGCGCCCCGCGCTGTGTAACATACTCCGATCTGGCCGATCCGGGATTCACTTATTATAAGCTGGCCGCAGTCAAAGAATATCTACCCGCCATCCAGTTCATCGTGGACAAGCTGTATGATTCTGGTTTTTCCACCGCCAAGCGGATCGGCTCGACCAGCCTGACCGATGCTGCCAGAAAAAAATATGCAGAGAACGGAAAGGTTCTCTGTTCCCTGTGCCACTATCTCATCGAGGAACGCAGCCATCAGTCACTGCACAACAGCGAGATTCTTGGTGTGGTGCTGTTCTGCTTGGGCGAATCCTATTCCGAGGCCATGTGCCTGCTTTCCGGCATCGACACCGGCGTTTCTAATTTCTGCAAGGGATGTATGTACCATCACGGCTATGGTGTCGCCCAGAATACGGAGCAGGCCATACGCTATTATCAGCTGGCCGCCCTCAAAGGCTTCAAGAACCCATCCCTGCAGCCTTCCCTGCGTGCGTGCTATCAGGCAGATGCAAAAGAAAAAGAAGAACAGACTACCGCCTATCAGGAGAAAAACAGCTACAAACGCACAACGTCCAACTACCAGACTCACGACAGTGGCTGCTTTATCACAACGGCCACCTGTCGTGCACTGCACGCCGGGGATGACTGCCGCGAGCTGAACCTGCTGCGCTGGTTCCGGGACAACAAGCTGCAATCCACGCCACAGGGTGAAGCCATCGTCCGGGAATATTACCGCGTGGGGCCGCTGCTGGTGCAGGCCATCGATCGCACTCCGGATCCCGACGCACTGTATCAGTCCTTGTGGGAAGACTACATCCGCCCCAGCTGTACGGCACTGGAAAACCGTCAGTGGGAACCGGCCAAGCAAATCTATGTCCGGATGGTCAAGACTCTGTGCCTCCGGTTCGGGGTGGAAGTTCGCCCTCAGATCTGCGAAGCCTTGAAGGACTACTAAACCGCAAAACTCAACAAAAAGCCGAAGCAGGATGACAGAATCTGTCATCCTGCTTTGTTATACTGTGTTCAAACAAATGGAAAGGGGCGCGGAAGATAAAATCTTTGAATTATACAGGAATCGTCATTCGTCGCATCACGGAGGATAAATCGCCTTGAATCTCACAGTTTCGGTCAACCAGAAGCAGCTTCTGGATATTTTATTGAATGTCGGCCTCGTGCGCCCGGTCTTTATCTGGGGAGCACCCGGCATCGGCAAATCTGCCATCGTGGAGCAGTTTGCCGAAGATATGGGGTTGCCCTGTGTTTCTCTGCTGGGCAGCCAACTTGCACCGGAAGATATCATTGGTGTGCCGCAGATCGTGGACGGGCGCAGTGTGTTTTGCCCGCCCCGGATGATCGCACGAGAAGAGCCTTATTGTCTGTTTCTGGATGAGTTGAACGCATGCTCGCAGGAAGTTCAGAAAGCGTTCTACTCCCTTATTCTGGAGCGACGCATCGGGGAATACCATCTGCCCAAAGGCTCCATATTGGTTGTGGGATGTTGGCTGTCAGGTTCCGGGCAAAGCGTCTGGAGCTTCAAAAGCTGGACAAGCTGATTTGGGACAGCATCCCTTCCGGTAAAAGTGCGCGAAATGCACCGCACCATTTTGCAGAACGGGCAAGTCTGGACTCCCTGCACTGTCTGCACCATGTCCAAAAAGACAAGGCACTCTGTGCTGTGGGAACGCTGGGCGGCGGAAACCATTTTATCGAAGTAGATAAAACCCAAAACGGCGATTTCTGGCTGATCATCCATTCTGGCAGTCGGCGGCTTGGCGTAGAGGTGGCTTCGTTTTACCAGAACGAAGCATTTCACCAGTGCCCAGAGGAAACACCTTTTGAATTGGCGTATGCCACGGGCAGCTTAATGGACGATTATCTGCATGATATGCGTATTACGCAGGCATTTGCTGAACTGAACCGCCGTGCTATTGCCAACGACATCATCAAGGGCATAAAGCTGGATGTGGAAGAAACCATCTCCACGATTCACAACTACATCGACCTTGATTCGATGATTCTGCGCAAAGGGGCAGTGTCTGCAAAAGAAGGCGAGAAGCTTATTATCCCGATGAATATGCGGGATGGCTGTCTGCTCTGCATCGGAAAGGGCAATCAGGACTGGAACGAATCTGCTCCCCACGATGCAGGCCGCCTAATGAGCCGCGCCGCTGCCCGGAGCAGTTTTACCTTGTCACAGTAAGTTTTACCTTGTCACAGTACAAGAAAGAGATGAAAGGCATCTATACCACTTCTGTCAACCGGAATACGTTGGACGAAAGCCCGATGGCCTACAAGCCGATGGAATCTATAGCCAAGCGGGTCATTGTAGATGAGATAATCCAACTCCGACCTCTGCCCAGTGCATCCTCAACCCCGGTACAGTCAATTGAAATTTTACTCCCATCCCGGAGCAGCAGCTCCACGCAGCCGGTGTCCATGTTGAATTTGCAAACGCTTTCATCATACTTCATGTTCGTGTCCTCCTGAAATCATGTTGTAG
>ERZ1106954.1625-NODE-1625-length-16526-cov-3.516969_pt1 | contig 16526 bp, 28 predicted proteins | sample MGYA00403678_ERZ1106954 | MGnify/ENA primary metagenome ERZ1106954 (study PRJEB35170, sample SAMEA104062445) | human gut metagenome | biome: human gut; feature: human-associated habitat; material: faeces | place: Denmark | collected 2012-08-20 ... | reverse complement strand
GTCTCCCGGCTGAAGAAACTGGGCCATGAGGTGGATGTTATCATGACGGAGAACGCCACCCGTCTGGTGGCTCCCCTGACCTTCGAGACCCTCAGCAAGCGGCCCGTCTGTGTGGATACCTTTACCCGCACCGAAAGCTGGGACGTGAAGCATATCTCGCTGGCTCAGAAAGCCGAGCTGTTTCTGGTGGCCCCGGCTACCGCCAATCTGATGGCCAAGCTGGCCTGCGGCATTGCCGACGATATGCTCACCACCACGCTGCTGGCCACCAAAGCGCCCATTCTGCTGGCTCCGGCCATGAACACGGGCATGTGGACGGCCGAGGCAACACAGGCCAATCTGCGTACCCTGCAGGCCCGCGGCGTCCACTTTGTCGGTCCGGAAAGCGGCTTTCTTGCCTGCGGCGACACCGGGGCGGGCCGCATGAGCGAGCCTGCGCAGATCGTGGAAGCCGCCGAAAAGCTGCTGCATCCCCGCCGCGACTTGGAGGGCCTTCGGGTTCTCGTCACGGCCGGGCCCACGATGGAGCGTATCGACCCGGTTCGTTACCTGACCAACGATTCCTCCGGCAAAATGGGTTACGCCATTGCTGCGGCCGCACAGGCCCGCGGCGCTTCTGTCACGCTGGTTTCCGGCCCGGTTCATTTGACGGCTCCTGCCGGAGTATCGGTCGTGCCGGTTATGTCTACCCAAAATCTCTACGACGCAATGATGACCCACTGTGCTTCTCAGGATGTTATCATTCAGGCGGCGGCTCCTGCCGATTATCGTCCTGCCGTCATGGCTTCCGAAAAGCTCAAAAAACAGGACGGCCAGCCCTTTGTGCTGACGTTGGTGGAAAATCCCGACGTTGCGAAGGCTGTCGGTGAACAGAAAAAGCCCGGCCAGATTCTGGTGGGCTTTGCCGCCGAAACGGAGCATCTTCTGGAAAACGCCCAAAAGAAGCTGGATAAAAAGCATCTGGACATGATCGTTGCTAACGATGTTACCCAAGCAGGAGCCGGTTTCGGCGTTGATACCAACATCGTCACGCTGATCAGCCATCAGGGCATGAAATCCCTGCCGTTGCTGTCCAAGACCGAAGTGGCCGACCGCATTCTCGATCAGGTCGCCGTTCTTCGCGCTCAGACCCACTGACCGGCTCCAAAAATGACAAGCTAAGGTGAAGTTTTTCAAGCTTCTCCTTAGCTTATTTTATTAGAAGGAAAGTTTATTTGTCAAAGGCGCTCAATCGCCCATTGCATGATGAAGCTTTCTGTCTTTCTTATACGTTCAGCTCATACAGAACTGCTTCCGCTTTGCATCCCTTTCCATCGGCGGACAGCGTAACGCCCCTGCCCGATTTTCTCGGGAAAACGCGGGTGCTCATAACCTTTTCGCCGTCCTGAATAAAGATTTCCACGGAACAACGATCCACAAAAATCCTCAACTCCAACTGACCATCCCGCAGCGGCACATCGGCTTCTGCCGTCATCTGACTCCCCGTCGCCTTTTCACCTGCGGTAGAGAAGCCGCTCCGGGTCGCGTTGACACGAAGCACCTGTTCTCCTCCGTCATATTCGATGCAGAATTCCTGTTCTGCATCCTTCAGCAGCGACAGTCGCACCGTCTGTTTCCCCACGTTTTGGAAACGGAAAAGCATCTCCGCGCATTCCCTAGTTGAAAACTCCCATGCACTCTTCGAAGTCAAACAGCCTTTCTTTTCCGTTTTTTCTCCGCGGTATCTTTCGATTTCCCGCACAGGCCGTTGCATCAGCCGTCCATTTTCCCAAGTCAATTCCCGCACCAGCGCCATACAGCCGTTCCAGCCATGACCGAGCTTGTCCGTCGGCATCTGATGGAGCCAGCTCTGCATCCAGCCCGCCATCAGAAGCCGTCCGTCCCGGCTTTCCGTCATCTGCGGCGCGTAATAATCCCAGCCATTGTCCAGCGCAGCCCGGCCTTCTTCGTAGAAATGCGCGGCCTTTTCATCCACTGTCCCCCAAAGCACGATAGACGGATTCGTATGCGGATATTTTCTTCCATCCATCGGCATGTCCATGACGCTTAAAAGCAGTAGTGCCCGTCCGTCCCGCACAACTAAATCAGGGCATTCCAGCATCTGGTCGAACCCATCCAGAAAAATGCCTTTCATCTCCCAATGAAGCCCATCGCGGGACGCATACTGCACCAGCGACCCGCCCTGCCCGTTGCGATTGGTCGCCAGCAGCCGCCATTCATCGCCCCATCGGAACAGGCAGGGGTCGCGGAAATCCACAGAGGAACCGCCCTCCGGGAGCATCGCTCGGCCGATCACCGGGTTTCGCTCTGCCTTGATGAAATGAGCGCCATCCCGGCTGACTGCCATACACTGCTGCTGATAGTGTCCGCCTTCCCCATCGGCTTCCAGTCCGGCGTAGGCCACCAGCATCTCCTCGCCGTCCATCTGGGCGGTTCCCGTAAAACATCCGCCTTCATCTGCGCTGGTATCCGGAGCAAGGGCTACGCCCTGCCAATCCCACTTCACCAGGTCATCGCTGGCCCAATGTCCCCAGTGCATCGGCCCCCATTGGCTCGAATACGGATGATACTGTCCGTACAGATGATATTGACCAAAAGCCTCTATAAACCCGCAGGGATCGTTTACCCACCCTACCGGCGGTGCTGCATGGTAGACGGGGAAATACTTGTGATCAATAAATGGACATTCCATTTTCACATATGCATTGGCGGCTTCTATCGTCCTTTTCATCCGTGCTTGCCTCCTGACGTTTGAATGATTTTCCATTCGACGCGCTTTTCTTCTTTCCCTTCTGAATGCAAAAACGGCAGGCATTTCTGCCCGCCGCTTTTCATGAGCTTCTCAGCCCTGCTTCTGCTTATGCTTGGGATTTTCGCAGATCACCATCACGCGGCCCTTGCGCTTGATGATCTTGCACTTTTCGCAGATGGGTTTCACAGAGGGACGAACCTTCATGTGGACTACCTCCTTTTCTTCATCAGGAACTCCGCCGTCAGGCGAAGCGGATTGCTTTATCGCCGTTCAGCCGCAGACTGGACTCAGTTTTTGCTGCGCCAGGTAATACGGCCACGGGTCAGATCGTAGGGGGAGAGCTCCACGGTCACCTTATCGCCGGGATAAATGCGGATGAAGTTCATGCGCATTTTTCCGGAGATCTGCGCCATAATGATGTGGCCGCCGGGGAGCTCAACTTTGAAATTCGCATTCGGAAGCGCTTCCGTTACGGTGCCTTCCATTTCGATGACGTCACTTTTGGACAAACGCACATTCCTCCTTTTCCGGGTGGGGCTCAGCGCCCTCGTAAGCATCCTTGGCTGCTTTCAGCGCCTTGCGAATGTCGCTGTCAGCTATCTTTCCGCCGCTGCCGCCCTTTCCCGAAACGGAAATGGTGAAGGGCAGCGCGTAAAGGTGCTTTACTTGCTTTTTCTTTGGCTTTTCCAGAGTACGCAGCCTTCCGTCGCACAGAAGAACCATTCGTTCGTCCAATACTTGCAAAACCGCATACCAGTTTCCGGCGTCATGGCCGCGCGTTACGCATACGACTCGTCCGGCTTCCAACGGCGCTTTCACTCTTCTTCCTCCGTCAGGGCAAAGCCCGGATACGAAAGGAGCTCCGGCAGACCGTTTTCGTTGATGACGATCGTGTGCTCGTAGTGGGAGCAGACGCTGGAATCCTCCGTTACGACGGTCCAGCCGTCTTCCAGCTCGGCCACATGATAGTCGCCCTTGGCGATCATAGGCTCAATGGCAAGGGTCATTCCCGGACGCAGCTTCACGCCGTGGCCTTCCCTTCCGAAGTTGGGAACGCTGGGTTCTTCGTGCATATTGCGTCCGATTCCGTGACCCGTCAGGTCGCGAATCACGCCGTAGCCGAAGCCCTCCGCATAGGTTTGAACCGCATGGCCAATGTCGCCCAGGTGATTTCCGTTCAACGCCTTCCGAACGCCCTTGAAAAAGCATTCTTCCGTCACATTGATCAGCTTCTGATCTTCCGGGCTGACGTTTCCGACGCCTACCGTAAAGGCGCTGTCGGACTGCCAGCCATCCAGGATCAGACCGCAGTCCACGGACAGGACGTCGCCGTCCTTCAAAATCACCCGATCGCTGGGGATCCCATGCACGACCTCCTCATTGATGGAGGTGCAGATGGATGCTGGATAGCCGTTATAATCCAGAAAAGAGGGGATCGCCTTGTGTTTCCGAATCAGCTGCTCGGCGTACACATCCAGCTCAGCCGTGCTCATGCCCGGTTTGATGGCTTCCCGCAGACGGCAAAGCACATCATAGAGCAGCGCACCGGCCTTTCTCATGCATTCGATCTGCTGAGGATTTTTCAGGTAGATCATTTGCTTGCCTCAAGTGCCTTCAGAATGGCTTCGCTGATCTCCTCCAGCGACAGATCGCCACATACGGAGTGAAGCAGGTTGGCCTTCTGATAAAAGTCGATCAAAGGCGCCGTCTTTTCATGATACACATTCAGCCGGCTTAAAACCGTTTCAGGTTTGTCGTCGTCCCGCTGAATCAGAGGCGTTCCGTCTACCTTGCAGGCATCCAGATCAATGACGGCGTCCAGATCGGCAAAGGCCGACAGAGCTTCCGCCTGTTCCACCGTGCGGGGGAATCCATCCAGAATGTAACCGTTCCGGCAGTCATCCATGGCAAGGCGTTCCTTGACCAACGCAATGACCACCTCGTCCGGCACCAGCTGGCCCGCGTCCATGAAGGTCTTTGCCTTCAGGCCGGTTTCCGTCTGGTTGGCGATGGCGGAACGGAGCATATCACCGGTGGAGATCTGAGGAATGTTCAGCTTTTCACAGATGATCTTCGCCTGGGTTCCCTTTCCGGCGCCCGGAGGGCCAAGAAATACGATATTCATTAAAATGCCTCCTTCGCTTGCATGGTCAGTGCTGCTTTTCATCCAATTTCGCGCAGAACCAACGAAGGCCGCCACTGCACGGCACAGCTTATGATACCACATCTGCGGTAACTTGCCAATGCCGTGCCGGGCGGCTTCATTGGTTCTTTTGCGAACCTCTCAGGAAAGCCCCGGGCATTGCCCGAAGTCCCTCCGTCTGTACAGGATGACTTCCGCAGCGCCACGGACAGCTGCGCTGATCTTACGATCAGGTAAGCGTGTCGTAGTTACGGCTGACCAGCAGATCATCCAGCTGACGCTTGGTCTCCAGCACAACGCTGACCGCGATGAGCAGGCTGGAAGCGGCGAAAGGCACGCTGGTCTGCAGACCCACGGTGAACAGGTTGGGCAGGGTCGCCAGAACGGCCAGGAACAGAGCCGCAAACAGAGTCAAGCGATTGTTGGTGCGCGCCAGGAAATCCGCGGTGGGCTTGCCGGGACGCACGTGCGGAATCACACCGCCCTGCTGCTGAATGTTCTTTGCCATTTCATCAGGCTGGAAGGAAATGGAGGTGTAGAAGTAGGTGAACGCGATGATGAGCAACGCGGTCACGATCATGTACAGGGGGCTGTAGTAGTTCATGTACCGGCTCCACCAGAGGCCCAAGCCGCTTTCGCTGCCGCCGAAGAGCTGAATCAGAGTGGAGGGGAAAGCCATGAAGGAGTACGCGAAGATCAGGGGCATAACGCCAACGCTGCAAACCTTCAGCGGCAGGATGCTGCTCTGGCCGCCGTACATTTTCCGGCCGGTCACACGCTTGGCATACTGCACCTGAATGCGGCGGACGCCCATGTCCACGAAAGTCACGACTACGGTCATCACCAAAGCGAACAGCAGCACCGCCAGCAGGGTCAGCCAGGGAGTCAGCGAGGTAGCGCTGAAAGCGTTGGCGATCAGGCTGGTGAAGCCGTTGAACAGGTTGGAGATGATACCAGCGAAAATCAGCAGAGACACACCGTTTCCGAGACCATTCGCGGTGATCCGTTCGCCGATCCACATGGCCAGCGCCGTACCGGCGGCCATGCTCACGCCCACCAGAACTGTGTTGAACCAGCCGCTCTTGATGTAGCCCAGGCTGTACACCAGACCGATGGCCTGAATCACAGCCAGCACGACCGTCACATAGCGGGTGATGGAGGCGATCTTCTTCTGGCCGTCGGGGCCGCTCTTGGACAGACGTTCCAGAGCGGGGATGGCGATGGTCAGAAGCTGCATGATAATCGAGGAGTTGATGTACGGAGTAATACCCATGGCCATGATGGTCATGTTGGAGAAGTTACTACCGGTCATCATGTTAACGAGGTCCAGCAGGGGCAGGTTGCTCCCGCTCATGGCGGACTTAACGCGAACGTAGTCAACGCCGGGAGCGGGGATCACGCCTACCAGCCGGAAGAGGATCAGCATGAAGAAGGTGTAGATCAGTTTCTTGCGAATGTCCTGCACCTTCCATGCGTTGTGAAGGGATTGCCAAATGCTCACTTTATTGTTCGCATTCTTAGCCATCTTACTTCACCTCGGCTTTCCCGCCGAGAGCCTCGATCTTATTCTTGGCCGTTTCGGTGAACTTCGCGGCTTCTACGGTGAGCTTTTTGGTCAGGTCTCCGTTGCCAAGAACTTTCACGCCGTCCAGCGTCTTCTTGACCAGACCGGCCTTCTTCAAATCTTCCACAGTAACGGTCGCGCCGTCCTCGAACACTTCCAGAGCGCCCACGTTCACCGTCGCGTACTCTACGCGGAACGGATTGGTGAAGCCCTTCTTAGGAACGCGGCGATACAACGGCATCTGGCCGCCTTCAAATCCGGGGCGCTTGCCGCCGCCGGAACGGGCCTTGGCGCCCTTGTGGCCCTTACCGGAGGTCTTGCCCAGGCCGGAGCCCACGCCTCGACCAAGGCGCTTCGCAGCGGTGGTGGAACCTGCGGCGGGTTGCAGCTCGTGCAGTTTCATTGGGTATCCCTCCTCAGTCCTTGATTTCGGTTACGTCGATCATGTGCTTCACACGGAAGATCTGCCCGCGGACGCAGGCATTATCTTCCTTGACAACGGTCTGGCCGACCTTGTGCAGGCCCAGCGCAGCCACGGTGTCCTTGTGAACCTTCAGGCTGGAGATCGGCGATTTTTTCAGCGTAATAGCCAGTTTCATGTTCGTCGTCCTCCTTAGCCCAGAATTTCTTCCACGGTCTTGCCGCGCAGCTTGGCGACTTCCTCAGCGGAGCGCAGCTGCTTCAGGCCTTCCAGAGTGGCCTTGACCATGTTGATCTTGTTGTTGGTGCCATAGCTCTTGGTGCGGATATCCTTCACACCCGCCAGCTCCAGCACGGCGCGGGCAGCGCCGCCGGCGATAACGCCGGTACCTTCGGGAGCGGGCAGAAGCACAACCTTGCCAGTGCCGTAATAACCAGTGGTCTCATGAGGGATCGAGGTGCCCAGCAGGGACACGTTGATCAGGTGCTTCTTCGCATCCTCAGTGCCCTTGCGGATCGCTTCGGAAATTTCAGCAGCCTTGCCCATGCCGGCGCCAACGCGGCCTTTTTCGTCGCCGACCACGACCAGCGCGGAGAAGCGGAAATTCCGGCCGCCCTTAACAACCTTGGTAACACGGTTGACGGCAACGAGCTTCTCTTTGAATTCGCTGACCTGTTCCATGCGTTGCATGCGTTCGTCCTCCTTCTTAGAATTCAAGTCCGGCTTCACGAGCGCCGGCAGCCAGCTCCGCCACGCGGCCAGTATACACATAGCCGCCGCGGTCGAAGACCACCTGCTTGATGCCCGCTTCGGACGCACGCTCAGCAACCAGCTTGCCAACGATCTTGGCAGCGCCCTTCTTGTCGGTGTCCTTGATCTGGGCCATGACATCCTTCTCCTGGGTGGAGGCGGCTGCCAGGGTCACGCCCTTGGCATCGTCAATGATCTGAGCATAGATGTTGTTCAGGCTGCGATACACGCACAGACGCGGCATTTCCGGGGTGCCGCTAATCTTTTTACGAACACGGGCATGACGGATTTTGCGATCCGTATTACGATCTCGCGTCTTAAACATTTGCGTTCATTCCCCTTTCGATTACTTACCGGTCTTGCCTTCCTTGCGGCGGATATGCTCGTCAACGTACTTGATGCCCTTGCCCAGATAGGGTTCCGGCTTACGGATGGCGCGGATATCGGCGGCAAGATTGCCAACCTGTTGCTTGTTGATGCCCTTGACCACAATGGTGGTCTGAGTGGGGGTTTCGAACTGGATATTCTCCGGCGCGTCCAAAATGACGGGATGGGAGAAACCGATGTTGATGGTCAGCTTCTTGCCGCCCTCAGCCTGAGCGCGGTAGCCGGTGCCCACCAGCTCCAGGGTCTTGGAGAAACCGTCGGTGACGCCCACCACCATGTTGTGAACCAGGCTGCGGTACAGACCGTGCATGGCCTTGTGGGGCTTCGCGTCGCTGGGACGTTCGAGGGTCAGGATGTTGCCTTCCTGCTTCAAAGTGATGGCGGGATTCACCTCTTGGGTCAGGGTGCCCTTGGGGCCCTTCACCGTTACGGTGTTATTCTCGTCCACCTTTACCTCCACGCCCGCGGGAACCGTGATCGGAAGTTTTCCGATTCGAGACATTGTCTTACACCTCCATTGCGTGTAGGTTACCAGATGTAGGCGAGCACTTCGCCGCCGATCATTTGCTTCCGGGCTTCCTTATCCGTCATCAGACCCTTAGAGGTGGAGATGATGGCGATGCCCAACCCGCCCAGAACCTTGGGCAGCTCTTCGGACTTGGCGTACACCCGCAGGCCGGGCTTGGAGATGCGCTTCAAACCGGCGATCACGGGCTGCTGCTTGCCGTTGACGTACTTCAGGGTGATCTTGATGCTGCCCTGAGGGCCGTCATCAATAAAATCCACCGACTTGACATATCCTTCGTTCAGAAGGATCTTCGCGATCGCCTTCTTGGCATTGCTAGCGGGCAGAACGACAGCGTCGTGCTTTGCGATCTGCGCGTTGCGGATGCGGGTCAGCATATCGGCGATGGGATCATTCACAACCATGATGGAACCTCCTTCCGTTCTTTACCCGCTTACCAACTGGCCTTGCGGACACCGGGGATTTGGCCCTTGTAGGCCAGCTCTCTGAAGCAAATACGGCAGATGCCGTACTTGCGAAGCACCGAGTGGGGGCGACCACACAGGCGGCACCGCGTGTAAGCGCGAGTGGAGAACTTAGGCGCTCTTGCCTGCTTGATTTTCATACTGGTTTTGGCCACGTTCTTAATCTCCCTTCTCTAAGCTCACTGCGCGAACGGCATACCGAGCAGCCGGAGCAGTTCCTTTCACTCCGCGTCGGTCTTAGCCGTCGTAACGAAGATCATTTCCATGCCGCGGATCTTTTCCACCTTGTCGTACTCGATTTCGGGGAAGATCAGCTGCTCACGGACGCCCAGAGCGTAGTTGCCGCGACCGTCGAAGGACTTGTCGCTGACGCCGCGGAAGTCGCGAACGCGGGGAAGAGCGATCGAGACCAGCTTATCCATGAACTCTTCCATGCGGCTGCCGCGCAGGGTCACTTTCGCGCCCACGTTCATGCCTTCACGGAGCTTGAAGTTTGCAATGGACTTGCGAGCCTTGGTCACCAGGGGCTTCTGGCCGGAGATGGTCGCCAGCTCGGCAACCGCCACTTCCAGACCCTTGGGGTTATCCTTGCAGTCGCCCAGACCCATGTTGATCACGATCTTGGACAGCTTCGGGATTTCCATAACATTCTTGTAGCCGAACTTCTGCTGCAGAGCAGGCACGGCTTCATTGATGTACTTTTCTTTAATACGAGTAGCCATCAGCCTTGCCTCCCTCAGTCAATATCCGCTTTGCAGCGCTTGCAAACGCGGACAGTCTTGGTCTTCTTGGTGCCATCCTCGCGGGTGATCTCTTCCTTGCGGTGAGCCACGCGGGTCGCCTTGCCGCACTTGGGGCAGATCAGCATCACGTTGGAGGCGTCAATGGCGCGTTCCTTCTGGAAGATGCCGCCCTGCTGGCCCTGACGGCGGGCCTTCTGGTGCTTGGTCACGAAGGCAACGCCTTCCACGATGACCTTGCCGGTCTTGGGGAATACGTTCAGAACCTTGCCCTGCTTGCCCTTCACGGCGTGGTCGCCAGTGGCGGGACCGGAGATGACAACGACCTGATCGTTCTTCTTAACGTGAACTTTCTTAAGCATTTGTCAATCCTCCATCACAGCACTTCGGGAGCCAGAGAAACGATCTTCATGAAATCCTTCTCGCGCAGCTCACGAGCCACAGGTCCAAAGATACGGGTGCCACGAGGCATTTTCTGGTCGTTGATGATAACGGCTGCGTTTTCATCAAAGCGGATGTAGCTGCCGTCGGGACGGCGCTTCTGCTTGCGCATGCGGACGATAACGGCCTTAACCACATCGCCCTTTTTCACGGTGCCGCCGGGGGTAGCGCTCTTGACGCTGGCCACGATCACATCGCCGATGGAACCGTCACGGCGGAAGGAACCGCCGAGCACGCGGATGCACATGATTTCCTTGGCGCCGGAATTGTCGGCAACCTTGAGTCGCGTTTGCGGCTGGATCATATGGTTTTTCCTCCTTGTTGGAATCGGGGGGCGAACTGCCCGCCCTTGGTTAGGTTAGGAGCGTCCATCGAAGGGCTTCATGCTCCTCCCTTCCACAGTTCAGCCCATGATATTTGAAATCCATGGGTGCTTATGGAATAAGAGGAGACATACCCTGCGAGGACAGTGCCTTTTGATTACTTGGCCTTCTCGATGATCTCGACCAAGCGCCAGCGCTTGTCGCGGCTCAGGGGACGAGTCTCCATCACGCGCACACGGTCGCCGATGCCACATTCGTTGTTCTCGTCATGCGCCTTGAGCTTGCTGGTCTGGTTCATGATTTTGCCATACAGCGGATGACGCACACGAGTCTTGATTTCCACAACGATGGTCTTATCCATCTTGTCGCTGACCACCAGACCTTCGCGGGTCTTGCGGTATCCTCTTTGTTCAGACATTGAAGCGGCTGCCTCCTTCTTTTCGGTCTAAGCCCTTACTGGGCGTCTTTTTGTTCGAGCTGACGAAGGACGGTCATGCAGCGGGCGATATCACGCTTGACGCCCTGAATGACCATGGTGTTCTGCAGCTGCCCAGTGGCAAGCTGGAAACGAAGGTTGAACAGTTCCGCCTTCAGATCGGCGACCTTGGTTTCAAGCTCGTTCTTGTTCATTGCTTGAAGCTCTTTTGCCTTCATTGTGCTTCACCACCCGCTTCGTTTTTGTTCTCGCGCGCGAGAATTTTGGTCTTAAGAGGCAGCTTGTGAGAGGCCAGACGGAGGGCTTCACGCGCAGTCTCTTCGGGCACGCCCGCGATCTCAAACAGAACGCGGCCGGGCTTTACCACGGCAACCCAGTACTCGGGAGAACCTTTACCGGAACCCATGCGGGTCTCAGCGGGCTTCTTGGTAACAGGCTTGTCGGGGAAGATCTTGATCCAAACCTGACCGCCACGCTTGGTGTAACGGGTCAGGGCAATACGAGCCGCTTCGATCTGCTGGCTGGTCACCCAGCTGGGCTCGGTAGCGACAAGGCCAAACTCGCCATAAGCAAGGAAGTTGCCGCGCATGGCTTTGCCGTTCATGCGTCCGCGGAACACGCGGCGACGCTTGACTCTCTTGGGCATCAACATAGCTTATCTGCCTCCTTCGGTATTGGCGGCGACCGGCGCTTTCTTGGGCTTGGGAAGCTTCTGTCCCTTGTACACCCAGACTTTGACGCCCAAGCGGCCATAAGTGGTCTTGGCTTCGGCGAAGCCGTAGTCGATATCCGCACGCAGGGTCTGCAGCGGGATGGACCCTTCGTGATAGTGCTCGCTGCGGGCGATATCAGCGCCGCCCACGCGGCCGCCCACGGTGCACTTCATGCCCTTGGCGCCGGCGCGGAGAGCACGCTGGATGCTCTGCTTCATGGCCCGGCGGAAGGAGATGCGCTTCTCCAGCTGCTGGGCGATGTTCTCAGCCACCAGCTGGGCGTTGGTGTCGGGCACCTTGATCTCCATGATGTTGATGTTGGCGGGGCTGCCCAGGAACGCTTCCACGTCCTTCTTCAGGGCTTCGATGCCCGCGCCGCCGCGGCCGATGATCATACCGGGCTTCGCGGTGAAGATGTTGATGGTCACGCGGTTGGCGGACCGCTCGATGTCGATGTGGCTGATGCCGGTGGAATAGTACTTTTCCTTCAGCATTTCGCGAAGTTTGTAATCCTCCACGAGGTTATTCGCGAAATCCTTCTTGCCGGCATACCAGCGGGTGCTCCAATTGTAGATAACGCCAACGCGAGCACCGTGGGGATTTACTTTCTGACCCATTGATAAACCTCCCTTGGATTACTTCTGATCCAGCACAACGCTGATGTGGCTGGTGCGCTTGAGCATGGGGGACGCGCTGCCGCGGGAACGGGCAACGTAACGCTTCAGCGTGGGGCCGGGGTTGGCGTACACTTCGGCAACGTAGAGGGACTTGCGATCCATCTCGTTGTTGTTCACCGCGTTGGCGATGGCGCTGCTGAGCAGCTTGTAAACCACGGGGCTCGCCGCCTTGGGGGTGTACTTCAGGATGGCCAGAGCATCATCCACATTCTTGCCGCGGATCAGGTCGATGACGATCTTTACCTTGCGGGAAGAGATGCGCACGTACTTGGCATGAGCGGACGGGCGAGTATCGCGGGCCGCCATGTGGGCTTGCGCCTTCTTCTGGGTATTGGTTGCCATGAAAACTCACTCCTTCCGCTTACTTCTTAACACTGGCTGCCTTTTCGCCGGCATGGCCGCGGAACGTGCGGGTGGGGGCGAACTCGCCCAGCTTGTGTCCGACCATATCCTCAGTCACATAGACCGGAACATGCTTGCGGCCGTCATGCACAGCGATGGTATGTCCTACGAAATCCGGGAAGATGGTGCTGGACCGAGACCAGGTCTTGGGCACAGACTTCTTGCCGGAGTTGTTCATTTCTACGATGCGCTTCATCAACGCTTCGCTGACAAAGGGTCCCTTTTTCACGGAACGACTCATTGAGAGGCTTCCTCCTTCCTTGGATGCATGGGCTTACTTGCCCGCGCGCTTCACAATCATCTTGTTGGAATACTTCTTGTGCTTGCGGGTCTTCAGGCCCAGAGCAACCTTACCCCAGGGGGTAACAGGAGCGGGCATACCCACAGGGCTCTTGCCCTCGCCGCCGCCATGGGGGTGATCGCAGGGGTTCATAACCACGCCGCGGACGGTGGGACGGATGCCCATGTGACGGGTGCGGCCGGCCTTACCGATGCGCACGTTGCTGTGGTCAGCATTGCTCACGGTGCCGATGGTCGCCTTCGCGTCCATGGAGATCATGCGAACTTCACCGGAGGGGAGGCGAACCTGCGCGTTCGCGCCTTCCTTCGCCATCAGCTGAGCGGCGTCGCCGGCGCTGCGGACGAGCTGGCCGCCGCGGCCCGGAACGAGCTCGATGTTGTGGATCAGCGTGCCCAGAGGGATGTTGCGGATCGGCAGCGCGTTGCCCGGCTTGATGTCCGCGCCCTCGCCGCTGATCACGGTGTCGCCGGTCTTCAGGTCGATCGGCGCCAGGATGTAGCGCTTCTCGCCGTCGGCGTAGTTGAGCAGCGCGATGAACGCGGTGCGGTTCGGATCGTACTCGATGCCGGCAACCTTGGCCGGGATGCCGTCCTTGTTGCGCTTGAAGTCGATCACGCGGTACTTGACCTTGTTGCCGCCGCCCTGATGGCGAACGGTGATCTTGCCCTGCTTATTGCGGCCGGCATTCTTCTTCTTGCTTTCCAGAAGGGACTTTTCCGGCGTCGTCTTGGTGACTTCCTCGAAGGTGAGCACCGACATGAAACGTCTGGCCGGGGAAGTCGGCTTATAAACACGAATAGCCATTTTTGTTAACCTCCCTGTTACTGCGCCATGCCGTCGAAGAACTCGATGGTCTTGGAGTCTTTCTTCAGCGTGACGTAAGCCTTCTTGATTTCGGGGGTGCGGCCGGCGTAACGGCCCTGACGCTTGATCTTGCCGAGGGTGCGCAGGGTGTTGACGCTCTCGACCTTCACGCCGAAGGCGGCTTCAACGGCCTGCTTGATCTCGATCTTGTTCGCGTTGATCGCTACCTCAAACACGTAGCGCTTGTCCGCCATGCCGTCGTAAGACTTTTCAGTCAGAACGGGGCGGAGGATGATATCATGAGGATTCTTCATTACGCGTAAACCTCCTCAACGAGCTTGACCGCTTCCTCGGTGATGATGAACTTCTCATTGCCGAGGATATCCAGCACGTTAATCGTGTTGACATAGGCGGTCTTCAGGCCCGCGATGTTCGCGGACGCGCGGGTGATGGTGTCGTCCGGGCCGGCCAGCACGAGCAGCGCGGTCTTTTCGACGCCCAGGTTCTTGAGGATCGCGGCGACCTCGCGGGTCTTCGGCGCGGTCAGGGCGATCTTGTCAAGAACGATCATCTCGCCATCGTTCACCTTGGAGGTGAGGGCGCCCTTGAGCGCCAGGCGGCGAACCTTCTTGGGCACGTTCACGACATAGTCGCGCGGCTTCGGCGCAAATACGACGCCGCCGTGGGTGAACTGCGGCGCGCGGTTGCCATGGTGGCGAGCGTTGCCGGTGCCCTTCTGACGGTAGATCTTACGGCCGCCTCCGCGAACCTCGCCGCGGGTCTTGGCGGACTGGGTGCCCTGGCGCTTGGCGGCCAGCTGGCTGCGAACGACCAGGTGCAGGACGCTCTCGTTGATCTCGGAGGCGAAGATCGCTTCGCTCAGCTCGATCTCACCGACTTTAGCGCCTTCCTGATTCAGCATTGCAATCTTAGGCATTGTGACGGTTCCTCCTTATCAGGCCTTGACGGAATCGCGGATCACAAGGGTTCCGCCCTTCGGGCCCGGCACAGCGCCGCGCACGAGCAGCAGATTGCGCTCCGCGTCAACGCGCACAACGCTCATGTTCTGCGTCGTCACGCGATCAACGCCGTAGTGGCCGGACATCTTCTTGTTCTTGAACACGCGGGACGGCGTGGAGTTCGCGCTCAGGGAACCAACGCCGCGATGATACTTGGAACCGTGGGCCATCGGGCCGGTGTGCTGGTTCCAACGGGCGATCGCGCCGGTGAAGCCGTGGCCCTTCGAGGTGCCGGTGATATCAACCTTGTCGCCCGCGGCGAAGACGTCAACCTTCACCTCGTCGCCAACGTTGTAAGCGGAGCAATCCTCAAGGCGCAGCTCGCGCAGCTTGCGGCAGGGAGCGACGTTCGCCTTGGCGAAGTGACCCTTGAGGGGCTTGTTCACCAGCTTCTCGGCGCGGTTCTCGGCGTAAGCGTCGAAACCGACCTGAATCGCTTCATAGCCATCGTTTTCCACGGTCTTCTTCTGAACGACCGGGCAGGGGCCTGCCTGAATAACAGTAACCGGGATCAGGCGGCCGTCCTCGGTAAAGATCTGCGTCATGCCGATCTTCTTGCCGACGATACCTTTCTTCATATCTGCTTACCTCCTGATCACAGTTTGATCTCGATTTCCACACCAGCGGGGAGATCGAGCTTCTCCATCGCGTCAAAGGTGGCGCGAGTGGGGTTCTGAACGTCGATCAGGCGCTTGTGGGTGCGCTGCTCGAACTGTTCGCGGGAATCCTTGTACTTGTGCGGCGCGCGCAGGATCGTCACGACTTCCTTCTCGGTCGGAAGCGGGATCGGGCCGGACACCTTGGAGCCGGTGCGGCGAGCGGTCTCGACGATGCGCTCGGCAGCCTGGTCAACGAGGCTGTGCTCGTAAGCCCAGAGCTTGATGCGAATTTTCTTGCTGGCCATTTCTTTTCCTCCTTGTTCGTACTCAAGTACGACTTGCTTGGCTTTTGCCCTGCATGACGGATCTTGAGCCGTCGTCCGATTGGCGGACATGGTCCATAACAGTTCCCTCACCGGCCAGTGAGCAATCTGTTACTTCATCCCCTTTGCAGACATCTGCCACATTATATTCTATTTTCCGGGAAATTGCAACCCCTTTTTTGAACTTTTTTTCGATTTTTTTGAGATTTTTTCCATTTCGTCTCTTTTTCGCCGTTCGCTCAAAAAGTCAGCTCCCGCTTGTCTTTTTCGGCCGTTCGTCTCGCCCGTTTTTTGCGTCCCTTCTATCCACTTATCCGGGCGTTTCTTTCCCGCCTTCAATGTCCACTCGTCCGTGCGTTTCTTTTTCGGTTTGAAAGATACTTTCACAAACTTTCGCCCCTCGTCCCTCTGCATTTTTGTCTATTTTGCATAATCCGTTCTTTCATGTCTGTACCGTCTGACCTGATTTTGTTTCATCCCGCCCGTCGCTTTACCGTGCTAAAGCAATTCAGTACCTTTTGTCAGTCGTCAGATGTTTCACATGTTATCCATCGTTTTTCGTTTCCACGCGCAATGCGCGCCCACACGATCTATCGTCCAGACGGAAGACAACAAAATCAAAGAGCTCCCTCTTCGAAGGCGTGGAGCCTGCCACCCGCTGCGCGGGAGGCAGGCAGGCGGAACGCCGAAGGTCTGGCACGGCGCAGCCGTGACTGAAGGAGTTTCCCTCTTCGAGGCACG
>ERZ1106954.1613-NODE-1613-length-16565-cov-3.093398_pt1 | contig 16565 bp, 14 predicted proteins | sample MGYA00403678_ERZ1106954 | MGnify/ENA primary metagenome ERZ1106954 (study PRJEB35170, sample SAMEA104062445) | human gut metagenome | biome: human gut; feature: human-associated habitat; material: faeces | place: Denmark | collected 2012-08-20 ... | reverse complement strand
TTTCTTAGGTCTTTGCAGTAAATGCTTCGACCTGTACTGAATAGTTACAATCTTCCTTTAATAAAGCCCGAGGCGTTGCCCCGGGCTTTCGCGTTGACAGGCGGTGGGAGTGCCCTGCATGGTAGGGCGTGTTGTATTATTCAGTGTTGTGGTTGTCCTACAATGTAGGGCGTGTTGTATTATTCGGTGTTGTGGTTGTCCTACAATGTAGATGTCCTGTGTTGTAGATACTCTGCATTGTATTCATCCCGTGTTATGGTTGCAGGATATGTTGATCACCTTTATAATGAAAATAGTCAGAGTGAACATTATGGGAGGTATGCAATGAAACGACCGGTAGGAAAATTATTTGTCCATCTGTTTGCAATCACGGGAATTGCAGGAACAGATCTTTATATTAAGAAGCAGATTGAGGAAAAGAAGGAGATGAACTGCTGCGAACCGATCTGTAGGGGAAAGCTGCTGCTTCGCAGATATCATAATAGGGGAGCATTTCTGAATCTTGGAGAGAAGAATCCACAGCTTGTTGCGGCAATTTCTGTTGGAATGACGGTTTTGGCTGGCCTGTTCTTTCTCTCAACCTTTTCATTTCTTGGGAAGGGAATGCTGCGCTGGGGTCTGACGATGCTGCTTGGAGGGGCGTTCAGTAACACCTATGACCGTCTCAAACGCAAATATGTGGTGGATTATGTGAGCTTCAATGTACCATGGGAAGCCTTTCGGAAGATCGTGTTTAATATTGGGGACTTTGCCATTATGATTGGTGCCCTGGTGTCGGTGCTCTCCGAGGTGTGATGAGAGGTATGCAGGTTGTTTTAGGCAGCAATAAGGTCATCTGCCCATTAAGAAATGCTGATTTGTTTAAATATTCCGAGGCATCGATCAGCTTAAGCGTTTACATGCCTCTATAAGATTAAACCTTCAAGGACATTGAAGTGTTGAAGTATTGAAGTATGGAGCAGATGGAGACATCGGTATAACTGAAGTATGGAGCAGATGGAGACATCTATATATTTGAAGTATGGAGCAGATGGAGGCATCTATATAATTGAAGTATGGAGCAGATGGAGGCATCTATATAATTGAAGTGTTGAGTAGGCAAAGTGAATTGGACATATTTCGCCGTTGAAAGGTGTGGTATGTCCAATTTTTTATTTCATTTTTCTATGAAATCTGTAAAAATGAAAAATTTTGGATGTTTTTTTCTTATTTGCTCTCATTATGTCCAAAATAGAACAGAAAATTTGAAATGATTCCTCAAAGGGCGTTAGGTTTTGGACATATTGAGTGATAATTTTAGGAATATATCCAAAATGGTGACAGAGAATCAGGAGATCAAATAATCAATATAAAGAAGATTAAAAAGTTATTGACAAAACCAAAAAATAGTTACATTGTATTAATTAAGTAATACAACAACACAAAGCAGCAACAACACAAAGCAGCAACAACACAAAGCAGCAACAACACAAAGCAGCAACAGTGCAAAACAGCAACAGTGTAAAATAACAGCAGTAAAGCCTATATAGTTATCAATAGGAGGACAGCGGTTCTTCTAAGAGCAGGGCTGTACTGTGAAACAGAAAGGAAGAAGCGTATGGCGTGGAAACTGGATTCAGACAGACCGATTTACGCGCAGATTCTGGAAATCATTCAGATGCAGATCATTTCCGGAAAGTATCAGCCGGGAGATAAGATTCCCAGCGTCAGGGAACTGGCAGCAGATGCTGGCGTGAATCCGAACACAATGCAGAAGGCGTTGTCAGAGTTAGAGCGGAGTGGATTAATACTGACACAGAGAACGAGTGGAAGGACGGTGACGGATGACATGGAGCTGATTCAGAAGATGCGTGATGAAATTGCAAGAGGTCAGGTTCAGGAATTCATCAATAAGATGAAGGACATGGGATTTGATAAGAAAGAAATTTTGCAGATTCTCAAAGAAAGTGAATCATAAGCCGGACGGAAGAGCATCCATAATGAAAAGGAACAAAGTATAGGAAGCAAGAGCATCCATAGTGAAAAGGAACAAAGTATAGGAAGCAAGAACATCCATAATAAAAAAGAAATAAAGTACAGGCAGCAAGGGATAAAGAAATAAAACATAAAACACAGGAAGCAAAACACAAAGTACAGGAAGCAAAGTACAAGACATATAGCATATCGGATTATGAGCTGTTTGGACAGCAGGAGGAGAAACATGAACGAATTAGTGCAGATCTGTGATCTGACCAAGGTTTATGAACGGAAAAAGGTTGCAGTAAATCATATGAACCTGATGATTCCATCAGGACGTATTGTAGGTCTTTTGGGACCGAACGGAAGTGGGAAGACCACATTAATTAAGATGTTAAGCGGGCTGCTTGTACCGGATCAGGGAACGATCCGGATTAATGGCAATGCTCCGGGACCTGTTACCAAGGCAGAGGTTTCGTATCTGCCGGAGAGAACCTATTTCAGGGAAAGCATGAAGGTTTCACAGCTGATTGCATATTTTAAGGACTTTTATGCGGACTTCCGTCCGGAGAGGGCAATGCAGATGCTGAACAATCTGCAGATTGATCCGAATGCACCGTTAAAGACGCTTTCCAAGGGTACAAAGGAAAAGGTACAGCTCATTATGGTCATGAGTCGTGATGCCAGACTTTATCTGCTGGATGAGCCGATTGCAGGCGTGGATCCGGCGGCCCGCGATTATATCTTAAGAACCGTCATCAGCAATTACAATGAACAGGCGTCTATTATTATTTCCACACATCTGATTACGGATGTTGAGAATGTACTGGATGATGTTGTTTTCATTCGTGACGGCAGGGTCCTTCTCACCGATACGGTAGAAAATATCCGTGAGGTCAAGGGAAAGTCCGTGGATCAGTATTTCAGGGAGGTGTTCGCATGTTAGGAAAATTAATGAAGCAGGAATGGCTGTCCACATGGAAAATCCCTACCGTTTTAATCGGTGTGGTATTTGCGGCAGCAACGATTTTCGGACTTTTCTGTGCATCCCCTGTATGGGATCTGATGGACTGGTGGGGTGCAGATGTAATTTTTAGTGCAACAATTTTACTTTTTTACGGTGCATTGATGTGCTGCGGAGTTGGAACATCGATTTATCTGGCAGTACGATACTACCGGAGTATGTACAGCAATGAAGGCTATCTGACACATACACTGCCGGTAACCCCGAATCAGCTTTTACTTAGTAAAATGATCAATTTCAGCATCTGGGAATTGCTGTCAGTTATCTGTATTGTGTTTAACATCATGCTTTTTGCAGCATTTATTGTCTTGAGAGAGGTTGGTTACCGGAGTCTGTTTGAGAGCTTTCAGGAAGTGCTCATGGAGATGCAGGACATTTTAAATTCGGAATATGCAACCGGCTAGGAGCTTTTTATGGTACTTACGATTATCCTGATCCTGGTCGGTACAGTATCCAAGTCTCTTCTTTATATGGGATCGGTGAATATCGGACAGCTCTGGGCCCGCCACCGCGTTGCGGGAGCAATTCTGGTATATGTGGGAGTTACCGGTGCAGTGCAGATTGTAACACAGGCAGCCATGATTATCTTTATGACCAGTGCAGAGCAGATTGGATTGCTGCAAGACGATTATTTTTTCAGCTTCTTAAACCAGGTCATGGCAGTATCGCTTCTGATGCAGATTGTGATTGGAGTCGTGATGTATGTGGGCAGCCTGCTGATCCTTAAGAAAAAAGTGAATCTGGAGTAAAAGCCGGAATAAAAGTTCACGATGAATTGAAAGAGACTACACTTTGTGTTATGATACGCATAGTGTGGTCTCTTTTTGAAGCCTTATAAGGCAATGGTCATGGGAATGAAAAGGGAATCTTGCGGCCACAGGATAAAATGAGATAAATGCTCAGCCCTGCAGAAATAAACGGGCAGGGCTAAGCTGTTACAAAAATGAGGAGTACAATGGAAACAATAATTGAAATTAAGAATGTGACGAAGACATTCTCCGGAAAGGATCAGAATGTCGAGGCATTGAAGGGAATCAATCTGGAAATTCATAAGGGAGAAATTTATGGAATTATCGGTATGAGTGGCGCCGGCAAATCCACATTGGTCCGCTGCCTGAATTTCCTTGAGAGACCGACAACCGGTACGGTTGTTGTGGAGGGGAAGGATCTTGCAGCCCTGAAGGATAAGGAGCTGCGTCAGATGCGTACACAGATAGCCATGATCTTCCAGCATTTTAATCTTCTGATGCAGAGAACGGTCATTGATAATATCTGCTTCCCACTTGAAATTGTCGGAGCAGACAAGAAAAAAGCAAAGGAGCGTGCCAGGGAGCTGCTGAAGATTGTCGATCTTTCCGAAAAGGAAAATGCTTATCCGGCACAGCTGTCCGGTGGACAGAAGCAGCGTGTGGCGATTGCAAGAGCATTGGCCACCAATCCGAAGATTCTTCTTTGCGATGAGGCAACAAGTGCACTGGATCCGACTACCACGAAGTCGATTCTTGCTTTGTTAAAAGAGATCAATCAGAAATATGGTATTACCATTGTAATTATTACGCATGAGATGGCAGTTGTGCAGGAGATCGGAACGCACGTAGCAATTATCGATCATGGTGAACTTGCAGAATCCGGTACCGTAGAAGAGGTCTTTACCCACCCGAAGAGCAAGGCAGCCAGAAAGCTGGTTCTGATGGATGACGATAACCATTATGATGAAATGAAGGGACAGCATTGCATCCGTATTGTATTTAAGAGCAATTCTTCCTTTGAACCGGTCATCGCCAATATGGTGCTGGCACACCGGATGCCGGTGAATATCCTGCTGGCGGACACCAAGGATATTAATGGTGTGGCGCATGGACAGATGATTCTGCAGCTTCCGGAGGACACAACGGTTGCACAGAAGATGATCCAATATCTGAAGGATCGAAATTTAGAAGTAGAGGAGCTTGATCATTATGTTGGATAGTCAGACACTTGCCATGATGGCAGAAGGTACCGGGGCAACCCTGTATATGACATTGATGTCAACCTTGTTTGGATATATTTTAGGACTTCCTATGGGAATTATTTTAGTTGTAACGGCACCGAAGGGGCTTCGCCCGAATCAGGTGGTTTACCGGATACTGGACGTGATCGTTAATATCACAAGAAGTATTCCGTTCCTGATTTTAATGATCCTGATTATGCCGTTTACCCGTATTCTGGTAGGCAAAACCTACGGAACCACAGCGACCATCGTACCGCTTGCCCTTGCAGCAGCACCGTTTATTGCGCGTATGGTGGAATCCTCCCTTCTGGAAGTGGATCACGGAGTAATTGAGGCGGCACAGAGTATGGGTGCAAGTCTTTGGACAATCATCTGGAAGGTACTGCTTGCAGAGGCAAGAACCTCCCTGATCGTCGGAGCAACGATTGCACTCGGAACGATCCTTGGATATTCTGCAATGGCAGGAACCATCGGCGGCGGTGGTCTTGGTGATATTGCGATGCGCTACGGATATTACCGTTATCAGGCAGATATTATGATTATTGCGGTAGTACTGCTTGTCTTGCTGGTACAGATTTTACAGGTGGTCGGAATGATTCTGTCTAAGAAGCTGGATCGCAGAAATACCAGATAGGTAACAGAGGAATTTTATGAATAAAACGAAGAACAGACAGCGTCCACAAGGAAATTGTGAGCAGTGTAACAATTATGTATACGACGAGGATTATGAATGCTATACCTGTGAAATGGATCTGGACGAAGATGAAATGGCAAGATTCTTAGCAGATGAGTACCGGGATTGTCCGTATTATGTCCCGGGAGACGAATATCTGGTAGTCAGAAAGCAGATGTAGGAGAATACGGTGGACACAGAAGTAATAATCGAAAGTAAATCCGGAGGGAACAGTGACCGCAGGATGACGCTTGAGGAAATCTCTGAAATCATCGGGATTTCCAGAACAACGATCTATAAGGTGATCCGGAATAAAGGAGTTGTCAGTGATAAAACAAGGGAAAAGGTAGAGCAGGCTCTTGAGAAGTATCACTATGTAGAGAATAAAAATGCCAGAAACCTTGCAATGAACCGGCAGTATACAATTGGTTATGTAGGCTTCCGTTCCAGGAGCTCGGCATATTTTTCACCGGAGGTGCGCAAAGGTCTTGACCGTGCAATCCGTGAATTCGGAGATGACGGCTTGAATATCCTGATTTCGGAATTTGATGTGCACAACCCGATGCAGCAGATGGCAGCGGTGGATCAGATGCTGAGAGAAGGTGTGAGAAGCTTTGTGCTTGCCTTTTCGGATACGAAAGTGATCCGGCAGATTCTGGAAAAGCTTAAGAAGCTGAAGTGTCTGGTTGTGCTTTTGAGCCGTGATCTACAGGAAAATACCGGGAATCATTATGTTGGTGTGGACTACTACCAGAGCGGTGTACTGGCAGCAGAGCTTCTTGGCAAAATGCTTCCACAGGGAGGCAGCATTTTTGTTCCGGTGACGGAGGAGTATCTGACGAACCGCGATATCCAGCACCGTCTGAACGCATTTCTTACGAAGATGCAGGAGTTTCCGTCCTGTGAGGTTCTTCCGGTGGTGCATGGACTTACCGAGGAGGAGGAGATCCGGCGGGAAGTGAAAGGCGCGATTGCAAAGAATAAGGATCTTGCAGGGATTTTCGACCTGACCTACCGCCTTGATGTGGTGGCAGACGTGCTTAGGGAAGAAGAAAGAGAAGATCTGCGGCTTACCGGATTTGACCTTTATCCGGAGATTATGGAGGATGTACAGGATTCGCTGATCGATGCCGTGGTCTATCAGGATCTGAACAAGCAGGCCTATGAAGGGATGAAGCTTTTATTTGAGGAAATGTGCTACGGGAAGCAGCTTTCCGAGAAGAAGCACTACTCCAAGCTGGAAGTGGTGATGAGCAGTAATCTGTCCTACTTCCGATAGAAATTTTCAGCAATTTGCATCAAAAGAATGCTGTATTTTTGGATGCATTTTCGAGTGGTATTTATTGACAGGGAAATGGGAAGATGATACGATTAAATCAGAATATTTAACACGTGTTTAACATGGACACAGGATTCGTAAAGAGTCTTAAAATGATAACGATTCAGAACAATAAGGAGGGTTATGATGTTATACATAGGGGTAGATTTAGGAACCAGTGCCGTGAAGCTGCTTCTGATGGATGGAGAAGGCAGGATTCACAAAATTGTATCCAAAGAATATCCGCTGTATTTTCCGCATCCGGGATGGTCAGAACAGAAGCCGGAGGACTGGTATGAGCAGACCATGGCAGGCATTAAGGAACTGATTGCAGAAGCAGATAAGAGCCAGATTGCCGGAATCAGCTTTGGCGGACAGATGCATGGACTTGTTATCTTGGATGATCAGGATCAGGTGATCCGTCCTGCAATTTTGTGGAATGATGGACGCACAGGAGAAGAGACGGATTACCTGAATCAGGTGGTTGGTAAGGATAAACTGTCCGCATATACTGCAAATATTGCTTTTGCAGGATTTACAGCACCAAAGATCCTGTGGATGAAGAAAAATGAGCCTGACAATTTTGCAAAGATCGTAAAGATCATGCTTCCAAAGGATTATTTGGCTTACCGTCTGTCCGGTTCCTTCTGTACGGATGTATCTGACGCGTCCGGTATGCTTCTTCTGGATGTAAAGAACAGATGCTGGTCTGAGGAAATGATCCAGATCTGCGGAATCACAAGGGAACAGCTTCCAAAACTGTATGAAAGCTGGGAGGTTGTAGGTACCCTTAGGCCGGAACTGGCAGCTGAGCTTGGTTTCTCTGCAACAGTTAAGGTGGCAGCAGGTGCCGGTGATAATGCGGCAGCAGCTGTCGGAACCGGAACTGTTGGAGACGGAATGTGTAACATTTCTCTCGGAACCAGTGGAACAATTTTTATTTCCTCTGACAAGTTCGGTGTGGATAAGAACAACGCCCTTCATGCCTTTGCACATGCAGACGGTCACTACCATCTGATGGGATGTATGCTGAGCGCTGCTTCCTGCAATAAGTGGTGGATGGAAGAAATTATCGGAACGAAGGAGTATGCGAAGGAGCAGGAGCCGATTACGGATGACAGGCTTGGTGAGAATCATGTCTATTTCCTGCCTTATCTGATGGGAGAGCGTTCTCCCCATAATAACCCGAATGCCAGAGGCACATTTATCGGACTTACCATGGACAGCACCCGTGCGGATATGACACAGGCTGTTCTGGAAGGCGTAGCCTTTGCACTCCGTGATTCCTTCGAGGTTGCAAAGTCACTCGGAATCAAGATTGAACGCACCAAGATCTGTGGTGGTGGAGCGAAGAGCCCTCTCTGGAAAAAGATGATTGCGAATATTCTGAACTTAAAGGTAGATGTGATCGAGAGTGAGGAAGGACCTGCCCTTGGCGGTGCAATGCTGGCAGCTGTTGCCTGCGGTGAATTCGAAAGCGTGGAAGCAGCAGCCGCAAAGATTGTGAAGATCATTGATACCGTAGAGCCGGATGAAAAGCTCGTAGCAAGATACGAAGAGCGTTATCAGCAGTTCAGGGAGATTTATCCGGCCTGCAAGCCCGTTTTTGAAATTATTAAGTAAGAACAGAAGTGATCTTAATATAATAAGGTTTTGACAATTTTATCAGGAGGAAAAGAAGATGCAGATTTATCAGGTTACCGATGAACGTTTTAAGAAATATGGCAAAGTGATCTCCAATGTGGATTTCACAGAGCTTGTGAAAGCATTGGAAGAGAAGACTCCGTTACCGGAGGGCGTGGAATATGTTCCGGGCTGTGAGGCACTGGAAGCACTTCCCGTGATGCAGGAGTTGTCCACAAAGACCTATGGGGAAATGCCGATCCAGATCGGTTACTGCAATGGCCACAATCATATGCTGAATGCACTGGAATATCATCGTGATTCCGAGATCAATGTGGCAGCAACCGATGCAATTTTAATGCTTGGCCTGGAAGCAGATATTACAGCAGATTTCACCTACGACACATCCAGAGTAGAAGCATTCCTTGTACCGAAGGGAACCGGCGTGGAAGTATTTGCAACCACACTGCATTATGCACCGTGTGGCGTGGATGGCAACGGCTTTAAGGTAGCGATTGTACTTCCGAAGGGCACCAACTATGATCTGAAGTCCAAACATGCCGATGGAGAAGACGGTCATTTAACTGCAGTAAATAAGTGGCTTCTCGGACATCCCGAAGGAGGACTTCCGGAAGGAAGCCCGATGGGACTTGTTGGAGAGAACTTATCTTTATAATTTTATGTAACAGTTTAGCCATGCAGAAATGATGTGCAGGATGACCGTGGGAGCTTGCTCACTAAGGGCAGCCTGTACAATCCGGCAGCTTATGAATGGCACGGCAGAACGGTTATGATTTTATTAAGAAAATGGAGGAAAGAAACATGAACAATTTACCAGTAGTAAAGCTTGGTATCGTGGCAGTCAGCCGTGACTGTTTCCCGATCGAATTATCCCAGAAGAGACGTGCGGCAATCAAGGCAGCATACAAGGGCGACTTATATGAGTGCCCGGTAACGGTTGAGAACGAACAGGATATGCTGAAGGCTGTTGAGGATGTCAAGAAGGCAGAGTGTAATGCACTTGTTGTATTCTTAGGAAACTTCGGACCGGAAACACCGGAAACCCTGATTGCAAAGAATTTTGACGGCCCCTGCATGTTCGTAGCGGCAGCCGAGGGCGACGGCGATATGATCAATGGCCGCGGAGATGCGTACTGCGGTATGCTGAACTGCTCCTACAATCTCGGCATGCGCCATCTGAAGGGCTATATTCCCGAGTATCCCGTCGGCACGGCGGAGGAAATTGCCGACAAGATCGCCGAGTTTGTGCCGATTGCCCGCACCATTCTGGGCGTGCGTGATTTGAAAATCATCACCTTCGGCCCGCGCCCGCAGGACTTTTTCGCCTGCAACGCGCCCATTAAGGGACTGTATGAGCTGGGCGTGGAAATTGAAGAAAACAGCGAGCTCGACCTGCTGGTCAGCTATCATGCCCACGCGGGCGACAGGCGCATCCCCGAGGTGTGTGCCGATATGGCGAAGGAGATGGGCGAGGGACGGTATTACGCCGACCTGAACGAGCGCATGGCGCAATTTGAGCTGACGCTGCTGGACTGGGCGGAGGCGCACAAGGGCGCGCGGCAGTACGTCGCGTTCGCCAACAAGTGCTGGCCGGCGTTCCCGGGGCAGTTCGGCTTCGAACCCTGCTTTGTCAACAGCCGTCTGGCCGCGCGCGGCATTCCCGTGGCGTGCGAGGTGGACATTTACGGCGCGCTGAGCGAATACATCGGCGCGTGCGTTTCCGGCGACGCGGTGACGCTGCTGGACATCAACAACACCGTGCCCGGCTACATATATGAAGAGGACATTCGCGGCAGGTTCGATTACGCGCTGTCCGATACCTTCATGGGCTTCCACTGCGGAAACACGCCGGAGTGCAAGCTGTGCGACAGCCGCGCGGTGAAGTATCAGCTGATTCAGCACCGCCTGCTGGAGCCTGCGGGCAGCGAGCCCGATTTCACCCGCGGAACGCTGGAAGGCGACATTGCCGCCGGCCCGATTACCTTTTATCGCCTGCAGTGCGACAGCGAGGGCACGCTGCGCGCCTATCTGGCGCAGGGCGAGGTGCTGCCCGTGTCCACCCGCTCCTTCGGCGGCATCGGCGTGTTCGCCATCCCGGAGATGGGTCGCTTCTATCGGCATGTGCTGGTGGAAAAGCGCTACCCGCACCATGGCGCGGTCGCGTTCGGCCATTACGGCAAGGCGCTGTTTGAGGTGTTCAAATTCCTCGGCGTAAAGGACATCGCCTATAACCGCCCGAAGACGCTTCCGTATCCTACGGAGAATCCGTTCTGCTAAGGAACCGCGATGTTAAACGCCCCTGCTTCCGGCGAAAATGCCAAGAGCAGGGGCGTTTCTCTTTGATTAGAGATTCCAAGATTAAGGAATGCGCAGGCTACAGGATTACGGGATTCATTTTAGAAAAGCCGAACCCACACTCACGGGCGCACAGCACCGCCATTGCTGATGAGGTAGCTGACGTCGAAGGAGCCGGCGTCGTTGACAAGCGCAGGGTAGTTACTATACTCGCCGGGTGAACGGAGCCACCACCAGCAGGTTTTTCTGCCATCCACCTTACAACTATTACTTGTAGATGCCCACTGTTGGATTGCGTAGTCTGTCGGTGCACACCTTCTTGCGTCGTCACTTTTGAAGTACTTATTTGTCTCTACAACGCTCAAGAGGAACACCTTATCCTTCGTCGCATTGCCGGGATTCGTGCTGTATTTCGGATTCTTGTCCGCGCTGACATTACTCTGAAGAATGTACTGCTTTTCCTCCGTACTGAATGCCCTGTTGTAGAATTCGTTGTTCAGCCAGTTGCGAAGCGCACACTGCTCCCAAGTAATCTTCCCACGCATTGTGTTGTGATACGTCTTGGAATCCAACGCATACCGACTGATCAGCAGCGCTGTTTCTCCGTCGTTTTCCAGCACCAGCCACTCGATAGGCGTATTATCGTTACCGGCCGTGGTTTGCGGATAATTGCCAAGAGTGATAGAATTTCCCGCTTTAAACTTCACCCGCAAAAGATTCTTATCTGTTTTGAGGATTTCAGAAACATTCTTGTATTCCGGTATCGTCAGATAGATAGCATACGCCTCGTCGTATTTGCCACTCTTGCAAAGTTCCCCAGCTTTTCGATAGGTGCACTCCACAATCTGTGTCGCGCTGTCGCTATAGCTGTTCAGTTCGCTAAAGAGTTCGGTCGCCTCATTAAATTTCTTATCATTCATCAGGTTAACAGCTTTTCGATAATCGCATTCCAAAATCTGCGTGGCGCTGTCTTTATAGTTCTTCAACGCATAGAATGTCGTGATGGCTTCTTCATACTTCTCGTCTTCCATCAATCGAGTAGCCTTCTGATATTCCCTCTCGAGAATTGCCGTTTTACATTCGCTGATTTTCGTCGTGCTATCGCTGTAGCCGTTCAACGCTTCAAAGGTTTTGATCGACTCTTCGTACTTCTCTTCCGTCATCAACTTTAGCGCTTTCCGGTACTCCCGCTCGAGAATTGCCGTTTTACATTCGCTGATTTTCGTCGTGCTATCGCTGTAGCCATTCAGCGCCTTAAATGCTTTGATGGACTCTTCGTACTTCTCTTCGTTCATCAATTTAAGTGCTTTCTGGTACTCTCTTTCGAGAATCGCCGTATTGCACTCGCTGATTTTCGTCACGCTATCGCTACAGCCGTTCAGTGCCTTAAATGCCTCAATCGCCTCTTCATACTTCTCGGAAGCCATCAGCGAAGCGGCCGCCGCATATGCCTTTGCGTTTTGAGTTTCAGTGATCCATTCAGAGGAGTTCGAAAAGGTGCCCAGCTCGGTAAAGAGTGCGATCGCCGCGTCGAATTCACCAGTTTTTTCCTTGGAAACAGCGTCGCTGTATTTGGTTTCATACGCCGCGACACGCTGGGCGCTGTCTTTATAAGCTCCCAGCGCTTTAAACGCGTCATAGGCCGCCTGCGCGTTCTTTGCGCCGACCGCTTCCGTTTTCAGCGCGAGCTGATAGCTGCACTCGTTCAAAAGCTCGGCAGAGTCCTTATAGCCTGAAAGTCTTTCATTGATCACATTGCTCGCGTCCGCATATTGCCCATTCGACATGAGGGCGTTCGCATAATCATAGGCCGTTTCCTGAAGCGCGCTTTCCGCCTTTCGATAGCCTCTTCTCACCAGCAGCGTATACGCCTCCACGGCCGGTTCATAGTTTTTCTCTTCTCTCCACTGGGACGCGTACGCCATGACCTTTTCATACATCAGCGTATCCGAGGTAGAATACTTTTTCCGCAGCAAATCCTCAAGCTCGCTCAAATAACGGTGATCCTCCGTACCGAACCAGAAGATTGCTCTTTCCAGCTCGCGGTCGAGGATTTTATCCGGCAGCGCGGCGACGCGGGTCTGAACGTCCTTAAAGAGCAGAATTTCATCGTAAACGGCGGCCGCCTTCTCGTAGCTCTCGTCCGCTTCATACGCGAGCGCGGTATAGTACTTGATATACATGCCCGCTTCCTTGAAATCTCCCAGCGCTTTCAGACTTTTGATGGCGGTTTCGTAATCCCCGTTGTCGCCCGTCTTCAGGCAGCGCGCGTACATAATGTACTTGCCGCTGTCCTCGTAATCGTTCAGCGTTTCAAAAGCCGCGATTGCCGCATCGTAGTTTCCGGCTTTCACGTCCGCGATAGCCTGATTGTATGCGCTCTTCATTCGCGCCTGTTCGGCTTCGTAGGCAAGCGTGGTGTACGACGTGATGTATACAGCGGACTTTTCAAATCCGTTCAACGCTTCAAGCACCTTGATGGCATTCTCGTAATCGCCGCTGTCGCCCGCCTGTAAGGCACGCGCATAGATGATATACTTCGCGCTGTCCTCGTAGCCGTCCAGCGCTTCAAGGCTCTCGATCGCTTCCTGATACCGTCCGTTCCGAACAGCGTCCACGGCCTTCTCATACTTGCCCTTCTTGCCAATAGAGCAGGAGCAAAGTCCCAGCGTAAGAGCGACTGCCAGAAGCAAAGCGCACAGCTTTTTCAACCTCATGAATAAATCCCCCGTTTCTTTATTTGTGTTCAATTATACATCCACATTTAACCATATGTCAATGCACAAATGCGCGAAAAAGACCGCCCGCGCCATAAGCGCGAGCGATCTTTGACGAAATGAATTTATTTATCGAGCCCCATCTCCGCGCGAACCTGCTTGAAGCATTCCACGGCGAAGTCAAGGTCTTCGATGCTATGGGCGGCGCTGACCTGCGTGCGGATGCGGGCGCGTCCCATGGGTACGACGGGATAGCTGAAGCCGACCACGTACACGCCCTTTTCCAGCATGCGGGCGGCGAACTCGCCGGCGACGCGCGCGTCGTACAGCATGACGGGCACGATGGGATGCGTGCCGGGCAGGATGTCGAAGCCCTCCTCCGTCAGGCGGGCGCGGAAGTGCGCGGTGTTCCTGCGCAGCGTATCCAGCTGGTCGGTGGACGTGGACAGAATGTCCAGCGTCTTCATCGCGGCGGCGCAGATGGCGGGCGCGACGGTGTTCGAGAACAGGTAGGGGCGGGAGCGCTGCCGGAGCAGGTCGACGATCTCCTTACGCGCCGCGGTATAGCCGCCGCTCGCGCCGCCCAGCGCCTTGCCGAGCGTGCCGGTGATGATGTCCACGCGGCCTTCCACGCCGCAATACTCTACGGTGCCGCGGCCGGTCGCGCCCATGAAGCCCACGGCGTGGCTGTCGTCCACCATAACCAGCGCGTCGAACTCGTCGGCGAGGTCGCAGATGGCCTTCAGGTTGGCGATGTAGCCGTCCATCGAGAACACGCCGTCGGTGGCGATCAGGCGAATGCGCGCGTCCTTCGCTTCGATCAGCTTCCGGCGAAGGTCGTCCATGTCGTTGTTCTTATAGCGGAAGCGCTTCGCCTTGCACAGGCGCACGCCGTCGATGATGGAGGCGTGGTTCAGCTCGTCGGAAATGACCGCGTCCTCCGGCCCCAGAAGCGTTTCAAACAGGCCGCCGTTCGCATCGAAGCAGCTGGAATACAGAATCGCGTCGTCCATATGTACGAAATCGGCGATTTTCCGCTCCAGCTGTACGTGCAATTCCTGCGTGCCGCAGATGAAGCGCACGGAGGACAGGCCGAAGCCCCACCTGTCGTAGCTCGCCTTGGCGGCCTCGATTATCTGCGGATTGTCCGCCAGACCCAGATAGTTGTTGGCGCACATGTTGATCACGCCGTGCGCCTTGGTGGTGTCGATGCGCGCGCGCTGGGGCGTGGTGATGACGCGTTCCGCCTTGAACGTGCCCGCCTCGCGGATCTCGTCCAGCTGCTTACGGTAGTAATTCAGTGCGTTTTTCATGCCGCTTCGCCCTCCCTATTTCGTCCAGTCCAGCACAACCTTGCCGCTTTTGCCGGTGTTCATGGCTTCGAAGCCCTTTTCGAAGTCGGTGAAATGGAACCGGTGGGTGATGATGGGCGTGAGATCCAGACCGCCCTCCACCATCGCCATCATCTTGTACCACGTTTCATACATGCGGCGGCCATAGATGCCCTGCACGGTGAGACCCTTGAAGATGATGTCGTTGAAGTCCACGTCCGCGGGCTTGCTGAGGATGCCCAGCAGCGCGATTTTGCCGCCGTTGCGCATCAGCGAAACCATGCTGGACAGCGCCTGCGGGCTGCCCGACATTTCCAGACCCACGTCGAATCCCTCCACGATGCGGTGGCGCTCGAACACGCTTTCAATCTTCTCGCGCGCGACGTTGACGACCTCGGTCGCGCCCATCTTCTTCGCCATTTCCAGGCGGTAGTCGTTCACGTCGGTCACCACGACGGTGCGCGCGCCGTTGCGGCGGCAGATCGCGGCGGCCATCATGCCAATGGAGCCCGCGCCGGTAATCAGCACGTCCTCGCCCACCACGTCGAACATCAGCGCGGTGTGCGTGGCGTTGCCGAACGCGTCGAAGAACGCCACCACGTCCTCGTCGATTTCCGGATTGATCGGAATCACGTTCGACGCGGGAATGCACACGTACTCGGCGAACGCGCCGTCCCGGTTCACGCCCACGCCCTTGGTGAACTTGCACCACTGGCCGTTGCCCGCACGGCAGTTGCGGCAGTGGTGGCACACGATGTGACCCTCGCCGCTCACGCGCTCGCCGACCGTCAGGCCGTCCACGTTCGGCCCCAGCTCCGCAATCTCGCCCACGTATTCATGGCCGATGATCAGCGGCGGCACGATGTTCTTCCGGCTCCACGCGTCCCAGTTGTAAATGTGCAGATCCGTGCCGCAGATCGCGGTTTTATGCACCTTGATCAGCACCTCGCCCGGCCCCGGCTGAGGAATGGGCGCGTCGATCAGCGTAAGTCCCGGCGCCGCCTGCAGCTTGGCAATCGCCTTCATCGTTCCCTTCATTCTGCTTCTTCCTCCATGTCCGTATATCTCGTAAATTCATCCGCGTATCGCGGACATCTTTTGTTTATCCCCCGATATTATCGCACATTCTGTCCGCGATTTCAAGACATCTTTGATATTTTTTCATGGATTCCCGCAGCGCGCACTCCATGATGGCGTCCGGGATGGGGTCGCCGGGCGCACCCGTCTCCGCGCACATGCGCCGCGCGCATTCGAAAAAAGGCGGCAGCGCGTCCACGCCGTTTTGCACCTCGCGGAAGACCAGCTCCATCCAGCATTTTCCCCGGCGGTAGCACTCGGTGCGCTTCGCCTCGCATACGGCCGCCGCGCGGTCGTAGTGCGCGCGCCGCTCGGTCACCGCAAAGCCCCCGGGCAGATCGTCCACGAGCGTATAGGACGCGCCGGGATTGAAATCCAGCGGCTGGCTGACGCTTCCGGGATTCACCAGCCATTTTCCGCGCGACTGTCCGTATGACTGAAGGTGATTGTGCCCGAACGCGATCAGGTCGCCCGGCAGCGCCGAAATCGCTTCCCGCGCCTCGCCCTCCAAAAACGCGCGGTAATCCTTCAGATATTCCG
>ERZ1106954.1598-NODE-1598-length-16719-cov-3.211354_pt1 | contig 16719 bp, 16 predicted proteins | sample MGYA00403678_ERZ1106954 | MGnify/ENA primary metagenome ERZ1106954 (study PRJEB35170, sample SAMEA104062445) | human gut metagenome | biome: human gut; feature: human-associated habitat; material: faeces | place: Denmark | collected 2012-08-20 ... | reverse complement strand
CCTATTCTCAAGGATGTGCCTGTACTGGACAAAATTCTCCCGGCTAACTCCGTAACAGAGACTACGGATGGCAGTGCCTACGGTGGCTATACCAGTCTAGAGGATGCGGTGGATCAGATCAAGAGTCTGGAGCTGCAGTTGGAGCAGGCGCAGACGGCATCTGCAGCAAAGGAGGAAGAACTGGATCAGCTGAAAGCCGAGGTGCTGAGACTTAAGGAATTCGAGAATCAGCAAGTGGAATTCCAGCGGATTCAGAAAGAATTCTATGATGAGGTAGTCTATTCCGATAAGGGACCGGGTGCGGAAGAATATAAAAAATATTATGAATCTATGGATCCCGCTACTGCCGAATATATTTATAAACAGGTAGTGACGCAGTTGGAAGAGAGTCAGGAAATACAGGATTATGCGGCAGCCTATTCTGCAATGAAACCGAAGCAGGCAGCGGCTATTTTTGAGCAGATGACTAATAATCTGGATCTGGCGGCCCGTATTCTGAAAGTGATGAGCGCGGAGGACAGGGGTAAGATCCTGGGTGCCATGAATTCTGAAGTGGCAGCAAAGATCACGAAAATTATGGACCCTGAGTCTTAAGAAAAAAGCGGAAAGATCCGATAAAAGATTTGTAGTATCATTACAGGGTTAAGACTGCCATCCGGCAGCCAAAGGACCTGGGAAAGGAGGGAGAAAAGAACATGGCAGGCACAACGATTAAAGGTGTTGGAAATGACGGTAATGTACAGATCCGGGATATGGTCACAGCAGCGAAACAGAATGCCGGAACCGGTTTCCAGGCAGTGTGGAACAAGACCCAGAACAATGCGCAGACGACCGGAAATGGTGGACGCACGACCGACGGATGTAACGATGTCAGACGTGGTGAAGCATTACGGACCGGTGACAGACAGCGGGACAACCTCACCGGAACACAGGAGAAGTCAGATGTCAAAGCAGAGGACGGCGATGCCAAAGATTTGGAAAAAGTCCAGGAAGTCCTGGGAACCATCGTACAGAACCTGATCGGACAGATCAAGGAAACTTTTTCTGTCAGTGAAGAAGAGCTGCAGGGAGTTATGGATGAACTGGGCATGACGGAGACAGACCTGATGGATCCGGCACAGCTGAACGAATTGTTGATGGCGGTCAGCGGAGCGGAGGATTCTTTTGCATTACTTACCGATGAAGAGCTGTATGGAAATGTAAAAAGCATCCTGGATCTGCAGAAGGATCTGACGGGACAGGCACAGGAAGAACTGCAGCTGACACCGGAAAAATGGCAGGATGCAGTCACTAAAGTAGTGACAGAGGAACCTGTGATCACGGTGGAAGTGGAAGAGCATGCCACAGATGCGGCAGAGAGATCACAGAGTGATGTGGAACTTCCGACAGTGGAGCAGGAACCGGAGGAGAAAATACAGGCACCGGTACAGAATACACAGGAAGAGAAAACAAAAGACTCGGGGAACAGACATGAGAGCCAGACAGCGGGACAGCAGGGCAATCTGTTGTTACAGAATCTGAAGGAAGAGAATTTCCTCTCCGGATTGCAGCAGGCATCACAGACAGAAGGAACACAAACGACGGATACACAGGATATCATGCGCCAGATCATGGATTACATGAAAGTCTCTGTAAAGGCGGACAGCTCCGATCTGGAAATGCAGCTTCATCCGCAAAGTCTGGGAACGCTTCACGTACAGGTAGCATCGAAGAACGGTGTGGTTACGGCGAACTTTATTACACAAAATGAAACCGTAAAAGCTGCACTGGAAAGCCAGATGGTTCAGCTGAAGGAAAGCTTCGCGGAACAGGGCGTAAAAGTAGAGGCTATTGAAGTGACGGTACAGACACATCCGTTTGAACAGAACCTGGAACAGGGTAGAGGCAATCAGAGTGATCAGGAGAGCGGAGCCGGGGTAAGCAGAAGACGCACCCGCAGAATCAACCTGAACACAGCATTCGCAGAGGACGAGCCTCAGACGGAAGAAGACCGGATCGCAGCGGATATAATGTCGGCGAACGGCAATACGGTGGATTTTACCGCATAATAAATAACGAAAGGAGAAAAAGGAAATGGCATTGGTTGCACCCGTGGAAAACGGTAAGATCGTAGAGACTGCATCACAGGCTTCTGTAAAAAAATCCACAAAATCAAGCAAAAGCGGGATGGACAAGGAAGCATTTTTACAGCTCCTGGTAGCGCAGATGAAGTATCAGGATCCTCTGGAACCCACATCCAACACCGAGTACATATCCCAGTACGCACAGTTCTCACAGGTAGAGCAGATGCAGAATATGTCCAGCAGCATGGACTTACAGAGAGCAAGCTCACTGGTAGGTAAGGAGGTCTACATCAAGACCACTACATCCTCCGGAGAGACCAAGCTGGTACAGGGCAGAGTAGATTATGTGTCCTATGAGAACAACAAAGCATACCTCTACATCAATGAGAAGAAGTACTCCATTGATGATCTGGATTCCGTAGTGGATACGGATTATCTGAATGCGTACAACAAGGCTTACAACTTTACCGTAAAGCTGAACAAGCTTCCTAATGTAAACGGCATTGATTCCAGTGATGGCAAGACCATTGATGATCTGGAGAAGGAATACAACGATATGACTGATTACGAGAAATCCTTCCTGGCAAAAGATACCGTGAACAGCTTGAATAAGTACATTGAACGTCTCAAGGAGATCCGCAAAGCTGCCGAAGAAGCAGAAGAAAAGAAGGATACCGAGAGCAAGGATGAGTCAGAAGAAACTGACAGCACAGAGAGCGTATAATGCAGTAAGCAGCTGACGCAGAGGGGCAGATGGATATGGATATTCAGAACAACAGTTTTCTGTCCATTGACCAGTTGGCAAATCAGTACTTAAACAGCAGCCGCAAGACCGTAAAAGCAGCACAGGAAAATCTGGTATCTTTCCAGGAGATCCTACAGAACAAAAGCCAGGAACAGAATGTTTCCGGAACGCAGGATCTGAAATTCTCCAAGCATGCCGCCGTACGGCTGGAAAACAGAGGCATTGAGCTGACAGACGCACAGCTGGAACGCTTGAATGACGGAGCAAGAAAAGCGGGACAGAAGGGAATCAGGGATTCTCTGGTGATCGTGGACGATCTGGCATTTATTGTGAATGTACCCAATAAGACCGTAGTCACTGCGATGGACAGCAGAGAAACCGAAGAAAATGTATTTACAAATATTAACGGAGCCGTAATTATGTAGACCGGACCTTAATGGAGGTTACACTCTTTTGAATGACAGAGAAAGAGAACGGTTCCGAACACAGGAGGAACAAGCACTATGATGAGATCATTGTATTCTGGTGTAGCAGGACTGAAAACACACCAGACCAGAATGGACGTAATCGGTAATAATATTGCCAACGTCAACACAACAGCTTACAAATCCAGTTCCATGACTTTCAGTGAACTGATGAGCCAGACCACACAGAAGGCCAGCGGGGCCAACGCCACCACCGGTGTCGGCGGTACCAATGCCAAACAGATCGGTCTGGGCGTTAAGGCAGGTGCTATCAATACTGCCATTACTACACAGGGTTCCGCACAGTCTACCGGCAACCCCTTTGATATCATGATCACCGGAGACAACTTCTTCGTAGTCAGCAACGGCTCCGAGAATTTCTTCACCAGAGACGGCTCTTTCTATGTAGATGGTGCCGGCAACCTGGCAATGACCAGCACCGGTTACAATGTCATGGGTTGGGGCGTGGATGAGACCACAGGCAACATCAAGCAGGATACCGTAACTGCACTGCGTATTATGAGTGCTGCGAATATGACCTATCCCCCTGAGGCTACCACAAAAGCAAATATTTCCGGTATTCTGGATGAGAACGATAAGGATGTGACCAGTGCCAACGGTAAGACCGTAAACCTGAACTTCTTCGATGCGAGAGGTTACAGCTATACTGCAAAGTTCACCTTTAAGCAGTCCGGCGGTGACAAGACCAATGAATACAGCCTAGAATTAAATAAGATTCTGGATTCTACCGGAAAGGAAATAGATATTTCGGGTATTACTTTCGGAGAGCAGAATCTGGAACAGACCTTAAGCTCTAAGCTTTCATTAAATACAGACTCCTATAAATGGGATGATGCCACAAAAACGCTGCAGACAACAGCAACACCTCCGGAAAAAGTGGCAGAACTTGATAAAATATTTAAAAACGGTGCACTCATAACCGATAAGGACAAAGCAGAAGAAGTACAAAAGAATCTGGATGCCATTGCCAAGGCATATGGCTATGAAGGCTCTACGGATGAGTTTTTAAAATTGTATACTACGGGAAAAGCAGGTCAGGTGACTGTGCAGACAATGCTGGAAAACATGTCAAAGAACATGACAGGAGATGATATTCTGCCGAAAGCCAAGAACGAAGAACTTACGATGACCGGAAGAAAGTTTGACGGTGCAAAGGTTGTATTTGATAAGGATAGTGGTAAATTGCAGAGTATCAATAACAGCACGACAAATCTTTCCACGACATTGAATTTCCCGGCTACCATGGGCAACTTCTCCAATATCACCATTGACCTGTCCGAGTGTACTAACTACGATAATAAGGGTACCTCCACTGTCGGTGCTACCAGCGGAGACCTGGACGGACTGGGAACCGGACGTCGTCTGGGAGATATGATCGGTGTATCCATTCAGAAGGATGGTATGATTTACGCAAGCTATGACAACGGTATGACCAAGCTGTTAGGTCAGATCGCTACCGCAGCATTTGCCAATGCTTCCGGTCTGGAGAAGGAAGGAGACAACCTCTACTCCGCAACACTGAACTCCGGTGAATTCGATGGTATCGGCGTAGATATCACTGCAGGCGGCGGATATATGTCTACCGGCCAGCTGGAGATGAGTAACGTGGATCTGTCTTCCGAGTTTACCGAGATGATCACCACACAGAGAGGCTTCCAGGCGAACAGCCGTATCATTACGGTATCCGATACACTGCTTGAGGAACTGACCAATCTGAAGCGTTAAGAAATCGTAAAAAATAATTTGACTGCATAAAGGGATAGGATAGGAACCTGTCCCTTTTGCGTATATAAAACATCAAGGGGAAAAAGTACTATGCCATAGCAGGAAACCTGTCAGATACGAAGGGAAGAGAAGGAGGAAACAATATGATCGAAGTCACGAAGATCAATGGAATCAAGGTATTGGTGAATCCGGACCTGATCGAACTGGTAGAAGAGACCCCGGATACGGTGTTGACACTTACCACCGGAAAGAAAATAATTGTAAAAGAAAGTAGACAAGAAATAAAAAATCTTGTAATATTATACAGAAAGGATATTTTTGCAAGATAAAAAAGCAGAATGTCAGGTGATTTAAGTGGATATAGCTTCTTTAGCCGGTATATTGCTGGCATTATTCATGTTGGTATTTGGTATCATAAGTTCCGCAGGTGTGGGAGGATTCAGGGAATATTTGGATCCGGCTTCTGCAATCATTACCTTTGGCGGAGCATTTTCCTGTACCCTCACGTCCGTGAGTTTGCAGAATTACATAGCTGGTTTGAAATCTTTCACACTGATCTTCAAAGCGCCCACACTGAATACTTCGGATATGATCGGTAAGATCATAGAGCTTTCCAATGTGGCACGTAAGGAAGGCCTGCTTTCGTTGGAAGAAGCAGCAACCGACCTGGATGACCCTTTTCTGAAGAAAGGAATTCTTCTGATCGTCGATGGAACCGATCCCGAATTGGTACGTGCGATTATGGAGACGGAACTGGTCAGCGTGGAGGGTAGACATAAGGATACGATTGGCTTCTGGGATACACTGGCGGCCATGGGTCCTGCCTGGGGTATGATCGGTACCCTGATCGGTCTGGTAGATATGCTGTATCATATGGATGATCCGTCCACACTGGGACCTGCCATGGCGGTTGCACTGATCACTACATTGTACGGATCCCTGTTGGCTAACTGGATCTGTACGCCGGTATCCAATAAATTAAAAGCGGATAATGCGATAGAGATGCAGCAGAAGGAAGTCATGATCGAGGGACTTTTGTCCATACAGGCAGGTGAAAATCCCCGTGTCATTGAGGAGAAATTAAAGTCATTCCTTCCTCCGAAGGACAGAACAAGTGCAGATGAAGAAGGAGAAGCGGGGGGTGAAGCTTAATGGCAAAACGTAAGCCTGAAGATCCACCTGCTGGTTCACCGGCATGGATGTCCACTTTCAGTGACCTGATGAATTTGCTTCTGTGCTTCTTTGTCATGCTGTTTTCCATGTCATCTATTGATGCCAACAAATGGGATGAAATGGCTGCGGCAATGTCTAACAGTGCTTTTAGTATTTTTAACGCCGGCTCTACGGCCATAGGTGAAGGAATATTGATCAGTAACGGCGTCAGCCAGCTGAATGATCTGGATGAGTATATCAGTAATGCTGGAAGAAATGCGGACAGTGAAACGGATTCCGACAATTATGAGAAATATGATAGCACAGAGGCACTGCAGGAGGCACTTAATGAGAAAAATCTTCAAAGCAATGAAGAACTGTCCGAAATGGTACAGGAAGCTGTAAATGAGGACAGCCTGGCGGATCAGGTGGATGTATCTTTCACAGCGCAATATGTACAGCTTTCTATGAAGGGAGCTCTTTTATTTGATTCCGGAAGCGATTCCCTGAAGGAACAGTCCAAGACAGTATTGGACAAAGTGGGAGTGATCCTGGAACGATATGGCAGTGATTCTGTAATTGAAATTGAGGGACATACGGATAATGTTCCGATACATAGTGCGAGGTTCGCTGATAACGAGGAACTGAGCAGTGCACGTGCACTATCTGTATTTTATTACCTTGTGGATAATACTTCACTGAATCCTGCAAATCTCCGGCATGCGGGAATGGGAGACCGCACCCCCGTGGCGGACAATTCCACAGAAGAGGGCAGAAGTAAGAATCGACGGGTAGAGATCAGAATATATAATCCTTCTGCGGCAAATTAAGGCAGACAGGGAAAGGAAGCAGAATAGTATGAAGAAAAATCTGATGACAGTGCTGATCCTGGCACTACTTATCGTGAATATTGCGTTGACCGGTGTTATGCTGGTAAGCATTGTGGGAACGAATAAGAAGACGGCACAGCTGGTGGATAATATCACGACTGCCATGAATCTGGAACTGACGGTTCCGGGAGCAGAGGGGACGACGAATGTTCCTCTTACGGACACAGAAGTATATAATATTGCGGATTCTATGACGATCCCGTTGAAGAGTGAGGCGGGAGCAAAGCAGGATTATATTATGTTTGATGTCTCGCTGTCTATCAATAAAAAGAGCAAGGATTATAAGACCTACGGAAGCAGTGAAACACTGTCCGGCTATGAAAATCTGATCAAGGATGCCATTACCGCTACGGTTTCCGCACATACGGAAGATGAGTGCAGAGAGGATATGGAAGGTTTGAAAGAGGAAATCCTGAAGTCTGTGCAGGATCTGTTCCAATCCGACTTCATCTATAAGGTTGCAATCAGTGGAGTGAAATTCGGCTGATGAACCACAAAAATAAGATGACAGGAGGTGAGGTCCTGTGAGTGATATACTTTCACAAAGCGAAATTGATAATCTCTTGAAACAATTGTCGGATGGAGATCTGGATGTGGATCAGATTCAGGGTGAGGATGAGAAGCAGGTTAAAAATTATGACTTCAGTCGTCCCACCAAATTCTCCAAAGAACACTTAAGAACATTGGAGATTATATTTGAACATTACAGCAGACTGGTATCGACAAACCTGCCGGTATATCTGCGTAAAAACGTACAGGTATCGGTTGCAAGTTCCGAGACGGTTACTTTCAGTGAATTCTCCAATGCACTATCAAATCCGTCGGTACTCGGCATTATTAATTTTGCACCACTTAACGGCAATATCATTATTGAGATAGCAACCAATCTGTGCTATGCCATGCTTGACCGTATGCTGGGAGGCAGCGGACAGCCTTTGGAAAAAAGCAGGGAATTTTCAGATATTGAACTGACAATATTACAGAAATTATTGGTAATGTTCACCCAATTGTTACGGGAACCCTGGAAAAATGTTGTTGATATCTCGCCGGTCTTAAGCAGGCTAGAGACGAATCCCCAGTTTGCGCAGGTGATCGCTCCCAGTGATATGATCGCCATTGTAACCCTGAACATGAAAATTGGGGATGTAGAAGGAATGTTAAATATCTGTCTTCCTTTCTTTACACTGGAAGATGTGATGGATAAACTGAACACCAAATATTGGTTCTCCACAATGCAGGAGAACCATGATGAACACTACGAAGAGTACATTGAATCCATGATCCGCAGAGTGGATGTTCCCATTAAAGCGGTGCTGGGCAAGAGCACAATTTCCGTAAGCGATTTTCTGAATCTGCAGGTTGGAGATTGTATTCGACTGGATTCCAGAGTGGATACCGATATGGAAGTGTATGTGGGCAATATTAAGAAGTTCACAGCATTACCGGGTACAGAGAAAGATTCGTATGCTGTTCAGATCACATCGGTGATCAGAGAGGAGGAGTAACGATGGATGGGATGTTATCTCAGGATGAGATAAATGCCCTGCTGCAAGGCATGGATCTGTCGGACACCGCGGACAGCGGTGCATCGCCGGAGACACCTCAGGACAGCAGCTCGGCTGAAAATACGGATAATGCATATGTGAAAGATGTGGCACCGACTGTCGGAGACGAAGAGAAACTGACCGATGTAGAGAAGGATGCGATTGGCGAGGTAGCCAATATCAGCATGGGTTCTTCCGCCACTACATTATATTCACTGGTAAACCGCAAAGTAAATATTACCACTCCGGTGGTTACACTGGCCACATGGAAGACTTTGCTGGATAGTTACGAGAAGCCCTGCGTATTTATTCAGATCAAGTATACAAAGGGGTTGGACGGCACCAATATTCTGGTGTTAAAAGAGCATGATGTAAAAGTGATCACCGACCTGATGATGGGCGGTGACGGTACCAATACAGAAGGAGAACTGGGAGAGCTGCATCTGAGTGCAATCTCCGAGGCAATGAATCAGATGATGGGAGCTGCAGCCACCTCACTATCTACGCTGCTGCAGACGGTGATCGACATCAGCCCGCCGGAGTCTTCCCTGTTCGACCTGACAGAAGTAAAAGACGGCAAAGAAATTTCTCCATTTTTGGGCGGTACTTTTGTAAAGATCTCTTTTCGCATGCAGATTGATGATCTGGTGGACAGCACTATCATGCAGCTATATCCCATAGATTTTGCCCGTAAGCTGGTAGAGACATTTATCAATACGCAGATGGCTAACATTGATGAAGTGACAGAGAAAAAGCCTGAACAGCCGGAGAATGATACCACAGCGCAGATTCCTGCACCGGGTACTGATAATCAGACGCAGATGAACAATACGAATCTGAACGGCATGAACCAGATGGGTAACATGGGCATGAATGATATGAACCAGATGAACAACATGGGCATGAATGGCATGAACCAGATGGGCAGCATGGGCATGAACGGCATGAACCAGATGGGCAATATGGGCATGAACGGCATGAACCAGATGGGCAACATGGGCATGAACAGCATGAACCAGATGGGCAACATGGGCATGAACAGCATGAACCAGATGGGCATGATGGGAATGCCGGGACAGAATGTGAATGTACAGCCTGCGCAGTTCCAGAGCTTTTCGAATGACAATATGGGCACTACCGGACAGGAGAATATCGGACTGATCAAAGATGTTCCACTGGAAGTAACGGTGGAGCTTGGCAGAACGACAAAATCCATATCCGATATTCTGGACTTCTCTCCGGGAACGATCATAGAGCTTGACCGTATTGCCGGTGAGCCGATCGACGTATTGGTGAATGGCAAGTTCGTAGCCAAGGGAGAAGTTGTTGTAATTGAAGAGAGTTTTGGCGTACGAATTACGGAGATTATAAAGTAGGCAGAGAACAGACCAAATAAACGGAGGAAAATTAAATGGCTAAAAATATTTTAATCTGTGATGATGCAGCATTTATGAGAATGATGATCAAGGACATTCTGACCAAGAACGGCTATAATGTGGCAGGAGAAGCAGAAAACGGATTGAAGGCAGTGGAAAAGTTCAAAGAGGTAAATCCTGATCTGGTACTTATGGATATCACTATGCCTGAGATGGATGGAATTCAGGCATTGAAAGAGATCAAAAAGATCGACGGCGGAGCAAAAGTAATTATGTGTTCCGCTATGGGACAGCAGGCAATGGTTATTGAGTCCATTCAGGCCGGAGCCAAGGACTTCATTGTAAAGCCTTTCCAGGCTGAGCGTGTTATTGAAGCAGTGAAAAAGGTAGTGGGTTAATGATCATACTTACCGGAAAAACAGACAGTTATGCGCAATTCATCACAGTGTTGCTGATCTTTGTGGCGGTACTGGCGGTGACTGCGCTGGTGACAAAATGGATTGCCGGATATCAGAAGCAGCAGGGTGCAGCGGGGAATATTGAAGTATTGGAGACCGTCCGGATCGCCAACAACAAATATATCCAGTTGGTTCGCATTGGCGAAAGCTATTTTGCGATTGCGGTCTGCAAAGATACCGTAACAAATCTGGGAGAAATTCCTGCCGGGCAGCTGAAGGACAAGACAACAACAGATAATACTTCTGGCTTCCGGGAGTTATTGAAACGTGCGGCTAAGAAAGAGAATGAAGAACAAGATCATTAACTGGAGTAATAAATTTAAGATTGCAACGTATATGGTATGCCTGCTGGTCACGGTGGGCATATTGTGTATTTGCGTACCGATAAAGGCACAGGCTTCGGAAAGACATCTTACGGGAGACACAGAGGTCTCCACAGTGATCAATCCTGCCGGAACGGCGACTACCCATGAGGAAGTAGGGTCGTTGAATACAGCCAATACGGTCAGCATTACCTATAATAATGGGAACGGTCAGATCAATGGAGCACTGAGAATTCTGATCACTCTGACACTGATTGCACTGGCACCGACCATTATCATTATGATGACCTCTTTTACCAGGATCATCATTGTGCTGCACTTTACCAGATCGGCATTGAATACGCAGACGGCACCGCCCAATCAGATCCTGATCGGTCTGGCATTGATCCTGACATTTTTTATTATGGAGCCTACCATTACGAGAATCAATGAAGAGGCGATCCAGCCGTTTGAAGCGGGAACCATCGACCAGAGTGAAGCACTGGAAAAAGGCATGGCTCCCTTGCGGGAGTTCATGTATCCGCAGACACAGGTAAAGGACGTAGAACTTTTTATGGATATCGCCGGACTGGAGTGGGATGGAACCCTGGAGGATATTCCCAATTCCGTGCTGGTACCGAGTTTTATGATCAGTGAATTGCGTACTGCATTCTGGATCGGATTTATGATTTATATTCCTTTCATTGTGATCGATATGGTAGTTGCGTCGACTTTGATGAGTATGGGTATGATGATGCTGCCGCCTACGACGATTTCCATGCCCTTCAAAATACTGCTGTTTGTTCTGGCAGATGGATGGGCACTGATCATAGGTCAGCTGGTGCAGACGTTCTATTAATCGGAAGGTGAGGTGTTACTATGACGATTGATGCAGTATCTGAAATGACTAATAATGCACTCTATGTGATCTGGTGTCTTTGATCGTGGGTCTGATCATCAGTATTTTTCAGACGGTGACATCCATTCAGGAACAGACATTGACATTTGTACCTAAAATCATAGCGATCTTCCTTACGCTGATCCTGCTGGGCAGCTGGATGATGAATACTATGGTAGAATACACAGTACAGCTTTGGTCGAGTTTCAGCCAGTATGTACACAGGTGACGGGATGACTTCATGATAGATTTTTCGTTTTCGATATATGATCTTGAATATTTTTTATTGATTTTTGTCAGGGTATCCTGTTTTGTATACATAGCACCGTATTTTGGAATGAACGATACTCCTGCCAGGATCCGGATCGGTATCAGTTTTTTTACATCGATCCTGCTGTATGAAACACTGACACCGGCAGATGCGGTTGTATTTGATACGGTGATGGAGTATGCCGTGATCGTCATGAAAGAGGCAATTGCCGGACTTCTGATCGGATTCGGCGCGAATATCTGCATGGCGATCGTGAATTTCGCCGGATCCATTGCGGATATGGAGACCGGCCTGTCCATGGCAACCCTGATGGATCCGGCTACCAGAGAGAGTACCAGTATCACCGGTGCGTTATATCAGTATTCTTTTATGTTGATGCTGATCGCTTCCGGAATGTACCGCTATCTGTTTGGAGCGCTGGCGGACAGCTTTACGCTGATCCCCATAAACGGTGTGACTTTTCATGCGGACAGTCTGCTGAACTCCATGATAGAATTTATGAATGATTATATTCTGATCGGCTTTCGCATTGTATTGCCGATTTTTTGTGTGACATTGCTGTTAAATGCCATTTTAGGTGTGCTGGCCAAGGTGTCACCGCAGATGAATATGTTTGCGGTGGGAATTCAGCTGAAGGTGCTGGCGGGATTGTCTGCCCTGTTCCTTACGGCCGGAATGTTGCCAGGGGCAGCGGATTTTGTGTATCAGGAAATGAAGAAGATGGTAGTATCTTTTATCGGAGGTATGATGTGAGCTTAGAATATAATCTGCAATTCTTTGCCGCAGAAGGCCAGGGCGGGGAGAAGACAGAACCTGCTACCGAGAAAAAATTAACAGATGCCAGAAAAGAAGGACAGGTTGCCAAAAGCCGTGAGGTTGCTAATGGGCTTGGATTACTGGCGGTGTTCCTGGTACTGAAACTATGGGTAGGAAATATGGGATATCAGTTCATGAATGTTTTTACGGTTATTTATGAGAAGATTCCCGAGGTGGTAACGTTCTGGCATGGCAATATGCCGCAACAGGATACCACACTGGTATTCCGAAAAATGATGCTGGAAGCCGTAGTGATCATGGCACCGCTTCTGCTGATCGGTTTCCTGATTGCTTTTTTAAGTGATGTGGTCCAGCCATTTCCGGCGTGGTGCTGGTGGCGCTCATTTCTCCGGTCATGCTGGGAGGGCTGGTATTTAGCGGCAAATCCTTGCAGCCGAAGTTTTCCAAAATGAGTCCGGTGTCCGGATTTAAGAGAATATTTTCAGTCAACTCAGTGGTAGAACTGATCAAATCCCTCCTGAAGATTGGACTGATCGTTTACATATGCTATAATTATCTGAAGAATAAATGGCCCCTGTTGTATCAGCTATATGATCTGGATCTGATGCAGGCGATCGGACTGATCGGGAATACGGTGACGGATCTCGGAATCAGAATATCACTGATCTACATGATCATTGCGGCAGCTGATTTTATCTATCAGAAGGTAAAATTCAGCAGGGACATGAGAATGACCAAGCAGGAAGTAAAAGAAGAATATAAGCAGCAGGAAGGAGATCCGCAGATCAAAGGCCGTATCCGGCAGAGAATGCGGGAAGCCTCCCAGCGCAGAATGATGCAGAATCTCCCCCAGGCAGATGTGGTTATTACGAACCCCACGCATTATGCGGTTGCCATAAAATACGATCCGGAGGTGGCGGATGCTCCCATTGTGATCGCTAAAGGAGAAGATTATCTGGCGGCTAAGATCAAAGAGATCGCCAGAGACCATCAGATAGAAATCGTAGAGAATAAACCCCTGGCCAGAATGCTGTATGCCAATGTGGATGTGGGACAGGCAGTCCCTCCGGAGCTTTATCAGGCAGTGGCGGAAGTGCTGGCATTTGTATATCATCTGCAGGGGAAGATATAACTTAAGAAGAATTTACAAAAAAGACAGAAAGGAGGTCAGGTGCATATGAAAATGAAAAAAGCGGATGTGGGTGTAGCAATTTATATCATGGCTGCCATTATCATGTTTATTGTACCGATTCCGGCCTGGCTTCTGGATATATTGCTGGCTGTCAATATTTCCATTGCGTTGACGGTTCTGTTCGCTACCATGTTCAGCAAGGAAGTGCTGGATATGTCGTTCTTCCCCACCATGCTGTTGTTTACAACAATTTTCCGAATAGCACTGAACACCTCCTCCACCAGACTGATCCTGCGGGATGGTAATGCCGGTAATGTCGTGGAGACCTTCGGTGAATTCGTAGGCGGCGGCGACCTGGTCATCGGCGTTATCATCTTTATTATTCTGATATTGATCCAGTTCATGGTAATCAATAAAGGTTCCGAGCGAGTGTCTGAAGTAACCGCAAGATTTACCCTGGATGCAATGCCCGGTAAGCAGATGGCAATTGATGCGGATCTGAATACCGGAGCCATCACGGATGCGGAAGCCAAGAGACGCAGAGAGAAGATCCAGGAAGAGGCAAGCTTTTTCGGTTCCATGGATGGTGCCGTAAAATACGTAAAGGGAGATGCGGTAGCGGGTCTTCTGATCACCACGATCAATATCGTGGGTGGTATTATTATGGGAATGACCAGGCAGGGAATGGATATTACAGCGGCCCTGAACAAATATGCGATCCTGACCATTGGTGACGGTCTGGTAAGCCAGATCCCTTCTCTGCTGATTTCACTTTCCACCGGTATTCTTGTGACCAAAGGAAGCAAGGATGCTGACTTTGGCACTACGTTGGTAAGCCAGCTGTTCGGTGTGCCGAAAGCACTGTACCTGGTAGGGGCAATGCTGGCTGTTTTAGGATTTGTGACACAACTGAACACGATCCTGTTCGTGGGTCTTGGCCTGGTATTTATCATTGTGGCGAGAAATATTGAGGGCACGATTGAGACGGCAAAGATTGAACAGGAAGTAGACAGTGAGGAAGCAGCTGCGGAGGAGATACGACAGCCGGAAAATGTCAACAGCCTGCTGCAGGTGGATCCGATCGAATTGGAATTCGGTTACGGAATTATCCCTTTGGCGGATGTGAACCAAGGTGGTGACCTGCTGGATCGTGTCGTGATGATCCGAAGACAGATAGCATTGGAACTTGGTACGGTGGTACCTATTATCCGACTGCGGGATAATATTCAGTTGAACCCGAATCAGTATATTATTAAAATCAAGGGAATTCAGGTCAGTGAGGGAGAGATACTGTTTGACCATTATATGGCCATGAATCCCGGGTATGTAGAGGAAGAGATCACAGGAATCCCTACTTTTGAGCCTTCTTTCCACCTGCCAGCGATCTGGATCACGGAAGGACAGAGAGAACGTGCGGAGAGTCTGGGATATACAGTAGTAGATCCTCCCTCGATCATTGCTACGCACCTGACAGAGATCATTCGTCAGCATATTGCAGAGCTGCTTACCAGACAGGATGTCCAGAACCTGATCAACAACGTAAAAGAGAACAATTCTTCCCTCGTGGAAGAACTGGTACCCAAGCTGCTTGGACTGGGTGAAATACAGAAAGTGTTGCAGAATCTGTTAAAAGAAGGAATATCCATCAGAGATCTGCTGACAATACTGGAAACCCTGGCCGATTATGCGCCAACGACGCGGGATACGGATATCCTTACGGAATATGTAAGACAGAGCCTCAAGAGAGCGATTTCTACGAAATATTTCCCTTCCCATGAGACGACAAGTGTATTGACACTGGATCCGAAGATCGAACAGGAAATTATGGGCAGCGTAAAACAGACGGAGACGGGAGCTTTCCTGAATCTGGATCCTGCCAGAAGCAAGGCGATACTGAACGCTGTGGGTGAAGAGATCAAAAAGCTGGAAAATATGGGAAAAACCCCAATTATTATGACATCACCCATTGTGAGAATGTATTTCAAACGACTGACGGAAGACTATTATCCGGATCTGGTCGTGGTATCTTACAATGAAGTGGAATCAAATGTAGAATTACAATCTGTGGGAATGGTCACAGCATAACAGGAAGAGTGAACCGACGCAGGAGTGAGGAGTAATATGATCATCAAGAAATACACGGGGAAAACGGAAGCAGAAGCTACAGAAGCAGCGAAAAAAGAACTTGGAAGCGGTCTCGTGATCATGAATGTAAGGGAAGTAAAAAAGAAGGGATTTTTTGCATTTCTGTCTCCGAAGCAGATAGAGATCACTGCTGCACTGGAGGAGGAAAAACCTCAGAAACCGCAATATGGAAGTATTACGCGCACGACGGATGCACCGGCGGAGAACAGAAATCTGTTTGTCAGAAACAGTACAGAGAATATAGAAAAAAAGCTGGACAGTCTGCAGACACTGTTGGAGAGTCAGTTAAACAGCAGACAGGCGACCGGGGAGGAGATAGGAACCCACCGGGAAACAGTCAGTGAAGAAAAAGAGAAAAAGGATTCGGAAGCGGAAACCCCGGAGAAGAAAGAGGAAGAGCAGAATCCGGAACAGGATAAATTTATCCGGCTGTTGTATAATAAAATGTTGGATAACGAGATGGACGAGAAATACGTAAACAGTATTTTGGAAGATACCTCTAAAACCAAAAAAGCAGACCTGCCCTTTGATTATCTTCTGGCTAATATTTATCAGAAGATGGTATTGAAATTCGGAAAGTCAGAAGGGATTACGCCCTCTGCGGACGGACCGAGGATTGTATTATTTATCGGACCTACGGGAGTGGGTAAGACAACTACCATTGCCAAGCTGGCAGGAAAATATTGTGTGGAGGATAAAAAGAAAGTGGCACTGTTAACCGCAGATACCTATCGTATTGCGGCCGCAGAGCAGCTA
>ERZ1106954.1589-NODE-1589-length-16751-cov-4.414710_pt1 | contig 16751 bp, 15 predicted proteins | sample MGYA00403678_ERZ1106954 | MGnify/ENA primary metagenome ERZ1106954 (study PRJEB35170, sample SAMEA104062445) | human gut metagenome | biome: human gut; feature: human-associated habitat; material: faeces | place: Denmark | collected 2012-08-20 ... | reverse complement strand
ATTTTTCCATTGGCCAGCTTATCTTTCTGCTCACTGTTCAAAAAGTTTTCTGGATGTAATGAGTAGCCCTCGCGTATAAGCTGAATGCACGCGTTTTGGCTAGAACGCCAACCTCTAATTACAGATGGACAATTCTTATAATACCATGTTAGCCACGCAGACATTTTGTAGTTATTTGGGGCATATCTAACATATGGCCCAATAACTTCAGGGAACCCCCACAAATATAATAAGTCAGAAATCTCTCCAGATGTATCAAGAAGTGTCTTAATAAAGTTGTCGTATTCTTCTGTTGGTAAAACGCCACCAAAACCTTTATTGTACCAAGGGTCAAGCATAGTACACTCAACATGGATGCCATTATCGTGTAACAGTTTAATCGACTCAAAGACATCCATTGGTGGTAAAATAACTACGCCATCCTTATCCAAGGCATTTTGTATTTGCTTTTTTAGTATCATTGTGTATAACCTACTTACTTCTTATAAATCCTTTATCGACCAGCCATTGTATATCACTGAACGGCGCCAGTTTTGTTTCCCACAGAAAATCGAGTTTGGGTATCTTTTCAAGTGCTATTTGAATAACCTCCGCTTGAGGCAGTCCCCACAAAGTTTTGTAACCAGCAACCATCAAGCATCCAGTTGTCTCGTTATCAGGTATTGGCCTACCATAATTGGCGACCAGATCAAGCAGACAGTACTTTCGTACCATTTCAACTCTCTCAGGCTTCAATCCTAACACTTCTGCATCAGATATAGAAACATGTTGATTTTCAATGGCCCGTGTTAGTGTATGGGTTATTTCTTCCTCAGAATATCCATCGTCAACAAGCATGGAAATCACAGCTGTTTTTTCGCCAGAAGTACACAATATAGCATGTTCTATTTCCAATGTTGTCAAAAAATGTATTCCTTGCAATTCTCTACGAAGCTTGATTGGTGCCGTACGGATTTGTATAAAATCTTTTGTGGTTTCTTTGGCAAGCATTTTTCGTAAGTCACCATTAAGCGAAGAGAAATACCCAGCACCATCTAAGTATTCTACGAAAACCGCTTCCGAATACTTTTTCAAAGTTACTTCTCTGGTGCTATCTGTCTGATCCACGACTTTATGTGATACACTACCAGAATCTCCAGCGTAGTACTGACTCTGAATAAATATTTTTGCACCGTTTGTTCTTGATTTGAATGGAATAATAAAATCGTATTTGCGTTTCTTTATTTTGTCGTCCGCTTCAATTCCTTCAATAATCTCTCCAACTTCAACATCCTGCGTATTAAAATCGGTTCCTGCATTAAGTCCCCAATCAGTCATATACGACCTTAAAATTGTTTCCGGAATATGTCCCTGGGTAGCAGTAATTGAACCTCTTGACTGAAAGATTACCATTGAGCTAATCAAGGAGTCTTCGTTTCCCAATGCTTTTTGAGAAATATATGCACTTCCCAGGCTCCACAACTGTTTTGCATATAGTTCATCAGATATTATCAAATGGAAATAGCTTTCAGTAAAAATCTTTAGATAGTCCGGTTTTTCTAAGAGATTAACAATAATTTTTGTTATATCTTCTAACGAGAGCGTACGTGGGAGACTTTTGTTTCTCCATTGCCCACGTGTATTTTTCTGTGGATACTCAAAGATTTCATATGCCTTAAACTGAAGTTCGGTCAGCAAGTCTGCTACCCAGTTCTCGTACTCGGTGCCAGACTTCCAACGCTTAAACTCAAAGTCCCGAGGTGTGATCATAATGTATACGCTCCTTCAAAAAGTATTGAACTCCTTGTTTTTAAGTTCAATACTTAGTACCGGAGAGTATGTGAGGCTTAGGGGTGCCCAACTTGAGCAACGGGTATCATCAAATCCGGAACGCTCTACAACGGGAACCAATGATTAAGCGGGTCAAAATCAATGTATCTGCGTTTTTTCTGCCTCCTCTCAAATTTGATATTTCAATTTCAGCACAATGCTACAAAATCAGCAATCCGGCTTGGTTACTATGACCAGACAGCCCAAAGGCACCCATTTCTGGGTGCCTTTGGGCATTTATTCACTGTATTCGGCTGTTTATACAACATTTTAAGCCGGGAACACAAAGTCGAATTGGGACTAATTTTTCCCAGTTATTAGATATTCTTCTGTGCTGCTTCACGGCAATAGCAATCAGACCGTAATCAGACCGTATAGAATTTCTGCTTGCTGCTCTTCGGGGTTTCCGGCAGCGTCATAGCCAGTTTGCCCGCCTGCAAAAGCGGCTGCACATAATGCCCCATGGCATAGAATACCGTCTTTACCCCCAAGTAATCGGCGATCTCACGGCGGGTACGCGGCGTCTGGCAGAATGTAAGCAGATCTTTTTTCTCCTGCACGGCTTCAATGGGTGTGGTCACAGCTGTAACGCCGTTGAACAGCGTCACCACAAACTCGTTGCGCCGGTTCTCAAATTTCGGTTCCGGCAGGCCGTACTCCGTCATGGCTCTGCGGATGGTGGGAATGCCGGAGTAGCGATTTTCGGCTCCGGTCAGCGCCTCCGTCATAACAGCCAGCGCGGGATTGCGTAGATCGGGACGGGCGATCCCCAACTGCTCCACCGTCATACGGCCATAGAGACTGCCGGGACTGTGGATCTCAAGCCGGTCAGCGAAAAGATCGACCTGCACAGGTGTGCCTTCCGTATAGATGCTGTAATCCCGATGGATCAGCGCGTTTAGGACAGCCTCGCGGATGGCCTCCACCGGATACTCCGGACGGTCGCTTCGGGTGCCGGTGTCAGGATCGATGATCGTGCGGTTCTTCATGTTCCGACGGCAGAAACCGACGGCCTCTTCCACCATGGAATCGATCGTACCATCGATCCGTTTGTTATCAATGAAACGGGCTGCGTCCGCGTCGGTATCGCCGATCTGTGTTCCCGGTACGACCACCGCGGTGATACCCAGCTGTGGGAAATAGCCCTGCGGATAGATGCAGAAATTCAGCACGGCGGCCAGTGTCACCTGTCCGTTTCGAGTGATATTCAGCATCTCCAGCGTCTGCTGGCGGGAAAGCTGGGCAAATCCGGGACGATCTGCTCGGCGCTGGAGAATATAGCGCTCCAGCTTATCCGTATCCAACATAGCAAGATCAGCACGTTCCACAGGACGTTCATCGTCATGCAGATGATGGCGAAACGCTTCGTAACTGTAAAGCTCATAGTCCGTCATAGGAAGGTCTGCATCGCCCACGCGGACATAGGAGCCTTTGATACGCCCAGCACCGCGGTAATAGCAGGGGCGTTCCGCCAGATCTACCGCCGGTATCTCGGCGGCACAGATCCAGTTGCCATCGACCTCGGCCAACGTGAATACGGCGCGAACCGGAGGCTCCATCTGGTTGCACTGCTCCGTGACCTTTTTTTGCAAGTCCTGAGCATCGTAGACGCCGACTACCTGAAATCCGGCGGTTTCATCTATGCCGAACAGCAGCACGCCGCCGCTGTCCTGGTTGGAGAAGCTGGACAGCGTATCATACAATCTTTTCGGACAATCCACATGAGCCGCCTTGCATTCGATCGTTTGCGACTCGGCTTTTTGTTTGCAAACAGTATTTGCTAATTCGAGAAGCTCGTTTGTTAAAATAGCAAACACCCCCTTCGGACATACCTATTCTAACACACGGAGTTTGCAAAATCAATCGAAACTTGCACACTTGGCAGAATCGCAAAATCGCCGCGCTGTGGCATGCGCAAATCGCCGCATATAAATCAGGTCATCGTATCATGGTGGGACGTGGGAATTCCCACCGTTCCCACCACTGTTTTATCCTGATGCGAAATAAAGTGCTACATGCAGCGCGTATATACAAAGGAATTAGTTCCGTTATGCTTTGTTAGCCTTTAGCAAATCCCGCGAGCAAATTGGCAATTATGCTCATAATACATCTCCCTTATTTTCGCTTTTCTTGTATTCTTTCCTCCGCTTTCCACCCAAACTGTCCATATAAGCCGGTCTACAACTTATTTCTTCTCCTGTCCCGGTTCCAGTTGATACGTAAAAATATGTCACCAAAACCCATGTAAAAAATGAAAAACCTCTAACAAAGTTATAAATACTTTGCAGGAGGTAATCACCATGAAACCGCACAATGACACAAAAGAAGCTCTACGGTTATTCGGGTTTAAGTCGCTACGTAATGAACAGATCAAACCCATTGAAGCCCTTCGGAACGGTAAAAGCATATTCGTCAATGCACCCACATCCACGGGCAAGTCCCTTATCTACCAGCTGCCCGCCGTGCTGCATCGGAATCGGTTGACCATCGTAATCGAGCCTACCATCTCGCTAATGTTGGATCAGGTACAGAAGCTGAACCGACTGGGATTCGCTGCGGCTCATTTGGATTCGTCTCTGAGCCAAAAGCAGCGGCAGGAGGTACTCCCGTGTCTTGATCAGCTGACTTTTCTATACACCACTCCAGAGCAGATGATCAGATCCGAATTTATCAAAATGCTAAAAGGTATCAGCGTGTACCAGATCGTTATCGATGAGGCGCACTGTGTGCTGGACTGGGGCTATTCTTTTAGGGATGCGTATTTGGGCCTCGGAGATGCCATTGGCAAAATCGCTCCAAAGTGTATATCCGCCTTTACTGCCACAGCCACACCGGAGGACGAAAAGGAGATACAGCGCTTGCTTGGCATAGAAATGAAGGTGTTTTACTGTAGATTTGAGCGCAAGAATCTTATTTACGCGAAAAAGGAAGCCGATAGCCGCAAAGAAAAGCTCCGCCTCGTGAAAAGGTATCTGAAGAAGTATGATCCGCACCGTGCTGTTATTTACTGCAACACACGCAAGGCTGTGGAGGGCGTTTCCGCTGAGTTGGAGAAAAAATACCCCGGGCAGGTGGGCAGATACCACAGCGGCCTATCTGCCAAAGAAAAGACTCACCAGCAAACGCAGTTCTGCACAGGGGTACATACGATCATTGTAGCCACATCCGCATTCGGTATGGGCATCGACCTTCCAGACATTGATGTGGTGATCCATTTCAACATGCCGTTTTCAATGAACGATTATATCCAGCAAATCGGTCGCGCCGGGCGTGACGGCGGGAAAGCGCACTGCATCTTACTGTACAGTGAAGAGGACTACTGGACAGCTTCAACCATGGTTGAGCCTTACGAGAACGTCCGACTGAATAACAGTCTGCGGCAAATGATAGCCTATTGCGAGGATCGGGAGCATTGCCTAAAGCACCTGATGTCGGAGGCCTTAGGGCAGGCATCTGGGAAGAAATGCCGCTTCTGCACCAACTGTCAGGCGGGGAGGCGATAGATATGGAATACACTATAAGCTCCGGTATCCACACGCTGTCTTTCTGCAGGGCATTGACTGGCAAACAGGACCAGCCATAAAGCCGATCGCCGCGCTGACATTGAGAGACTCTGAAATAGCATTTGTATTAGACGCGCTCCTCTGCTGTGCAAGATTTTTCTTACTGACAGCGAAACACTTGTCTCTAACGCTTACAATGTCGCCATATGTTTGTTGAACTTGTGCAAGAGAGTATGGCTTTGCAACGCAAAGAACCGTGTAATCCTGCCCATTCAAGCTCCGCATCAAGGTAGAAATATCAAACTTCTGCTTATGCTTTCAACACATCTTCCTTTGTTTTTTTGTAGTTTGTAATCATGAACACCATCCCTTTCAAAACTGCTTTTTATCTCTTGATAGAGAATACTTTTCTCCGCTTTGATAGATAACCGCGAAACAATTGGTTTTACCCCTTTTTGATCCTTTTCTGGAGATTCCTTTATCTATCGGGCACTCCCTTTTTCTTCTATGGCCACCCACTCCCCCTGGCTCCTCAGCCACATCTCTATCCCCTTGCCGAAGACCTCGGCGGAGATGAGCCAGCCGTCGGCGTCCTCGGAGAGTACCTGCGCCGTGGGGAGCCGGTCCAGCACCGCCTCCAGCGACGGGCCGGTGTAGCGGAAGCGGATATGCTCCAGCCGCCCGCCGTACATAAACTGGACGCGCTTGCGGAACTCGCCCTCCTCGAACCGCTTGGCATACGGCACGCGGAAATGCTCGTTCAGCACCTTCACAGACCGGATGCGGTCGATACGGTAGATCGTCGGGAACAGGTCGTCGGGGTTGTCGAAGTCCGTCTTGTCCTCCAAAAACGCCGTCAGATAGAAGTAATACTCGGAAAACATGATGCCCACCGGCTGCACCCGGCGCTGCACCAGCTTGGGTTCTTTCATGCGCTCATACCCGATCTCAACGACCTGCTGATTACGGATGGCCTGCCCCAGCTCCCACAGGCTGCCCAGCACGCTCTGGCCGTGGTGGGGCGGGATGTAATGCAGCTTCTCGTTGGCCACCAGCTCCCGCACGGCCTTCTGGCTCTCCTGCGGCACGGCGCAGTCGATGAGCTTGTCCAGTATGCCGCCCATATCTTTAGCGGGCAAGGAGCGGCTCTCCAGCAGGATCTTGCACACCGCTAAAATCTCGCTGTTGGTCAGCCCTCGCGGGTTGCCGGACACCATGCGGTAGCCCCGCTGCTTGCCGTCGTAGATGACCTCCCGCTCCAGGTGGCGCTCGGCGAGAAAACAGCGCAAGTCCTCCACGTCACGCTGGATGCTCCGCTGCGTGACGTGAAATTCCTGCGCCAGATCTGCTTTTTTCAGGGTGCGTCCCTGCTCCAAGCGGGTGTATATCTCCAACAGACGTGCCGATTTCAGCTCGGATCGCTGTTCCATATTTCCTCCGTTTCTCATGCACCGTCAAACACATATTTATATCTAACAAATATAATACTATGTCCGTTGGCTCATGTCAATTATTGTCCCTTTTCGTTACCATAGTAGCGGGAGATGATGTGCATGAAGACTATCTATGCGGACAAATATCGTCAGATCGGGCTGAAGATCGCCTACTACCGCAAGCTGCGGGGTCTGACGCAGGAGCAGTTGGCCGAGAAGCTGGAGCTGAGTCCAGCCTTCATCGGCCATGTGGAAGCACCTAATATCAACAAAGCGGTGTCGCTGGACACGCTGTTTGATATTGCCGTCGCTCTGGACGTGCCACCATACAAATTCCTGACCTTCGACGAGTAACGTTTTTATTCGACCACAGTATACCACGGAATACGCACGGTGTCAGCAGATTTTACCAAATTATCCGCCGCTATATCACGAAATATATGGCAATTTCCATAAAATGGTACAGGAGTGCTGCTCACTCATCCTCGTCATCGTCTTCGTCGGGGTATCGCGCCGCGATCTCGCACAGACCGTCCAACAGTCGCTTTGCAGCAGTCTTGTACAGCGAGTAACCAATCAAGCGCACCCAGCGGCCATCCTTGAATTTGATTTGCAGCGTACTTTCGTTGTCCTTGGGCTTCGGCAGGATGATCTCGGTATTCGCCACATCGCAGTAGCGGAAGCGCCCTGGTTTTTCCAGAAACTCCTTGTAGTACACGCCGTCCACGGTGAACAGGTAGCCCTCCTTGCCAGCTTTGATAAGGCCGGTGTCCAGAAATCCAACGATGTCGAAGCTGTATATCCCCGGCACAAAATACTTGCGGATATTCTTCATCTGCAAGTTGCTGATGGCCTGTATCTGCATCGTACCGGAGTCCACCAGCTGGCCATCATAGAAGCGGTCGAACCGTGCCCGCATCTCCTCACATTTATCCATAAATTTACCCTCCTTGTCGTTTCTGCTGTTGAGTATACCGCAGAGGGCGGACAATCTATGTCACTCTGCCGAAATTTATAAAAACTCCGCCGGTGCAGCTGCATCAGCGGAGTTTTTTCACGTTTTTTGCAAAAGGGACAGTGCCTGTCCAGCCTGACCGCTATACTGCGGGTATCAAGATACGGAGAGGAGCTTTTTCCATGGAAACTGTTTTGGCGATTTTGTACAGCATCGTGGGCTACTGGGCGGTGAACCGTACCATCTATGCTCACTATATTATGGTGGGCGACATTGGCAGCATCATCCTGCGCAAGTGGATGGTGGGGCTTATCGCCGGGCCAATCTGCATCCCGTGGGCCATCATCAAGCTGGTGGCGGCGAACAAAAACGCTTGAGAGAGGAGAGACGAATATGAAACGTTGGATAGCCGGGATTTTGGCCTTGTTGATGGCAGTTGTATTTACCGCCTGCGGCAATTCAGGTGCAGAGACGCCCGACACAAAAGACCCCGCCGACATTGCGCGGGATATTGCAACAGCGGAGGTGCTGGGCGACACGCTGGCCACAGCCTACGAGAACGGGCTGCCTATGGCGGAGGACTGGCTGGATCTGTACTTCATGGGGTCGTCCGATCCGGGGCCAGAACGCCGTACCGAGATTGAAGCGCAGTATCCCACCAACGAGGAACTACTGTACGGCATCAGCGCAGCCGATGCAGATGCTGCTGGCTGGTATGATATTTGGTATGCGGTGCATAGTGACCTTTGGCGGAGCGACTATCAGTATGAGGGTGACGACTACAGCGGCGGAGACTCCGAAATGATCAGCGAGTCCCGCGTACAGAAGATCAATGAAGTGACGGTCACGCAGATGGCCACTCAGTGGAAGAACGAGAACAACTATTCACGACCCGTCAGCTCGAAGATCACCACCGTAAATGTTCGGATATTTCTGGCAGATTACCGTTACAGCGGCAGCGTTGTTACCGCTACCACTGAGGTGGAGTATTGGATCGGCGGCGGTAGTCCGACCGGCTCTGTGTACGCTACCGTGATCATCGACCTGTACACCGGCGACGTGTTATCGGCGTCGATCGGGTGAGGGACACTTTCCGATTTCTCACCACCCTCCAAATATATACTATAAAGGTGAAGGCCTCCGGGTGATCCCCGGAGGCCAATTCTATATTTTGGAGGAATTTTGCCATGACCGAACTCCGCACCTGTGCCCACTGCGGTACTGCCGAAGGAGAGCTTACCGAGTTCAACGGCAGGCTCTACTGCCCCGACTGTTTGGACGGCCTGACCCTTGTCTGCGCCGACTGCGGCAGCCGTTTCCTACGCACCCACAACCGCAGTGAGAACGATGACTTCCCCATTTGCCCCGAATGCTATGACCGGGACTACACCCGCTGCGTCCGCTGCGGGCGCATCATCGACACCGACCACTGCTGGTATCCGCTGGACAACGACGATCCCTACTGTGCCGATTGCTGCTCTACCATCGAGAACAGCCCTATCCACGACTACTACTTCAAGCCCTACCCCATCTTCTACGGCGACGGCCCACGCTACTTCGGCGTGGAGCTGGAGATCGACGACGGCGGTGAATGCGACAGCAGTGCGGAGGCTCTGATGGATGTTGCCAACCAGTCAAAAACGCTGGCCTACTGCAAGCACGATGGTTCACTGGACGACGGCTTCGAGATCGTCACCCACCCCATGTCGCTGGACTGCCAGCTGCATGAGATGCCCTGGGCGGAGGTGCTGGATAAAGCCATCAGTATGGGCTACCTGTCCCATCAGGCGGGCACCTGCGGCCTGCACGTCCATGTCTCCCGCAAGGCCTTTGGAGACACCCTGGACGCGCAGGACAACGCCATTGCCCGCGTGTTGTTCTTTGTGGAGCGCCACTGGGCAGAGCTGCTGCGGTTCTCCCGCCGTACCCAGCGGCAGCTGGAGCAGTGGGCAGCCCGCTACGGATACCGGGATCGACCGGGTGAGATGCTGGAACACGTCAAGAAAGGCCACGGCAGCCGCTACACCTGCGTCAACCTCACTAACGTGGACACCATCGAATTCCGTATGTTCCGAGGTACGTTGAAACTGAATACGCTTATCGCCACGTTGCAGCTTGTCGACCACATCTGCGATGCGGCGATTTTTATGTCCGATGATGAGCTGCACGACCTGTCCTGGAGCAATTTTGTCAGTGCCATCAAAGAACCAGAGCTGGTGCAGTACCTGAAGGAGCGTAATCTTTACATCAATGAGCCGGTTGAGGGAGAGGGGGAAGTGTAAATGTGTTGTCTATTCGGAATTTATGATTACGGCCACAGCCTGACCGCCGCGCAGAAGAAGCGGCTTGTCTCCGCGTTGGCCATTGCCAGTGAGGACAGAGGAACGGACGCTACTGGCATTGCCTATAACCACAGCGGTCATCTGACAATCTACAAGCGCCCCTACCCTGCACACCTCGTGCGGTTCAAACTGCCGGATGATGCTCTCTGCGTTATGGGACACACCCGCATGACCACGCAGGGCGATGAGAAGCACAATTACAACAACCATCCCTTCGAGGGCACAGCGGGTATCCCCTTCGCGCTGGCGCATAACGGTGTGCTGTATAACGACTTGACCTTGCGAAAGGACAAAAAGCTGCCCCATACCCGGATCGAGACAGATTCCTACGTGGCCGTGCAGTTACTGGCACAGCAGGGCGAGCTGAGCTTCCGGAGCATCCGCAGTGCCGTAGAGCCCCTCAGAGGCACGCTGACGCTATCCATTTTGGACAACAGGGATAATCTCTATATCATCAAGGGTAACAATCCGCTGACGCTGTACCACTTCCCACGCATGGGTCTGTACGTCTATGCCAGCACGGAGCAGATACTCAAGAAGGGACTGAAGAAGGGCGTGCCACGCATGGAGCAGCCCTTTGAGGTGATGCTTCGGGAGGGAGATATATTGCGGATAGACCGGCAGGGGCAGTACACCGTTGAGCGCTTTGATACCCGCAACCTCTGGGACGGCACGGCGCGCTTCAGCTGGCCGTATTGGGACGTGTACGCCGGACAGGACGAGTATATCAATGATCTGAAATCCGTAGCGTCCGCCTACGGTTACACGCCCCATGACATAGACGTGTTTCTCAGCTATGGTCTTTGCCCGGAGGAGATAGAGGAGATCATGTGCTGCGGGGAGGTATGAAAAGATGCGAGTAGTAATGGTAGAAGTTGGGAGGAAAGCCTGTGAAATGGAATTGGAAAATCGCATTAGAGCTTTGCGGTATCGTATTGGCGGCATTGCTCAAGCTCTGCATTCCGCAGGACGATGACCCCTATTGATGTGCCAATAGGGTGTACCCTAACGGCACACAGAAATAGAGTCCCAATAGGGTCACTTCCCGCATTTTGGCACGTGCCATCTGCGGGAAGGACTCTATTGGGACTGGCAAATGAAGGTCGCTGCGTGTGCGATAGAAACTTGAAAAATGAGGCGCACCGGCAAAGCCTGCTGTGCGACTATTTCTTTTCTTTCTCCAGCGCCCGAGTAATATAGACGATCAACTTCATTTGTGCGCGGGCACACGTCATCTGCAATAGTGCCCATTCCATAATGGCTGTTCTTATATCGTTGGTGGCCAGTGGTTCTTTTTTCTTTGTGTTTTCAAAGTTACTTGTGCTGGCCTTAAAGCGGCTCAAAAAGTCCTTTACCTCGGTAGAGTAAACAACTTTTGTCTCTTCGCCGCTTGCTATGTTTGCATTCAGCCGCTCCTGCGGCTTTGTTTTCACAACACGTATGCCGCCCCTTTCGAGGTATTGCGTCAATTCTGCTTCAGTCGGGGCATATGAGAATCTGTTCCACTCAAATTTCCCATTCAGACACTGCACCAGTTGGATCACATCCGCTTCATCTGCCGCGGGATCAATAAATAATTTTTCATAAGGAGTTATAACGTCGCGGACAAATTGTTTCGCACAACTTCTGCCATAACCGCACTTTGACGCGCATATGGCATTATACAGTCCGCGCCACAGCTGAGGAGAAAATCCAGAAAATCCTATATTCAGGGTATCGCAGAGCCATTGATCCATCGCCGCACCAAAATATTCGTCTAAATTCCGCTTTTCGCTGTGCGGCGCACGCCGTCTTGTGTTTCTTGCCGTAACGCCGAAGACTGACGAAAGTGACAGCAAATCTTCAGGACGGAATTGCACACAGCGATGGCTTTGTTCGATACAAGGCCACAAGTGCGTCCAAGCCTCGTAAGGGAAATCTATAGCCAGCATTTCACAGCCTCGCCTGCAAATCTCCAGGATTGAAAAGTACAGGTCCCGGTCCTCCTTAAGATGTCTTCCGTCCATAAAGGGAAGCGGCAAGTCAACACAGGCCGTTTGCACCGCCTGAGGAATGCTTAATGCCTGATCTTCTGCAAACAGCCGGTGGAATGCCGGTATACGCACAAGCTGGAAAATGACCCAAGGCTGATCCAAAAAGGCGGGCATAAGTGTCCGGTGTCCATCTTTGCTGCTTATAAGTACTCTGGTGAAATAATCCGCCAGCCGGGCAATCTGACCGATCTGCATCTCCGTTTTTTCGGTCAGTGCCTGTGCCTGAATGTATTTTTGCAAACAGACTGCCAGATCATCCTCTAGGCACTTCGTCGGCCCTCTTTCGTACTGCGAGAGGGGCTGTATATTATAGCGATTTATATCAGGGCTGCATATCTTACCAAGAACAATCTGTGCCTGCCTCCACGCCTCCAGATCCTCTTCGCGGTAGTCTTGGACCTGCTGCTCTATGCAGGCTACCTGACTTTCTGCAACCATTTGCCGGTATGCCGGTTTGCACTGCTCTCGGTTAGATACGATCTTCCCTGCACGCTCGACACATCGAAGAAGAACATCGGTAAGAAACGTGCGAAGTTCATTGGGCGTAAGCGCCTCTTGCAGCTTTTGAAGGCAAAAAGGCGCTTTTGTCGGCAGAATAACCGTACAGCTCCGGGGCTCTGTTACGCAGGTGCACATACACCTGCCCCTGATAGTTTCCATCTCCATCTGTACCGCGTGGGGGCTCTCGCTTCCGGTTGTTTTTGTAAAATAGTATAGCCCGTCAATATTATCGATCGTCACTTGGGAGAATGCTTCCATTGAACCGCATTGGTCTATGATGCTGCACAGGCACTCATGTATGAGGTGCATTGTATTCTCTCCGGTATCTGCATTCTTTTGCCACGCGTGCTCTGCCATGTCCAGCAGTATTCTTTTTGTGGCTTCGTCATCCGGAGCCCCGGTCAAGCCGGTTTCGCCCATCCTGTTCAGCGCCAGATCTAATCGGCGAGTTGTTTCGATCCACCTCTTGGAATACAGGCGCGGGTAGCCTTTCTCTCGGGTCTGGGCAAAAAGCATTCCTCTATCTGTGAGCAGCGCACGGCAAAGGGCCTTCGTTACGACACCGCCGGGCGAGTCGATTGCGCCGAGCTTTGAATAGTCCTTTTCTGTGAGCGTCAGAAGCCGTGGGCATCGATATTTTTTCAGCAGTTCCGCCGCAGGTATCCAAACTTCTCCTTGAAAAAGCAACTCATTGAATTTTGTTTTCCGCTGTAACGCCATATCATGACTCCTCTAAAAGTCCGAAAAAACGCAGCATTTATAAATAAATGCATGGTATATGTGTGCCATCGTTCGATTTATTCTCGCGAAGCAAAAACGGTAACAACTCCTCGATGTCTGGTATGCTGACCATGCTGCCGCCACATTTGGACAGCGAGTTTAACTTGAGGAGGTTCTCAGATGATCAACGATTTTACCTTGGCTACACCTACGCCCACTACTCCCGCCGCGCCATCCATCCCCACCTATCCCTGGTTCGGGGGCGGGAAAAAGAAGAAGCACTCAAAAAAGCGAGGGTATCACAAGAAACTGAAGGCCGCCAACAAGCGGGCGGAGGCGGCTGTCTGGCAGGCCGGTTACTTGGCTCGCGAAAACGAGATGCTGCGCCAGATGATCCTGCTGGCTACCGCCGCTGAGCGTAGTAGGCTAAACAGCTGTATTTCTGAGGCAGGATTGCGACTGGCCACCAAGTGAAGGAGGCGCATATCATGTCAGACTACTCAACTGTCGGTGGCAAGCTGTACCGCGATGATATCTGCCTGGCGAACTTTGTACCAAAAGTACAAGGGGTATACCGCAGCTCTCCCGATCTGCAGCCCGCTCTCGTAGAGATCGCGTATACCGTGTGCGGTCATGATGCGCCTCGAACCAGCGTAGTGTTGGGGCGCAACCTCAGAACGCTCGACTTCGAGGCGCTCGACCTTGCTTGCCGCTACGAAATCACCCCCAGTAAAGGTCGCCGATGGGTCAACAACTACCTGTGCGGCCAAGTCGCCAACTTCATCGTACGTGGTGATTGCGGCATCTTTCTGAACACCTCCGGCTGGCATGATCTCCCCTCCCCGGCCTTTGCCGCGGGAGGGAAGGTAGTCGGCATGACACCCGGCAGTGCAGTACGCCTAAGTGAGGGGCTGTCAAGCACCCACCTTGCCTGCGATGACGCGGTAGACGTTAATACCTCCGTAACCGGTCTTGTTACCGCCTTCCAGCGTACACCGGAGGCGATGGTGGCCTTCTCCTTCGCGCTGTTCACCGCAGTACGGTCGCTTCTCCAGCGGGAAGGGCTTCTCACCGGCGCGATTCTGTATATCGCGGGGACACAGGGCTTCGGCAAGAGTCAGCTGGCCAAGCGCTATTGCATGCTTTTTGATGACAACGTGCGAAAACTGCCTGCCAACAGCTTCGATGCCGGCTCTACCTTTGCCGGTATTCGGGACGCGTTGGCACAACAGCGCGACATGGTGGTGCTGTTGGACGACCTTTGTCACTCCAGCGTCACCAGTGAGGAAGCCAATCGCCGCAAGCTGTTGTCGAGGGTTATCCGCTCTGCGACAAATATTACCTCGTTTGGAAAAAAAGCTGGCAACCACAATATCGAGATCACTTGCACTGCAGGCCTGGTGGTCACCGCTGAGATGCTGCCCTCCAGCGCCAGTGAGCTGACGCGGTGCATCCTGCTCCGGCTGGATCACCAGCTGACACGCTTTGACCCCGCTGACAGACGCTTTGCCGCCGCGGCCTTCCAGCACTTCATCGAGTGGTTCTCCACCCGACAAGCCAACGAGCTTCAACGGCTTCGTAAAGACCTTGATGCTTTTCAGGCCGGTGTGCGGAGCAGCAGGGAAATGCGCTTGCAGATCACCCTGTGGCAGCAGGGCTGGGTCTTCGACTGCTTCACGCGCTTTGCCGCTGAGGTGGGAGTGGTTACCCCAAAGGCTGCCGCATCCATGAACGGGGTGTTCGGTGACCTCCTAAAAAAGGCATGGGCCGACACCGTGGACGCAATCGATCGTCTGACGCCTGTTCGTCCGGAAAGCCTTGTCAGCTTCACCGTTCAGGCGCTTCAGTGCAAAAATATCCCGGCCATCCAGCGCCACGGATGCCTATATGTCCGGCTGGAAGACTTAACGGAGCACTTACGCCACATCAGCCGCCAGCCAAGTCTTGATCCCAAGGCGGTGCCCGCCGCACTGCTGAGTGCTGGGATGCTGGAGACAGATGCCAGCGGTAAAAACACGAAAAAGCTGGATGGCCGCCGCTACTTGGTCATCCGGTGCCGCCAATAAATAAAAGGAGGAACGTCAAGATGTCTAATTCGTTCTCATCCGCCGTCACAGACCGCCTGGCTGCTCTCGGTGAACTGGCTGACCAATACCCCCTGTACATCCCAATCAGTGCCGTGGCCGAGTATCTCCACGTCAAGGAGGCTGGCCTTCGCGCCGCGATCGAGCAGGGTACATGCCCTTTTGGAATCAGCTGGAAGCTGGGTGACCGTGCGGCATACAAGATACCCACAATTACGTTCGTCGCTTGGCTCACCAAGGGCGTATACGCCCTCAGCGCGTAACGGACACCAAGCCCCGGGAGGTTCACCCTCCCGGGGTGCCGAAGGAGATATAACTATGGCAAAGGAAAAGCAACGCTATGAATACAAGCTCACGCTGGGCAAGCACCCTATTACTGGAGAGGGCATCCGCCGCTCATTTTACAGCACAAAAAGCCTTCGGGACGCGAAGAAGGCTGAAGAATTCAAGCGCAATTACGAAATGGAGCTGATGGTAGAGGGTGTCAGCGTGATCCGCAACGAGAAATTCTCCACGTGGGCGCTGTCCTGTCTTGAGACCTATAAACGCCCTTATGTAAAGCCAAACACCTACGCCGGCACATATCTGGCACCGGTGCAGCAGCATCTCATCCCCGCCTTTGGGGAGATGAAAATCGGTGACATCAAGCCTATGCACATCCAGCGGTATATCAATCAGGCCGCCGAGAAGTACGCTCCCGAGACGGTGAAGAAGGATTACAACTGCCTGAAGCTGATCTTCGACACCGCCGTAGACAACCAGCTCTGCGTCAAAAGTCCCATGACCCGCAGCATCAAACTGCCCAAATATGAAACGGTAAAGGAAAAGCACGCCTTCACGCAGAGGCAGTACAATGTTGCCTACGCAGCCGCGCAGGAGTACGGCGATCTCTCACTCATGCTGATGCTGGAAACGGGCCTATCCCGCAGCGAACTGCTGGGATTACGCTGGGAAGATATTGACGAGGAGAGCCGCTGCCTCCGCGTCACACAGGGGGTGGTGGTCTACCACGACGTCGAGACGGACAGGCAGGTTATGTGCAGTGATGGCCTGAAAAACAAGTTTCGTAAACGCGCCTTGCCCATCACCGATGATACTCTTTGGCTCAGATTAACACAAGCGCCACGGACGGTCAAGTTAGGTGGCAAGGAAATACGCACCGAGTATATCATCCACAGCCCGGAAGGCAAGCCTTACAACCCCAACAACTGGGCAAACCGCGTATTCCGCCCCTTCATGCAGCGGCTTCATCGGGAGCATCCCCGACATACCAGAGCTTTCACCCCACGAGCTGCGCCATACCCGAGCCACTCTTTGGATCGCACAGGGCATCGACCCCTACATGGTAGCGCGTCAGGATGGAGATGGTCA
>ERZ1106954.1572-NODE-1572-length-16873-cov-7.401415_pt1 | contig 16873 bp, 21 predicted proteins | sample MGYA00403678_ERZ1106954 | MGnify/ENA primary metagenome ERZ1106954 (study PRJEB35170, sample SAMEA104062445) | human gut metagenome | biome: human gut; feature: human-associated habitat; material: faeces | place: Denmark | collected 2012-08-20 ... | reverse complement strand
CATTGAGATTTATTATTCTTTTGTTGGCAAGGTGGACTTGCCCGAATAACCGCCCAACCTATCCGACACAATGCGCAAGTGCCGGATAGGAACGTCAAAATTTTTTACACTTCTATTACTTCTTTATCACACATCAGTAAAAGTTCACGGGGATAAATCAGCATCTTGCTGTGAAGCACCAGCATCTGGTAAGGCGGGGTGATATTGAAAGAAGCGGCAAAATTGTTCGTGTCGTTTTTCAGGCGCATCGCATTTCCTCCTTGATTCGCCAAATGTATTTTTCGGCTTCAGTCAAAATCTCAGCCACCTGCTTCTTACGCTTCGGGCTGGTGAGCAGGCTGGGATTAAAGGTGAAGCTGTATTCGAGCCGCTGAATCATGGCATGAACAGCGGATTGCAGTTCGGTGTATAACATCATTTCTTCGACCGTCCCTGCGTCCTCAAAATCGGATTTGATGGGTGTGTAGGGATAGACGGGCGGTTTACCGTCAACCACTTCAGGCGGTGCGTAAGCCGCCGTGGAGCGGATGATGGGTTTCAGCTTTTGGATACTCCCCATCGGGTTCAGGGCAAGGCTGATCTTCACGGCATCATCGACCCGGCTCATTTCTTCCGGGGTGAGGTGTCCTGCAAAATTTTGGATACGGCTCTTGTCGATGGTGAAGATCTGTTCAGCTTGAACGATGGAAGGCTCCAGCTTTTCCGGTTCCACCAGACAATGGGTCGGCTGCGCAGCTTTCTTTTCTGTCTTACTTGTCAAAGTCGCAACGATCAAAGTCGGTGAATAGGCATTGCCCACATCGTTTTGCAGGATGACTGCAGGGCGGGTTCCGCTTTGTTCGGAACCGGTGCCGCTGCCCAGTCGAATAAAGTAGATGTCTCCGCGTTGGAATTTCAAAGTGGATTCCAATTGCGAACCTCCGTTTGGATATGTAAGAAGCCCGCTGTACCTCCTAGGCAGTGGGCTTCTGTTAAAGTATGAAAGCGGTTTTACTTATACGGTACGCATCACCTCCCCGGTGATTGGAATGAAGCACCGGCATCAGCGGTGCATGACAACGTAATCGTGACCGCGCCGGGTTTGGCAGACGGTGCAAACATCCATGCTCTTGTCTGCGCTCGGTACGAGAGCGATTTTGAAAGCCTTGGCTTCTACGAAATGCCGCAGACAGGTCGCACAGAGGGTTCGGATAGATTTGATCATTTCCGGGGTCAGTTCCATCTCCTCGTAGAGCTCCTGTTCGCGCACCGTAGGATTCAACTCATCCATTTGAGCAGTCCTCCGTGTCGGTAAAAAGTGAATGGCGGATAAATATGTAAAAGAACAGGAGTGACCGGAGACCGAAAACGGCATCCGGCCGCTCCTGATAAAATATGTTAAGGTCTCGCATATTCGCCCTCGGCTCCCTGCGAGTGGGGAATCATTCGGCAGCGGATTTGTACCGCTTCATTGGCATCTCAGCCACCCCGCCTACATCCTGACCGGGCCGCGAATTACGGAAGTATCATTATCTGAGTACCGAACAACTGAACTATTCAACTTTCAAGGTTCGCGAGTGCGGACGTTTTGCCAGCGGCAGGAGCCGATTTGGTGAATTGTCCTCTCACTTACTAGCTCACGAAAGAGGTCAAATTATAACCAGAAATCAGAATTTCTTCAAAAATATAGTAATTTTTGCAATTCTCTTATGAATTGCGGGCTGTGAAATATTAAAGACTTTAGAAATCTCGGCTTCGGTGTAGCCCTCATAAGCATAGAGCGTCAAAAGTCTGAGCTCGTCTTCGGACAATTTTTCCAGAGCAGAGAGCAACCGTTCATCCTCAATTTCCCCAATCCATGCAAAGTGACTTTTAGTTTCATGGTATGTATCGGTTGTTAAAATGACTTCATGGTAGTGCTTTGTGTCGCATGAGTCGCCAGCTTCGGTATTGCTAATGGAAAGATCAACCGTATGGCGATAATACGTTTGTTCTGAGTTGACAACTTGAAAATCAAATTCATACATTGCTTGAATTGCTTCATCGGACATACCAGCTGCCCGATACTGAACCCGCAGCTTTTTCCACTGATTTTCCAAACGAATGCGCTCAAGGCCATTGTTGAAGCCCATATTAAACCTCCAAATTTTCGATAAAGCGTGAAAAGTCAAAAATTTGGAGTTGCTAGGGATACCGTGCGGCCAGTTCCAGCCACGAAAAATGGGCAAAAAGAAACATGAAGCATCCTTTCCGCCGGATGCGGAGGTTGAGGACACTTCACTGCGGGACAGCTTGCGGGCTTTTCTTGGCAACAAAAAAAGAGATGCACTAAAGAAAAGGGTACCGACACTGTTTTCCATCCGAAAATGGAAAACGGTATAAGTATCCTCGGCCTTTAATGCATCTCAGGCTTCGATATGTTTTTGTTCTGACGCATCGAAGCCTATAAAAAAGAAAACCGCCGTGCGATCAGCTTTTGCAAGGCATCGATTCGTGCCCTGTAAGCATATCACACGACGGTGTTATGAAAGTCATCTGGCGGTGTTATGAAAGTGTTATGGAGCCATTTTTGCCCCTTTTTGCCCCTTTCTGAAAAATTTTAGGTGTTATGAAAGTCACATGAAGGTGTTACGAAAGTGTTATAGGAATCATTCTTACCAATTAGCTCCAAATGCAAGGATTTCCTCGTATTCTTCTGTGGTCAGATGTTCCTTTGCAGCGGCCAGTTCATTGGTTGCAAGTTCGTTCATTCCCTGCGCTTTCAAGGAGCGGATCAGCCAGCAGTATGCTTTCGGGTTATCGGGTGCGATGGTCAGAGACTTCATGGCGTACTGATTGAGCAGGTCATAAGAATGCAGCGAATCCAGCTGCCTCAGCAGTTCACTGACAGCACCCATATAGGAGAGATGGTATTTTGTGGAAAACTGAATGAGCCAATGTTCGCCATCTGCAGAGGACAAGACCTTTCCATGGTAGAGATCAAGAGCATTTTTGAGGATGTCCACTTTGTTGATTATAGAGGATGCCCTGACAGCAGAAGACACAAGTTCGTCAAAACGCTGATAATCCGTCATAATGTGAAGTTCCGGGTTGAGCTGATATCCGGATGCAGAGGATAAAATCAATGGCTCATCTGAAATAAGGTTGAACTTCTGGCGCAAGCGATAAATCAGTCCCTTGACGTTTTTGGCTGGGTTGTCTAAATCATCCGGCCAGAGTGTTTGAGTGATTTCCTGCGGAGAAATGGCATTTTTACGGGAGATCAGCAGGTAAGAAATCAGTCGGCTGATTCTCGGAGAACTAAAGTCAGCTTCTTTCAGAACACCTTTGGATGTGCTGATGCTCAGTTCACCAAACAGACTGACATAGATATCCTTGCTGCTTTGGATGGAAGTCGGGATATATGCCATTTGGAGCCGGTTCAGCATTTTCTGTTCGTTGTACGATGCAAGCAGCACATAGGCCAGAATCCGCAGCATACTGGTCTGCTGAATATACCGCTTAGGATTCCGGACGGCAAGCAGAGCGACTGGGCGCGGCTCCAAGGAAACGGCAATAACAGACCGGATGCCAAGCCGCTGGTACAGGTTATACTCCGCAGGATAGGCTTCTTTTGTCGCTTCGGCGTCCGGGACGACCATTGGAATTCCCTTGCGGACAGTTTGTACCCACCGATCAAGAAATTCAGCGGATTCATATTCTTCGGTTAAAAGCATCGTCTTGTCTGTTGCGCCAGCGTTGAACCACCAGAATGGCGTCCACAAATTCAAATCAAGATCGACCTGAATTAAACCGCACCAGTCAGCATCGTAGAATTGGCAAGTGGCTTTCAGCACCTGCTGGGCAACTTCTTTCGGGGAAAGATGCTGGTAATACAATTGCGATTCAAGGTCATTCATACTGTTCTCAAAATCAATTGCACGTTGAATATCTCCAAAGCTCCGTTCTTCGTACTCATGATCAGGCTGACGCATAAAATTTCACCTCGTGTCAAATAAAAAAGCACAGCATCAGGGATTCACTCGCTCTATACGGTGAATCCCAGTGCTGTGCTGGTATCAATCATGCAACCGCAAGAGCTGAACAAAGCTACATCGTAGTGTGGTTGGGCGGCTCAAGCAAAAATGAATCTCATTTCGTCAAAAATCAACCAGAAAATTATTAAAGGAGTCATTCAAATGAAACGAAATCAGAATTTCGACCATAATCACTCTCAAAAAGTGTTTTCCTGCCGCTACAACATGGACACCAACCGAGTGGAAGCCCGATTCGAGGATGGAACCATTCTTTCCATCGACTGCATCGTCATTGAGGACGAATATGGCAACACCCCGGCACAGCGAGCAGAACTGGACTGGCTACTTATATAACAAGCCCTTGGAATATACCCAGCTTGTGCTGAGTGGAGAAATCGAACATTATCTTTCACTTGGTTGCGATCACGGTAGACTAGAAGATTGACCTTTTTTCATAGAAATGTGATTGGCTGTTACAGAATGGCTCTTCAAAAAGCATTACAGAAAATCCGGAAACTTTTTTGAACCATAATAACTCAAAAAAGTTTCCGGATTTCTGTTTTTGTACGATTGCTATCGTATTTTCATTTTGCAATAGTTTTCATAATTGACCATTGTCCATTACAGAGAATATAGGTCTCTTCCTATAATTGGCTGACATTTTATAGCACACACATTTATTTCTGCATGGAATACCCACTGCTTCCATAAAATATTTACTCGAATAATTTTCCGCAAAATGGACAACGATCTTTCACTGTTAGTACAATTGAAAAGTGCTTCCCACAAAAAGGACAACGACGTGTTATAAAATCAAAAATATAGTCTATCAAAAGTACAACAACAGCTGCTATACGAAACTCAAATGCCCATAGTGCGCATACGACTATTGCTATGAAGATGAATACAGCTTTGCATAATGTGAGTTTTGTTTGGAATTTCATTTTTTATTCTTCTTTCAAGCATTTTCCTTATAAGACGGAAGATTATGCTCAAAGCAATAGTAGGCTTTTTCCAAGATATAGCTATCGTTGTCATAGTGAGTAGCTTTTCTATATTCTGTCTTCTTTGCAGTTTGTGAGGTAAATCTTTTTGTTTTAGGATTTACCAGTGCATAAGTTACAGTCGTATCCTCAATGGTTGCTCTTTCCAAAAAAGCATTTGGCTGCCATGAGTAATCCTTATAAAATTCACATTGTCTAATTTTCAGATGTGTATAAATATTTGTTGATGCGTATTGACTGGGATCACTGTAAATGAAAATCTGAGAGGGAGTTAGCCCAGAAGCTGTAAATGGAATCCAAATATAGGGTTTTGTTAATCCAATCAGAATATTAACACCTCTGTCTAGTACCGCAGCTGCAGCAGGACTCACAACACTTCTCCTTTCATTTTTTACAGGTTTATTTCCGTACGTTATCTGAAAACGATATGGAACTCCCTTATAAGAATCTCGCGCTGCAGGTCTTTCGACAACAATTTTTTCATATGTAATTGTCGAATCATATGGGATGTTACGTTCGGTAAGGATTTTTTCCTGTTCGACAGGCGACAAGCCGCTTAAATCAACCACTTCACTTATATACATTCCTGCCGATGGAGCATCTATCTTCGACGTGTCTGCATATGCCGAAGTGGGGATAATATGGGACATTGCCAACAATGCGGTACTTGCACCCGTGAGTTTAAGAAATTCTTTGCGAGTCATCTCTTTCATATTTATTCTCCTTGAAGTTTACTGATTATCGCATACCGTTACTTGATATAATATATTGTTTATACGTTTCTTCAACTCTGCATTGGAATCACCCTTTCATGTAAAAACAAAAGACACGAAATTGTTACGTCCACCTTAATTCTTAGATTAACTATTGATAGCATCAAAGCACAATAAGCAATCAAAGTCCACGATTTTGTATCAAAGTAGAGAAAACTTGTAACGAAATCGGTGTGGCCGCAAATAACATGACCCTCAACACTGGGCATCCAGCATTGAGGGTCATACTTAAATAACCGTTTGTATTGCACTCGCACTATGCCTCAAGTCGATTGTCAACCGAAGGCTTTTATTATGTCATGAAGAATTTCCATCTGCTGCGGCGAAAGATCATTTCCTTTTTGACTTGGTGAAAGAAATTCATTACGGAGTTTAATTAAAGTTTTCTTTTGCGCACCAGTCAATCCAGAAAGAGATAGTACTTCTGGCGCATCCAGTCCTAGGAGTTCATCTGTTGAAATGCTAAATAAGGATGAAATGCTTGCAAGAACATCCAACGGAATTGCATGTGCATCACTTTCATATCCACTGATCGTGGATACAGCCTTATTTAACCGTTTAGCCAAATCTGCCTGCGTCCAGCCACGACTTTCCCTCAGCTTTTTTAACTTTTCTCCTAAATAATGCTCCATTCCCGTACACTCCCATCTTATATAAAGTGTACTATTTGAAATTTCAACATAATCGTACTATACTACATATAATGTTCGATTATGTTGAAATTTGATTGACTTGTGAGGAGCAGGGCTGTATGTTGTGTGATAAAAAGCATTCCCATGTGCAATGGAGGGATTTCAAAATGAATGTCTTGGTTTGTGATGATGACCAGCAGATCGTTGATTCTATTATTGAAGAACTCAAAAAGAAAAGCGAGGAAACGCATGTAGCATTAAGATTTTATGGTTTTTCTCAACCAAGTCAAATAGACTTATCACTTCCGTATGATATTGCGCTTCTGGATATTGATATGGGCGAAACAAATGGAATTGAGCTTGCCAGAAAGTTACGAGCAGAAAATGGAAACATTGTGATTATCTTCATTACGAATTTCATTCAGTATGCTCCAGAGGGATTTGAGGTTCAAGCCTTTCGATACTTACTAAAAGCAGATTTCTCTGCTAAACTTGATTCCTACTTTGATTCAGCCGTCCAAGAAGTGCTTCAACGGAAACAGCTTGTTACAATTTCGATAAACTCTGAAATTATTGATGTACCTGTAAATGACATTCTGTATTTAGAATCTCATCGAAGAATCATTGTTATGCACTTGTTGGACGAAAACGCCCAGCATACCAATTTTACGGCAACATAACGGAACTATCCGAAAAAATCGAGCCACTCGGTTTCCTTCGTATTCAAAAAAGCTATCTTGTCAATATGCACTATGTCGAAATCTTTCAATACAATAAAGTCCAATTGCGCGGTGGTCTTTGTCTGGCTCCAAGCGAAAAGAATTATAATGAGCTAAAACAGAAATATTTACATTGGCGAGGTAAAAGTAGATGGATGCTTTAATCAGTTTGGTTTACACAATCATAGATTCAGTCTGCGTATGTCTGTTTTTAGACGCTTTTGCTTCGCACCGTTGGAGGGATCATAGATTTCTTGTCGGTGTAATAGTTCAAACTATTTTAATGTATGCATCCATTGAATTCAGTGTTATTGTCTTAAATCGAAACCAAATCGTCAAAATTTTTTTAATTCTACTATCCTGCTTTATTGTTGCCAGAACTCTATATGAGAATATCTCAGGAAAGTTTTTATTATTTCTTATCGTTGTAGAATATCTCTTGACTTATAGTTTATCTTTTGCAGTCGGAATGCTTGCAACTTCGGTTTGTGGGATGGATGCTCAGACGTTTCAAGCCAATAAGACTTTATCTCTAATCTATGGAATCTCTTATTATTCTGCTGAATTATTTATTATTACACTGTTTCGTAAAATAATGCTTCAGCGCACGGCAAACAGACCAAGAAGCCATGCTCAACATTCGCAGCTGATTCTGTACTTTCTATTTCCATGTGCATCATTTGTAATGCTTGTGATCCTACTTTACGTTACAAGTGGTCACAATATAAAAGAGTTTGTTTCTGCTGGCTGTTGTATTCTCATTTTTATTTCAAACGTCGCAGTCCTCTTCTTATTGGAGCGAATGGAATATGCCGCATCGGAAAGAGAACAGCTGTTGACACTTAATCAGCAGATTCAGCTGCAATCGAAAAACATGACCTCAGCAAGCGAACTTTATTCAGCTCAAAGGAAGAAAGTTCATGACTTTCGGGCGCACCTAAATATCCTAAATCAATTGATGAAGAATCAAGAGTATTCTGCTGCTGAAGAATATCTTGGAAAAATCACCGAACAGCAAACAGATCGACTATTCCTTGTCAACACACACCATCCTATCTTGGATGCACTTTTCAACACAAAAGCTGCCGAAGCAACTCAAAAGAAGATCAGTATTGATTTTGAAGTGAATGATCTATCAAATCTTCCATTTGATGCCTCTGATATAGTAGTGCTTCTATCAAACCTCTTGGATAATGCCATTGAAGCGTGTCAACGGTACGATAAAGGTGACAAAACGATTCATGTCATGGCGGTTGCGCAACAAGACTTTTTTATCTCTGTCCGAAACACATCAGAACCTGTTACAATTATAAACAGTTCCATTCCAACTACAAAACCAGAACCACAGCTGCATGGTTTTGGACTTGCGAACATCCGACTGATTCTTGAAAAATACAGCGGCGAGTATACCATGTTCTATGAAAATGGGTGGTTCCAGTTCACCGCTGATATACCGCTCACTCCGATTTCGTGACAAAAAAAGTCCATTTCGTTACATTATTGTGGAAATTGTAGCTCAACTTGTGTATTCTTTCTTTCAAGAAAGTTCTTTTAATGAGGATTGTCGCAATGAAAGATTTTGCAATGCAATTAACGCAAAAGTGCGTGTCGATGGGATTGCTTGATGAATCTTATTCTGAATGGTTTGCATATAGCATCGAAAAAAGAGTGACAACCTTATTCACTTGGCTTGTGCAGTGTCTGATTGGCGGTTTTTGCTTTGGCTGGACCTTAACGATTTCATTTTCTGTGTTCTTCCTCTTAATTCGGAAATACACAAACGGTTATCATGCTGCTACTTATAGTAAATGCCTGTTCTGTTCCATTTTATTAGAAGTAGTTCTTCTTGCTTCAATCTCCTACGTTTTCCGTACAGGCTTGGCGTTGCTTTTCTTAACTATAGTTTCTGATATTACAATTTTGTATATTGCACCAGTTAACAATAAAAGCATTCACTGGTCAACAAATGAATTTAAGGCTGCAAAAATAGCTGTTCGTTGGTTATTATTGATTCTAAATATTTTCGCAATTTTGTTGGTGGGAACTCAAATCGCTCCTTCCATACTACAAGGGTTGGTCGCAGCATTGACTGCTGATGCAATAACATTATCCATTTCACGCTGTCAAAATTGAAAGGAGGGCATACAAATGAAAATTCAAGTCAAACAGTTCGCCAAAAAGAAAATTGAAGCTCTGGTGAAGAAGGATATGCAGGAGTGGCCTCCGGGTTGTGCAGGCTGGATGTATCAGCCGAAGCGTCCCTATGTACCTGAGAAGCATCTGCAAGAAAAAAGAAAATAAGTTCAATCCTGAGATGGCATGGTCGCTTTCCTGTTTCAACAGCAAAAAGCACTATGCCATTTTTCTTTGTTGGTGACTCCGATTTCGTTACGAATTTTCTCCATCTTATTACAGAAATGTAGACAATATTGCTTGCTGTGTATACAGTGTAAGAAAGGATGGCACAATGCACAAATCGAAAGGAGTTACTCCAATGCAGCAATATACCCTGATTCCTCTTGGGCTGGTGTTCTGGTAGATGCAACAAATCGCGTTGGCTGCTACTATGTTGTCAATATTGCTGCAAAGACCGGAAAGACTTGGTATGTTGAAATTTCAAATAATATCCGATAACCGTTTTTGAGCAAGGAGTTTTTTATGCTACCGTTTTTTAATCAAAAAGAGTTGGTGGTTTGCTCAAATCAATCTCAATACCAAAAATACACATCTCTTTTAGAAAAAGAAGGAATCGGATATCGAACAAAAGTACGCGATTTATCATCGCCGTCTTTGTTTTCGATGGGAACCCGTGAAAGAACTGGAACCACATTTCAAAAGGTCAATTGTCAAACAATCTACACAATATACGTTCGCAAAGTTGATTACGAACGTGCTGTTCACGTTGTCATTGTTTGATTAAACCGCCAAAACCATATACGCTTTTCCTCGCCAAACAATCAGTTGCAAGCAGGGCTTTTGTCTATACAAATGCCATTTTTGCTTCGCAAAATGCTTGTTGGGCTGTGCCCAATCCCCTTCATTCTGCACCGTTCCGATGCAGGCTGCGCGTTTTTTCAAAACGCTTCTATTTATATTCGGTATTTTTCTGAGCCTTGCCGCAACGGTTTTTGCTACCGGACAACCTAGGCGGTATAACGAAAACAGCACCGTTAAGGGAACGATTTCTCAAAGCTTTTATCAAGTTAATGCAAAAACAGATGTTGCTGTAAAGAGCATTGCTGTCACTGGAACGCTGTATGAAAAAGGAACATTTGGTACATGGCAGAAGATAAGCAGCTGTTCTAACACAAGTGCATCTTCTTCCTGCTCAGCAAGCAGTAATTATAATACAAAACCCGGAAAATCGTATCGCCTTGAATGTTCAGCAACATTCACTTATTCAAATGGGCAGAGCGAAACTATCACATCAACTGCCAGCCATTAAATGATTTTATAAAAGAGCGATTTTGTTAAAAAGAGGTGATGCTAATACAGCATCTAAAGCGTTATTAAATGAAAGACTATTTTGATTGCCTATTTACCAGAAAGGAAAAACCATGAAAAAATTAATTGCTTTGTTGCTATCTGTACTCTTGGCCTTAACCAGTATGGCTCCTGCTTATGCAGCCAAACCATATTTGGAAAATCAAAATTTCTCTATTGAAGCATCAATTGATGAGTTGGCAGATGGAATTACGTTTGCAATAATCCAAGATGCAGACGGTTCACTTACCGTACAAAAGATAGAGCAGGGTGACATATCTTTACAAGCAAATCAACGAGTAGCCGGAAAGTTTCATTGTGGACTAACCTATCACAAAAATGCTAGTACAGCACACATCCACTGGACCGCTACTAGTTCACAATTAACAGCAGTAAGGGCACGTGTTTACTGCAAACCCACATATATTATCGGCGGCGATTATGGTAAATACTTCTTCTACGGAGATATTGATGAATATCGTGATTTGGGCGGACGATATAATACAGCAAATGGTGCTACAGACGACTTTGACATTGACAGTGGTCTGAAGAAAGTCAACATTGGCTGGACTAGTGCCTCTATCACGACAGTAAGGGGCGGTACACTTGCGCTACCGTCATCGATTGATACGGTTGAATTAAACTGAGTATCTACCAATCAATATGACAAAAGAAAAAATCATTTCCATGCTGTCAATGGAATTAAATAAAGAATGGACAAATGGAATCACCTGTTTAATGGTTGAGGATTCAGATGATTATATTCCAGTGATTGTTCATCATCAAAAAGATGGACTTATTGTTGAAGTGGGAGAACAAGACAAAAGGATCTTCCGAATTGGATGGAGTGAACTAAACAAACGATCTTAGTCCATGTCAAAACATGAAAACAAATAATGATTTGATGCCTAATGTATGAATATAAAATTGTTATGAGGTGATTCCGATGCAGAATTTAAAATATTAACCAATTCCTTGAATGAGGATAGCCTTACCTATGAGGTGCTGTTTGTTCACGATAATTCGTATTATACGCATTGCTATCATCAAACTATGTCGTATTATAACAGTGGAGCATCCACGCCTTTCCGGACGGATACTGATTATTACCAAGCCGTTGGTGGCTAACGCATACGGTTTTACAGGTATAGACAATGAAGAAAACTTTATATACATTTTTGGGCTGGAATTTTCTGCTATTTGTAGCCGGTTTAAGTGATATTGTTTTTTACAGAGATCTTACATCGGCGGAAGCTATGGCAATAAGTTGGACCCAACCAGCTCTTGTAAGCATTACTTCATTTTTGATATTGCTTTCAATATATTATGGGATGCATCGGCTCCTCTTTGGGGAAAAAATTTATTTGAAGCTGGAAGTCAATCAGGAAGACGTTGATAAAATGCGAGATTCAATTTTCGCTTTTTTGAAAAAGGGAGAAATCAGCCCTAAAAACTTGCAGCAACACTTGAAATATTTGATAATTGCTGAAGTTGTTTTGTGGCTTGCGTTTATTGTATACCTTTTTATATCAACCTCTACTGTTCTTTGATTTCATAATATTCTGTGATCTTCCCCCATCGTTGTGTATTTGTGAGCAATTCATAGAAATCGATTTTCAAAAGCAAAAATCCGCCGAGGACTCCTCCCTACAAAAAACGGGAAGAATCCTCGGCGGATTTCGTTTATCGTATTTGTTCTTTTTCGGTTGTACTCTTTTTCTCTGCAAAGAATATCTCTACATTTTTCTGAGCCTTCATCAACTCCTGCATCTCATCTCGTGCCTTACGGTAATCTGGGTATGCTTCTTTCTTCTTTTTCAAAAGTTCAGCGTATTCGATGCTCAAGTCCTTGGCTTTTGGCAGCTTTTTCAATCCAGCTTCATCAAAAGCGGCTTTTGCAGCCTTGTGCAGCGTGATTTCTTCACGGTGGGCTCCGAGAAATTTCTTACTATACCCAGCCTTGCGGTAGGCATCATAAACCGGACGTGTCCGGGCGTAATTGACGATGTGCGTCCGCAGCACGGCAATCTCGGCCATGCGGGTTTCTGCGGCTTTGATGGAATCGCCCAACTCATGATAGCGAGCGGTGGCAGCATCCACGCGCTTCTGCATTTCTTCAATGCTCCCGATTTTGTTTTCCTGTAAGAAAATTAGCGTCTTGGATATCTCTTTCAGATTATCTCGTTTTGCCCAGCGAGCATACCCCATGCTCTTTCCCTCGGCCAGCTTTGCCTGAATGTCCACCAGCATCTGAAACTTTTGTTCCGGTACGATGCGCTTCTGCTTCTGCCGGGGATGGTGTTCGGCTTCCCCAGAGATAACAGCTTTCAGTTCTTCTTCACTATATCCTGCGCCCAAAGTGCGGAACCGGATGAATCGCTTCTGCCGTGCGCCTTTGACGGAGGTGTATTTTCCACGCTTGACCTCATAACCCTGCTGCTCCAGTCCTTGCAGAAAATCTTCGTAGTCTTTGGGCTTTTCCGCCAAAATGGTGTCGATTACGCCGCATAGACGGTCACGATTGTTTTCTTTGGGCAGATAAAGTGTGCGCTTCTGCCACTCCCGATAGGGTTTTATCTCAATGACAGAGAGTTGATATTCTAAGCAGATCAGGTCGCTCAACCGTTGCACAGCCAGCCCGGACAATAAAAAATCCCGGAATTTCCGGGTGCCGTCCAGCGCAGTGGAATTGTAAACGATGTGGTTGTGGATGTGTTCCCGATCCGTGTGGGTGGCAACAATAAAAGCATATTTGCCCTTTGTGAAGCGCATTGCCAGTTCATAACCCACCTTGTTGGCTTCTTCGGCGGTGATCTCGCCCGGTTTGAAAGACTGCCGGATCTGATAGGCGATCACGTCACTTTTTTGTCTGCGCCCAGTGACAAGTTCATACTGCCGTTTGGACAACATAAATTCTGCATCCACCGTCAAGGGACTGCACTCGTAGCTGCTGACCAGTTCGCCCTGCTCGGTCTTGTCGGGATTTTGCACATAGTCTGTGCGGCTTTTCAAACAGGCTGCAACGGTCTTGCCCTTATTCTTGTGCAGCGCAATCAAGCGTGTCGCGGCCATCCTGAATCACCTCCCATAAAAGAAAATGCCGCCCAAAGGCGGCAAAAAAAGATTGAAAATAGTTTTTACAGTTCGGCAAGCCATTCACTGAAACGCCCGATGCCCTCGGTGATGGCAGTTGCACCGAAAAAGAGGACAAAGCAGAGGAATTCGGCTACCAGCAATATAAGGAACTGATTCCAAGTCTGACGGTAAGCAGTGTAGATGCCGCAGCCGAAGATGTAGAGCATCAGCGGAGCAACTACATAACTGGACAGGGTTAGTAGCCACCTTGCCATCAGAACCAGAAACGCCACAAAGAGAGAAATCGGGAAAAGAACAATTTTCTTCAGCATAGACATCATATCAAGCACTTCCTTTCTGTTCGCCCTTATTATAAAGGTATCGACTACTACGTTGCAAGGATGTCAAGCATTATATGTACACCCGCAGTCCTCCAACTGCGGGAATTTTTATAGCTCTGCCAGCTTGGAAAGAATTTGCTTGCCAATGTCAATCAATTCATCCAGACGCTGCCGCAGATCTTCCATGTCGGCGGCGTAGACCTTGCCGCACTCGTTGGCACGCTTGGCGTACTGATTCAGATTGTTGCTGCAATTCTGAAGCAGATAAGCCATTCGGCGTAGCTGCGGCAGATCGAGATTCAGGCAGTATCCATCCAATGCCATTTTGCGGATATAGGCACTCAGGCTGCGGATGCCCATGCTGAACATCTTTTCATAGATACGGTTCTTTTCTGTTTTGGTCAGGCGCAGGATGATGATTTCATCCCGCTTCTCTTTCATCGTGCATCACCATCCTTATCATAGTAGCTGCGGAACGGTTTGACAGGCTCCGGCTGATTGGTCTTTTCCCCCAGTGCAGCCAGCACGGACGGACGAACTGCAGGAGTTTCCGCTTCCTCGGTTTCTTCAGGAGTATCCTGCGAGGAACTGCGGTCACGGTCGATGTTCAGCAGTGCGTTTAATTCGGCAAGACGGGCGGATTTTTCTTGCAATTCTTCCTCCTGCGAGAACGGTTTTGCCACCTCGATCTCTGCGGCCTGCTTCTGCTGTTCAAGGTTTTGCAGGGCGTTCTCGGCATCGGCAATGCGGTCGGCAAAGTTGTCGATGGCATTGTCCAATCTGGTAATGTTGCCGCGGGCATCATCGCCAAGCGATACCGGGTAGCTCAACTCTGCCCGGAGAACGGCCTGATGTTCATTTTTGAAACTGTCGAAGCGGATGTTCAACTCAAAACCACGATAGGTGCCCAGCAGCATCATATCAGCATTGGGCATCTCCTGCCGAGCCAGCAGCAGCCGTTCGCCTGCAGCCTTTTTGTCATCGTACACCATGCCCTTGATGGTCATGCCGCAGAAGTTTTCTTTGTCCTGTGGGTGTGCTGCTGCAATCTGTGAATCCTGTTGTAAAGCAGCAATGCGGGTTTTCTGTTTCTGAATCTCTTCCGGGAATGTTTTGAGCAGCTTATCTTCCAGACGATATTTCTGATTCTGGAAGTCACCGCGCAGAACTTTCAATTTTGCCACCTGCACGTCCAAATCCATCTTTTCCCGGATGCGAGGGTCGCCCGCACACAGGGCTTTGATCTCGGCGTAAGACAGAGCCTGCTCATCAATATCATCGCAAGATCGCATAGGAGATTTGCTCGTCATAATCTGAGAAATGAACTTCTGCTTATTCTCAAGGGTCTGATAGAGGTAGGCGTCAAATGTCGATTCCGTGACGTAGTTATAGACGTACACTTGTTTGTTTTGATTGCCTTGGCGGATGATTCTGCCGTTGCGCTGGGTCATATCAGACGGACGCCAGCCTACATCCAGATGATGCACCGCTACGAGCAGCGTCTGGACGTTGGTCCCTGCTCCCATTTTGGCAGTGCTGCCCAGCAGCACACGCACCTGTCCGCTGCGCACCTTGGAGAAAAGTTCTGCTTTCTTGTTCTCCGTATCTGCGTTGTGAATGAACTCGATCTCCTGTTCGGGCACACCAGCGTTGAGAATCTTGGAGCGAATATCATCATAGACGTTGAACGAACCGTCCCCCTTGGGAGTAGACATATCGCAGAAAATCAACTGGGTCAGCTTCTGCTCCTTGGTGTCGTTCCAGATGCGCAGGACGTTGTTGACGCAGGCATTTAACTTGCTGTTGGGGTCATCGGGCAGAGCGGAATTCATCAACCGCTGATCAAGACCGATTTTGCGGCCATCCGACGTGATTTTCAACATATTATCCACAGAAGGGTCAACAGAACCACTGTGGACTTCGGCTGCACGTTCGCTCAACGCCTGCACCATATCCTGTTGGATTTCCGAAGGTTTGACCACCACCGTCTCAAATTTTGCATCAGGCACCGGGAGATGAAGCTGATCGCTGGTCTTGATATCAGCCGCTTCTTTGAACATCGCCATCAGTTCAGGAAGATTGAAGAACTTAGCGAATCTTGTTCTTGCCCGGTAGCCGGTGCCTTCGGGCGCAAGTTCAATGGCCGTGGTCGTCTCACCGAAGGTGGATGCCCACGCATCAAAATGGGTCAACCCTTTCTGCTGCAAGGTGTTGTACTGGAGGTAGCGCATCAGGGTATACATCTCGGTCATGCTGTTGCTGATAGGGGTGCCTGTCGCAAAAATAACACCGCGCCCTCCGGTGATCTCATCGAGGTAGCGGCATTTTCCAAACATATCGGAGGATTTTTGCGCTTCAGATGTGCTCAGTCCGGCCACATTCCGCATCTTCGTATATAAGAACAAGTTCTTATAGTTTTGGCTTTCATCCACAAACAACCTGTCTACGCCCAATTGTTCAAACGTAACCACATCATCTTTACGGTCTGCGCCTTGCAGCTTTTTCAGTTTCTGTTTCAGAGACTTGCGCAACTTTTCCAGCTGCTTTACTGTGAAATGCTCGCCAACCTGTGCTTTCGCTTCTTCGATGGCCTCCTCGATTTCATCCATCTGTTCCTGAATCAAACGCTCCTGTCGTTCTGCGGACAAGGGTATCTTTTCAAACTGGCTGTGTCCGATGATAACTGCATCATAATCACCGGTCGCAATTCTCGCACAGAATTTTTTTCGATTACCGGGTTCAAAATCTTTCTTGCTGGTAACCAGCAGCTTCGCATGGGGGTACAGACGTAAAAACTCGCTGGCCCATTGTTCCGTCAAATGGTTTGGCACGACAAAAAGACTTTTCTGGC